>Ga0164294_10000116_pt1 | contig 74310 bp, 63 predicted proteins | sample GEODES005metaG_FD_111479 | JGI IMG/M metagenome (GOLD analysis project Ga0164294, IMG submission 111479) | Oligotrophic lake water microbial communities from Sparkling Lake, Wisconsin, USA - GEODES005 metaG | ecosystem: Environmental > Aquatic > Freshwater > Lake | place: USA: Sparkling Lake... | reverse complement strand
GGCTGGCGTTCCAACAAGAGCCCTACTGCACAGAAAAGATCTTTCCTACACCTGAAACGTTTTGGGGTATATCTGATGAACGCGAAGATCGCTCTGAGCGCTGCTGCGCTTGCGCTGGTTCTCGCCGCTTGCGGCGCGAAGGAAGAGGCTGCTCCGGCTGAGGCTCCGGCCGCTGCTGAGGCTCCGGCTGCTGCACCGGCTGACGCCGCTGCTGCACCGGTTGATGCTGCTGCTGCACCGGCTGACGCCGCTGCTGCACCGGCTGACGCCGCTGCTGCTCCGGCCGAGGCGCCGAAGCAGTAATCAACGCCTCGTGCGTTGATTGCCGAAGGCCGGGCAGGGTAACTTGCTCGGCCTTTTTCGTTTCCGGGCCGCGAATGGAAGTGCGCCGCTGTGACCGTGACACTGCGCGACGCCCGTCCTTCTGCTGAAGACCGGGCTTGGATTGCTCGGCACTATCCCGAGTACGTAAACGAACTGGCGTTGCGTATCAGTGGCACTGCCGCGCCCTTTCCGGTGGATGCCGAGCACGGTAACCGCCAGCCTGAATGGCTGCTGCGCTGGTTCCGCGACGACCGCACCCACCCGTTGCTCATTCTCAGTGCCGGCCAGCCGGCTGGCTTTGCGCTGGTGGCCCGCCCGCTCCAAGCGTCTGCTGCCGCCCAGCCCGTAGTGCACGAAATGGCTGAGTTCTTCATTCGCACCCCGCACCGTCGTCGCGGAGTAGGCGCGGAAGCCGCCGGCCTCATTTTTCGCCGTTTCGGCGGTGACTGGCGGGTATCGGAGGCCTACCGCAACACACCGGCGGTCGTGTTTTGGCGCCATGTCATCAGTCGTTTCAGCGGCGGCGTTTACACGGAGCGGCTAGTGGATGGCGACGTGCGGCACGCGTTCCGCACGCCGGTCCGTCCCGCCGGGACCGCAGGAGCCTGAAAACTAGGCCCCGCGTTGCAGCAGGGGCTGCAGGTAGTGGCCGGTGTAGGAAGTGGCATGGGCGCCCACGGTCTCGGGGGTTCCTTCTACTAGGATACGTCCTCCGCCTTCGCCGCCCTCCGGCCCCAGATCGATGATCCAGTCCGCGGTCTTGATGACATCGAGGTTGTGCTCGATGACGACCACGGTGTTGCCCTCGTCGCGCAAGCGGTGCAAAACTTTCAGCAGTTGCGCGATGTCATGGAAGTGTAGGCCAGTAGTCGGCTCGTCGAGAACGTAGAGCGTTCTACCGGTGGAACGCTTCGACAGTTCCTTGGACAACTTCACGCGCTGCGCCTCGCCACCGGAGAGCGTAGTGGCGTTCTGGCCCAATCGCACATAGGAAAGCCCGACGTCGAGCAAGGTCTGTAATTTGCTGGCCACGGTCGGAACGGCGCTGAAAAACTGCGCTGCGTCTTCGATGGTCATTTCTAGCACTTCGTGGATGTTCTTGCCCTTGTACCGCACCTCGAGCGTCTCGCGGTTGTAGCGGCGGCCCTGACAGATGTCGCACGGCACGTAGACGTCCGGCAGGAAGTGCATTTCCACTTGCAACACGCCGTCGCCTTGGCAGGCCTCGCAACGTCCGCCCTTCACATTGAAGCTGAAGCGGCCCGGTTCGTAGCCGCGGGCACGCGCCTCGGGGACGCCCGAAAACAGCTCCCGAATGGGCGTGAACAGGCCGGTATAGGTAGCCGGGTTCGAGCGCGGGGTGCGACCGATGGGGGACTGGTCGATGTCGATGACGCGGTCGATATGCTCGAGGCCCTCGACGCGGTCGCAAGGCGCGGGGTCCGCGGTGCTCTCGTTCAGTTTCACGGAGACCTGCCGCAGCAGGGTGTCGTTCACCAAGGTGCTCTTGCCACTACCTGAAACACCGGTCACGCACGTCATAATGCCTATGGGGAAGGCAGTGGTGACACCTTTCAGGTTGTTACCGGTTGCATTCACTACTTTGATTTGTCGCTTGGGGTCGCGAGCACGGCGGCGCTTTGGCACCTCGATGGCGAGGCGGCCAGAGAGATACTGGCCGGTCAGCGAATCCGGATGAGCAGCAACTTCCGCAGGGGTGCCTTCAGCCACGATGCGTCCGCCATGCACGCCGGCGCCGGGCCCGAGGTCCACCACGTAGTCGCTCTGGCGGATGGCGTCTTCGTCGTGCTCCACCATGATGATGGTGTTGCCGAGGTTCTTGAGGCGCGTAAGGGTGTCCAGCAGGCGCTGGTTGTCGCGTTGGTGCAGGCCGATGCTGGGCTCATCGAGAATGTACAGCACCCCTACGAGGCCACTGCCCACCTGCGAGGCAAGGCGGATGCGTTGGGCCTCGCCACCGGACAGAGTTTCCGCGCTGCGGTCCAGCGAAAGGTAATCGAGGCCGACGTCCACCAGGAAGCCCAGTCGGTCACCAACTTCTTTCACGACCTTGGCGGCAATCTCACCACGCCAGCCATCCAGACGCAGTTCGCGAAAAAACTTCAGGGCCTTGCCCACCGCCAGGCGTGAGATGTCCGGCAAGGCCTTGTCGGCCACGAACACGTGGCGTGCTGCGCGGTTTAAACGCGTGCCGCTGCACTCCGGACAAGGCTTGCTACCAATGTACTTGGACAGTTCTTCGCGGACGGTCTGCGATTCGGTTTCCTTGTAGCGACGGTCCAGGTTCGGGAGGATGCCCTCGAACACGTGGCGCCGGCGCTGGGTGCCGCCGCGACCGTCGAAGTAGCGGAATTCGATGCTTTCTTCGCCGCTGCCGTAAAGCAGAATCTGCTGGTCCTTGGCGGCTAGTTCGCGCCAAGCTGTCTCGACATCAAACTTGAAATGCCGTGCGAGGCTTTGCACCAACTGGAAGTAGTAGGCGTTGCGACGGTCCCAACCGCGCACTGCGCCACCCGCCAGCGACAGCGAGGGGTTGACGATCAGGCGCACTGGGTCGAAGAACTGCTTCACGCCCAGGCCATCACAATTCGCGCAGGCACCACTCGGGTTATTGAACGAGAACAGACGCGGCTCGAGTTCTTGCAGCGAATAGCCGCATTCGGCGCACGCGAACTTGTCGGAGAAGGTCAGTTCCGGCTGGCTGTCATCCATCCAGGCGATGCGCGCCACGCCTTCGCCGAGCTTGAGCGCGGTCTCGAAGGACTCGGCCAAGCGCTGTGCCAAGTCGCTGCGGACCTTGAAGCGGTCTACTACCGCGTCGATGGAATGTTTGCGGCGCAAGTCGAGCTTTGGCGGCTCTTCTAATTCCACTACCTTGCCATCGATGCGTGCGCGCACGAAACCGCGGCTGCGCAAGTCTTCCATGATGTCGCGGTGTTCCCCCTTGCGCTCTTTCACCACGGGGGCCAATAGCAGCAGGGCGGTGCCTTCGGGTAGTGCCAACACCTGGTCGACCATTTGGCTGACGGTCTGCGCAGCGAGATCCACGTGGTGGTCCGGGCAGCGCGGCGTGCCGGCGCGCGCGAACAGCAGACGCAGGTAGTCATGAATTTCGGTGACGGTACCGACGGTGGAGCGCGGGTTGTGGCTGGTGCTCTTCTGCTCGATGGAGATAGCTGGCGATAAGCCTTCGATGCTGTCGACGTCGGGCTTTTCCATCATGGATAGAAACTGCCGGGCGTAGGCCGACAGGCTCTCCACGTAGCGGCGTTGGCCTTCCGCGTAGAGGGTGTCGAAGGCCAGCGAACTCTTGCCCGAACCGGATAGACCGGTGAACACGATGATTTTGTCGCGAGGCAGGGTAAGGTCGACGTTCCGCAGATTGTGGGTGCGGGCGCCGCGAATGCGCAGGGTATGCATGAGGCAGGTGCTCGAGGGCGAATCCGCTAAGATACCGCCGCCGCGGCCACTGCCGCAAACTCGTTGATTGCAGGCTGCCCATGTCCAGTACCACCCTTAGCCTCTTGCCTGCCGAACGGCGCGCCGTGCTGGCGCTGGGGGTTATCTACGCGACGCGGATGCTGGCCTTGTTCGGGGTACTGCCGGTGATGGTGCTGTACGCTTCCGGCCTGCCGGGAGCGACACCCTTGGGCATCGGTCTTGCCTTGGGTGCCTACGGACTGACACAGGCCTTGTTGCAAATTCCCGTGGGGCGTTGGTCCGACCGTATCGGTCGCCATCCAGTCATCGCCTTGGGGCTTGGCTTGTTCGCCATCGGTTCGGTGGTGGGTGCACTGGCGCCGCATTCCCGCTATCCGCTGTGGTGGGTGATTGCCGGCCGTGCCATTCAGGGCGCCGGAGCCATTTCCGGTCCCACCATGGCCTTGCTGGCCGATCTTACCCGCACCGAGGTGCGCACCCGCGCAATGGCCTTCATCGGCATTTCCATCGGCTTGTGCTTCATCGTTTCGCTGCTCGGGGCGCCGGTCTTGGCTGCCCATGTGGGCGTGCCGGGTCTGTTTTGGGGCATGGCGCTGCTGGCCGTGATCGGCTTGCTAGTCCTGCATTTTTTCGTGCCGCGCCCGGTTCAGACGCCGCGTCAAGCGGGCGTGGCCGAAGAATCAGGTGAACTCCTCTGGCCTTGGCACCTGAGCATGTTCTGCCTGCATGCCATCCTGACCGCGACTTTCGTCGGCGTGCCTCTGGCCCTGCGCGATCTGCTCGCCTTGCCGCAGGCCAGTCACTGGCAGGTTTATCTCCCGGTGTTCCTGCTGTCGCTGCTCGGCACCGGTGGGCTGGTGTTGTGGGCCGAACGCGCCAGGCACCCTGACGGCGTAATGCGGTACGGCATTGCCTTGCTGGTGTTTGCCCAAGGTGGCATGGCCCTGTTCCAGGGTACCGTCTGGGCGCTAGGTGCTGGCCTGACACTATTCTTTGTGGCTTTCAATTTCCTCGAGGCCCGCCTGCCTGCCCGGTTGTCACAGGCCGCCGGCCCCGCGCGCCGCGGACAGGCCATGGGCGTGTTCGCTACCAGCCAATTCCTTGGTGCGTTTGCCGGGGGTACGCTGGGTGGGGTGCTGTCCGGTACCCGCTCCGGATTGCCCGGGCTGTTCGCCGGCATTTGCCTGCTCGCCTTGGTGTGGTTGCTGGCTTTCCGGCCGAAAAAACCGGCTTGAGCTGTCCTTAGGGGTCGCCCCGTTGGCGGGGCGGCGACAATTGCTACAAACGCAGCGTATTTGCGCCGGCACAGCCGGGCGCGAGGCGTTTACAATGCGCCCAACAGACAAGGAGTTTTCCCATGGCACGCGGCGTCAACAAAGTCATCCTCATCGGTAACCTCGGCAAGGACCCAGAAAGCCGGGCCATGCCGAATGGTAAGGCGGTCACTAATTTCAGTATTGCCACCAGCGAAAGCTGGCGCGACAAGCAGACCGGGGAGATGAAGGAACAGACCGAATGGCATAACGTGGTTATGTTTGACCGTCTCGCGGAGATTGCCAAGGATTACCTGCGCAAGGGCTCCAAGGTGTACATCGAAGGCCGCCTGCGCACCCGCAAGTGGCAGGACAAGGCCGGTCAGGACCGCTACACAACGGAAATCACCGCCAACGAAATGCAATTGCTTGACTCCAAGGGTGCCGGCGGTGGCATGGGGGGTGGCGAGGGCGGCGCCCCACGTCGCGCCAGTGGCGGCGGCGGCGCCAGTGCCAGCGGCGGCGGTTACGACGACGACTACGGCCAGTCAGCGCCATCGGGCGGTGGTGGTCGCGGCGGTTCTTCCGCGCCGGATCTGGACGACGACATCCCGTTCTGAACCAGCCGCCAAGCGGCGGGTGACCAGTTAACCCGGTTGGCGCATCAGTCAGTCGTGGGGGCCTCGACGAGGAATCCGCGGCTGGCCAGTTGGTCTGCTATGCCGCCTCGCCGCAGCAGAGATTGCACCGGTGCCGTGGCTACGCTCACCCGGTGCTCACGCAGGGCATTGCTCACAGCGTCCAGCCAGCCGGCGCGTGCCTGCATTAGCAGGCCCTTGAAGCGGGGCGAGGTGGCGATGGCATCGCCGCAGGTCGTTTCCTGAGAGGGGAAGGGCAAGCGTCCCAAGGCTGCCAAATCGCCTTCCGCCCAAGCCTCTGCCCGCGCCCGCATCGGCCCCAAGTCGGTTTCCAGACGAGCAAGCGTGGCCTCGACGCAGGCCAGTTCGGCGGTGCGAGGTAGCGCAGTCAGTTCTGCCAGAACCGCTTTCGGGTCGGTCATTTCCATCTTTACAGGCCGCACTTTTACCCCGCGCTTGCGTGCCTGTCGGGCTACCAGTCCCTCTACGTCCAGCCGCTGGGACAGTTTCATGGCGTCCAGTGCTTCGCGATACAACTCCATTGCCGCAATGGCGGGGCGTCGTTTTTCCATGCTCCCGGCGCGCGGCGCATAGCGCGCCTTGAGCGCGATGAAGCGGGTATAAAGCGGCGCCGGTAGCGTCTCGCGTAGCGGTTGGCCGTCCGGGTCTTTCAGGGCGCTGCGCGCCGAGAAGAACAAGCCCACCAGAGCAAACGGGCCCGCTTTCACGTCAATATCCGGTTGGTACGGAATGAATACCTCGGCCCCCGTCAGTACCCGTTCGACTGCTGTAGGGCGCCATTCCATTTTCCGCGGCAGGGGTCGCAGGGTCCCAAGAATCCACAACACATGCGGCTCGGTCGACCCAGTAGCGCTGGCGGGCAGGGTGACCTTCCACAGGGCTGGCCCGGGCTGCTCACCAGTCACCTCCACTTCTTCCAAATCGGGCAGGTGGTCGGGCTCGAGGGGGGCCGACGCCGCGCTTGGTTCGGCCACGGGCGCGCCTGCCGTCGGGGTAGTGCCCGGCGAAGCGACCGCGGCCAGCGGCAAGGTAGCCAAAAAAGCCAGTAACAGGGCTGCAAGCATGGTACGGCTATACTAACTGTCCTTTTCCTTGCTGACATCCTCATGCCCGGCTACGTCTACGTCCAGACCTTCGGTTGCCAGATGAACGAATACGACTCCGCCCGCATGGTGGACGTGCTGCGTGAATCTGCCGGTCTGGAACCTACGGACGATCCTGAACTGGCCGATGTGGTGTTGCTGAACACCTGTTCCGTTCGCGAGAAGGCGCAGGAAAAGGTGTTCTCCCATCTAGGCGTGTGGCGTGAACTGAAACTGCGCAAGCCGGAACTCGTCATCGGCGTTGGTGGCTGTGTGGCCAGCCAGGAGGGCGAAGGTATCCTGCAGCGCGCACCTTTCGTCGACGTGGTGTTTGGCCCGCAAACGCTGCACCGCTTGCCGGAACTCATTGCCGAACGTCGTCGCTCGGCCCGTCCGCAGGTCGACATCTCCTTTCCGGAGATCGAGAAATTCGACGCTTTGCCGCCGCCGCGGGCGGATGGGGCCACGGCTTACGTCTCCATCATGGAAGGCTGCAGCAAGTACTGCAGTTTCTGTGTGGTGCCTTACACGCGTGGCGAAGAAGTCAGTCGCCCCTTCGAGCAAGTGATGGTTGAAGTCCGTGGGCTTGTCGCTCAGGGCGTGCGCGAAATCCACCTGCTCGGCCAGAACGTGAACGCCTACCGTGGCGAGATGGACGACGGCGGTGAAGCTGACTTGGCACTGCTCATCGAAGCAGTGGCTGTGCTGCCAGGTGTCGGACGTATCCGCTTCACTACATCTCATCCGCTGGAATTCACTGACCGTTTGGCCGAGGCTTATGCGCGCATTCCGCAATTGGCCAACTTTCTGCACCTGCCCGTGCAATCCGGCTCTGATCGGGTGCTGGCAGCCATGAAACGCGGTTACACGGCGCTGGAGTTCAAGGCGAAGGTGCGCAAGCTGCGCGCGGCACGGCCAGATATTTGCCTCAGCTCCGACTTCATCGTGGGTTTTCCCGGTGAGACGGAACGCGACTTTGCAGCCACGCTGCAACTGGTGCGCGACGTCGGCATCGACCAGAGCTTCAGCTTCATTTATAGCCGCCGTCCGGGAACGCCTGCGGCCTCATTGGCTGACGATGTGCCTGCGGAAGTGAAGCACGAGCGTCTGTTGCGTCTGCAAGCGCTGCTCAACGAAAACGCACAAAACATTTCGTTGGCGATGGTGGGCACCACGCAGCGTCTATTGGTGGAGCGTCCCGCCAAGAAAGGCGAGGGCATGCTCGCAGGACGCACGGAAAACATGCGTTGGGTGAACTTTCAGGGGCCGACCGAACTCCTCGGGCAGTTCGTAGAGGTGGTCATCACCGAGGTCATGCGCAATAGTCTGCGTGGCCGTCTGGTGACCGCATGAGTGCCGTGCCCGCTCTCAATCTCACAGTCGAGAATGCCGACAACGCGCGGCTTGCGCATGTCTGCGGTCCGCTCGATGGCAACCTGCGTTTGGTCGAAGAGCGTTTGGAGTTGGAGATTCGCCGACAGGGCGATACCTTCAACGTGGTCGGCGCCGCGGCTGAGATGGGCTGCGATGTCTTGCGGGTGCTCTACGAGCGCGCCGGTAGTGGCCTGCGTCCCGAAGACGTGCACCTCGCATTGGTGGAAGCGAGTGCCGGTGGCACGGACGAGGTGAAGGTACAGACGCTCCGCGGGCAGATTCGCGGGCGCGGGGCCAACCAAGTGCAGTATCTGCGCCAGGTGCGGCGTCACGACCTCACTTTCGGTATTGGGCCTGCGGGGACGGGCAAGACTTACTTGGCCGTGGCTTGTGCCGTTGAGGCGCTACAGGCAGACCGTGTTCGCCGCATCGTGCTGGTGCGCCCGGCCGTGGAAGCCGGCGAGCGGCTAGGCTTTCTGCCGGGTGACCTTACGCAGAAGATAGATCCGTATCTGCGCCCCATGTACGACGCACTCTATGAGATGGTCGGCTTCGATAAGGTAGCCAAACTCATCGAACGTAATGTCATCGAGATTGCGCCACTGGCCTTTATGCGCGGACGCACGCTCAATGACGCGTTTGTCATCCTCGACGAAGCGCAGAACACCACTATTGAACAAATGAAGATGTTCCTCACCCGTATCGGTTTCGGCTCCAAGGCCGTGGTGACGGGTGACGTGACGCAGATCGACCTGCCCTCGAACCGGCCTTCCGGGTTGCGGCATGTCATCGACATCCTGCCGGGGGTTAATGGCGTCGCCTTCACGTTCTTCCGTAGTCGTGACGTGGTGCGCCACCCCTTGGTGCAGCGCATCGTTCAGGCCTACGAATCCTCCGATACGGGCGGACAGCAACATCCGGACTCCCGCATGGACGCGGTAGGTGATGAACGTCACGCGCAGCGCGGCGACGTTGGAGGCCCCGCCCCGTGAACCCGCGAAGTCGCCAGCAGCCCCCGCAACCCTCTGCAGTGCCGGCCTTGCAGGTGGAAGTGGTGGTTGCCGACCGGCGGCCTTGGGCTCCCTCTGCAAAGCGCCTGGCACTCTGGGCGGCAGCAGCTGCAGGGGCGCGAGGTCGCCATGCGGAGATAGCGGTACGCATTGTCGGCAAGCGCGAGGCGCGCCGTCTGAATGCGCATTGGCGCGGCAAGGACTATCCCACGAATGTGCTCTCCTTCCCCGTGGAGGGGTTGCCTGCCGTCGTCCGCCCTCGTCCCTTGGGGGATCTCGTCATCTGTGCGCCAATCGTGGCCGCGGAGGCCCTTGAGCAGGGCAAGACGCAGTCCGCGCATTGGGCGCACATGGTAGTGCATGGTGTGCTGCACTTACTCGGGCATGATCACGAACAGGATGCCGAGGCGGTCCGTATGGAGCGTCTGGAACGACGGGTCCTCGCCGGTTTAGGTTTTACGGACCCCTATGCGGCCGAGCAAGAATGAATTTCAGCTTTCCTCTTCCAGTTCGAGGTTGACCCATGAATAACGACGGCGACGTCCCGGAACCCAGACCGACACCGCGGCGCGAAGGACGAGGCGGCTGGTTGTCGCGCGTTCTGCATGCGGTGTCGGGTGAACCACGTGACCGCGAAGACCTGCTGGCAGATCTGCGCGCAGCGGGCGAAACGGGCCTCATCGACGCCGAGGCAGCCGCGATGGTTGAGGGCGTCATGGCGGTAGCGGACCTACAAGTTCGGGACATTATGGTGCCGCGTTCGGCCATCGTGGTGGTGGAGCGCGACGCGCCCCTCCGCGACATCATTCCATTGGTGGTCGAATCCGGGCACTCGCGGTTTCCGGTCATCGGTGATGACCGTGATGAAGTCGTTGGTATCTTGTTGGCCAAAGACCTGCTGCGCTATGTCGGCAACGAGGCGAACTTCGACATGCTGCGCCTGTTGCGACCGGCCGTGTTGGTGCCGGAAAGCAAGCGTCTGAATATCCTGCTGCGGGAATTTCGCGCAAGCCGCAATCACATGGCTATCGTGGTGGACGAGTACGGTGGCGTGGCTGGCCTGGTCACCATCGAAGATGTCATAGAGCAGATTATCGGTGACATCGATGATGAGTATGACGTCGAAGAAGTCACGCAGATCCGTCGCGAGTCGCCTTGTAATTTCACCGTCAACGCCCTCACGCGCATCGAGGAATTCAACGAGGTTTTTGGTCTTGCCGTGCCCGAGGATGAATTCGACACCATCGGCGGCTATGTGGCCCATGCGTTTGGTCGCGTGCCACGCCGTGGTGACCAGACGGTACTGGATGGACTCGAATTTCGAGTGTTGCGTGTAGCGCGTCGTCGTATTGAATTGCTGCGTGTAGTGACGCCGGAAGAGGTGCTGTTGCCGGCTGAGCGTGGCGCTACCGATAGCGCTGCGCAGGCCCCGCCTTTGGCCGATAGCGAGACCTAACCCGCGTGGCAATGAGCATTCCGACCGCATGGATGAACGCTATGTTCTCCACTGCCCGTCGTTGGCCAGCCATGGCGGCCTTGCTGCTCGGCTTGTTGCAAGTGACGGCGTTCCCGCCATTGGGATGGTTCCCGGTGGGCGTGCTAGCGCTAGCCGGCCTGTTCTTGTTGCTGGACGAGGGCACGCCCGCGGTGGGTGCTCGCACCGGTTTCGCGTTCGGGGTCGGCTTGTTCGGTGGGGGTACCTACTGGCTGTTCACGGCCATCCACGGTTTTGGACACGCGCCAGTCGCTTTGGCCTTGTTTCTGATGGCTGCGCTCGTCGCGCTCATGTCTGCCTGGTATGCGCTGCTGGGCTACGTAACGCGTCGCTGGTTTTGTTACCCGGGCCGCTTGCGCTGGCTGGTGGTGCTGCCTGGCGGTTGGGTTTTGGTGGAATGGGCGCGCAGCCGTGCGTTCACGGGCTTTCCGTGGCTGACGCTGGGTTATACCCAAGTGGATACTTGGCTTGCCGGTTATGCCCCCGTGGGTGGCGTATATCTGGTGACCTTAGCTACGGCGGTATGTGCCGGTGCTTTGGCGGCGCTGGCGCGCACTGACCGACAACATTGGCGTTGGCCGGTAGGTTTGCTCGTTGGGGTGGTGGGTCTCGGTGGCGTTCTGGTGGCCGTGCCATGGACCAACCCGGACGGTAAGCCGATAGGAGTGGCTATTGTTCAGGGAGCTGTGCCGCAAGACCTCAAGTGGTCGCCGGCGCAGCGCGACGCTACCTTCGCGCTTTACCGCGACTTATCCAAGCCCGTGTGGGGCACGCCACTGGTGGTCTGGCCCGAAGCGGCGCTACCAGTATTGGCGGAAGAAGCGACGCCATTTCTGCGTGAGCAGTGGAGTGCAGCCAGCAGCCAGGGCTCAGCGTTGCTGATGGGGCTGCTTAGTTACGACCTGAAAAGTGGCAGTGTCCGCAATGGTCTGCTGGTTCTGGATACGCAGCGCGCGCCGCAGTGGTACTTCAAGCGGCACCTGGTGCCGTTTGGTGAGTATTTCCCGGTGCCTGCCAAAGTGCGTGAATGGATGCGCTTGTCGAGCCTCGCCTTCGTGGATCTGCAGCCCGGCATAGAGGGACAGCCGGTGCCAGTGGCGCAGGGCCTGCCGTTGGCGGCGACCATCTGCTACGAAGATGCCTATGGCAGTGATCAGTTGGCGCCGCTCACCCAAGCGAAGCTGTTGGTGAATGTGACCAACAACGCCTGGTATGGCGATTCCAGCGCGTCGCATCAGCATTTGCAGATTTCGCGTATGCGCGCCATCGAAGCGGGCCGCTATCTGGTCCGCGCCACGAGTAACGGCATCAGCGTTATCGTTGGGCCGAAGGGGCAGGTACTCGCGCGTGCGCCGCAGTTCCGGCCCGTGGTGCTGCGCGGTGAGGTAGTGCCTTATGCCGGCCTGACGCCTTACGCGTGGCTGGGTGGCGACTGGGCAGTGTTGCTGCTAGCGGCTACTGGCGTGTTGGCCGGTGTCTGGCACCGGCCACGTCCTTAGCGCGGCGGTGCGAATGGCGTTGTGGCAGCGGCTTCCCAGCCGGCACCCAACGCCTTGTAGGCGGCTACTGCCGCTTGCAAAGCGTCGGTATGCCCTTGAGCGGCACGGTCCTCGGCTTCCCACTGCGTGCGCTGTGCATCCAGTACGGTGAGGAAATCGCTGTAGCCCTCTTCGAACCGCAGCGTTGCCAGTTGCGCAGCATCGCCACTGGCGATAGCCGCTTCGCCAAGCAAGCGTTGGCGTGCGCCCAGTCGGTCGAAGGCGGTTAGCGAGGCCTCGGTTTCTTCCAGCGCCAGCAGAATGGTCTGCTGGTACTGGAGAACAGCGCCTTCAGCGCGAGCATCGGCTTGCTTCAAGCGTGCCCAGGTGCGCCCGAGGTCTAAGGCTGGCCAGGTGAGAGAAGGGCCCCACTGGTAGCTGTCGCTGTTGGGTTCGCCGATATCGCTGCGCTGTCCGGCGCGCCACGCGAATACGCCACCAAAACTCACTACCGGAAAGAGATCGGCGACCGCGATGCCGCGGCGTCGCGTGGCGGCGGTGAGCTTGGCCTCGGCACTGCGGATGTCCGGACGCCGTCGCAGCCAGTCACTGGGCGAGCCGGTCGGCAGGAATTGCGGCACCTGCGCAACTCCCGGTTCGCCGACGGCCAAGCGGGCGAGCGTCTGGCTATTGGGCGGTTCACCGAGTAGCACGGCCAGTCGCAAACGTGCCCGCGCGGTTTGCAATTCCAGTGCAGGAACGGCTGCTTGCGTCGTGGCCAGTTGGGCTCGTGAGCGAGCCACATCCAAACCGGAACCGCGGCCGGCCGCGAGGCGTTCGCTGACGAGTTTCAAGGCGGCGGCTTGGGTCGCGGTATTGCGCTTGGCGACGGTCAAGCGTTCTGTGGCACCACGGAACTCGAACCACTGCCTGGCGACTTCCGCGGCCAGCGACACGCGCACCGCATCAAGGTCGGCACGGGCCGCGCGCAGGTCGGCCGCGCGTGCACCATTCGCGCCGCGCACGCGGCCGAACAAATCCAGTTCCCAGCGCGCATCGACGCCGGCTTGATAAACCGTGCGCTCGCGCGCACTGCCGCTAAGCGTTGGTGCGTCTACCAGCGCGGTCTGCTGCACGGCACGCCCAGCACTCGCCCGTACTGTCGGCAGGTAATCGAAAGCCTGCTCGCGGCGCAGCTCCTGCGCTTCCTGCAGACGCGCGAGGGTCAGGCCGAGATCGCGGTTCTGTCGCCACGCGGTGTTAACGAGCTCCGGCAGTACCGGATCGCCAAACGATGACCAGAATGTGGGCAAGGGCACTTCGCTGGTGACTGCGGGGCCGTGCGTGCTGAACGTGGAGGGCAGGGTTGGGGTTGATGACGCCGTCGGCGGTGACGGCCACAAGGTGGCGCAACCGCTTAGCAAAGCCGCGCAGAGCACCGCGCCCACCGCATGGCTGACTGTCCTGTTGGCAGAGATGAGAGTTGGATTCATGGCAACCGCTGCTCATCTTGACGCGAGTCTTGACTGGCGTCGTGAGGAATCTCCGGGTGCGCGTTGGCGCGTGGATGCTGCCAACGGGCGGTGGCCTCCTGAACTATCACGAACAGCGACGGCGTCAGCAACAGACCGAAGGCGGTAACGCCCAGCATGCCGAAAAATACCGAGATGCCGATGGCATGGCGCATCTCGGCGCCGGCGCCGGTCGCAAATACCAGCGGCACGACACCGGCGATGAACGCGATGGAGGTCATGAGGATGGGGCGTAAGCGCAGACGACAGGCTTCGAGCGCCGCTTCGCGGGCAGTAAGCCCATGGTCCTGCCGCAGCTTGGCGAACTCGACGATGAGAATGGCGTTCTTGCAGGCCAAGCCGACCAAAACGAACAATGCCACTTGCGTGAAGATGTTGTTGTCACCCCCCGTCAACCAAACACCGGTGAGGGCAGCGAGGATGCACAGCGGCACAATCAGTACCACGGCCAGCGGCAAGGTCCAGCTTTCATAAAGTGCTGCCAGCACGAGGAATACCAGCACCACACACAGTGGGAATACCATCAGCGCGCTATTGCCGGCTAGCTTTTCCTGCAAAGTGAGGTCGCTGAACTCATAGGTGAGCCCGTTCGGCAGCGTGTCCCGCAGAATTTTTTCGGTAGCTGCCAAGGCATCGCCACTGGCGACGCCGGGCAAGCCAGCCACGTTGAGGTCTGCAGCGAGGAAGCCGTTGTAGTGGTACACGCGGTCCGGGCCGTTGGAGGGCGTGACGCTGATGACACTGGCCAGAGGCACCATTTCCCCGCGGCTGTTACGGGTTTGCAGCAGACGGATATCTTCGGCACGTGAACGATAGGGTGCGTCGGCCTGCACCATCACGCGGTAGGTTCGCCCAAACAAGTTGAGGTCGTTCACGTACAGCGAGCCCAAATAAATCTGGAGCGTCTGGTAGACGTCGTTCAATTGCAGGCCTTGCTGCTTGGCGCGTGTCCGGTCCACTTCGACGCGGAGCTGCGGGACATTGACGCTGTAGGAACTGAAGCCGCCGGCAAGCCCCGGGGTTTGCGCCGCTTTGGCGATCGCTGTTTGCGTCGCGGCAAACAAGGCGTCATAGCCGAGACCGGCGCGGTCTTCGATTTGAATGGAGACACCCCCCAGCAGACCAAGACCGCGGACGGGCGGGAACTCTACAACACCAACCCTGGCTTCCTTGATGGGTGCGAGCAGTTTTTGCAGGCGCGGCACCATGGTCTGTGCCGTGAGTTCTTTGCCGGAACGTTGTTCGTAGGGCTTCAGCCGCACGAACATCATGGCCGACGAAGGGTTGGGAGCGAAGCCCTTTACGGAAATTCCGGTGAACTGGATGACATGCTCGACGTTCGGGTCGGCGAGCAATAGGTCGCCAACGTGATGCGTGACTTTTTCGGTACGGTCGATGGAGGCGGCGTCGGGCATCTGCACGTAAGTGATGATGCTGCCCACGTCGAGAGAGGGTACAAAGCCCGCTGGAACCTGACGGAACACCAGTGCGCCTAGCACCACCAGTACGCCATAGATGGCCAGCATACGGCCCTTGCGCGGTAGTGTGCTTTTCACCGCTGCCTCGTAGCGCTCCCCCGACCGCGCGAAGCCACGGTTAAAGCGGGCGAAGAACCGGCCGCAGTACTTCTCCAGCCACGCGGAGACGCGGTCGAGCGGCGCGCCATGTGGGCGTAGCAAGGCCGCGGACAGCGCCGGGCTTAAGGTGAGTGAGTTGAACGCCGAGATGATGGTGGAGGCGGCAATGGTGAGCGCGAACTGCTGGTAGAAGCGACCGGTGAGCCCCGGGATAAAGGCGATGGGAATGAATACCGCGCACAGCACGAGCGCGATGGCGATGATGGGTCCGGTCACTTCGTCCATGGCCCGCACCGTGGCCTCGCGGGGCGAGAAACCGGCGGCGATATTGCGCTCCACATTTTCGACCACCACGATGGCATCGTCGACCACAATGCCGATGGACAGTACCAAGCCGAACAGGCTGAGCGTGTTGATGGAGAAGCCGAAGGCCAGCAACGCACCCATGGTGCCTATGACCGAGACTGGCACCGCCAGCAGCGGAATGATCGAGGCGCGCCAGCTCTGCAGGAACAGCACCACCACGATGACCACCAGCAGGGTCGCCTCGAGGAGCGTGTGGACCACGGCCTCGATCGATTCCTTCACGAACTCGGTCGGGTCGTAGGGCACTTCGTAGCGCACGCCCTCCGGGAAGTTTTTCGCAATGTCGGCCATTTCGGCGCGTACGGCGGCAGCCAGCGCCAGCGCGTTGGCACCGGGGGCCTGATTGATAGCTACCGCGACCGCCGGATGGTTGTCTAGGCCGCTGCGCACCAGGTATGAGCCTGCACCCAACTCCACCCGCCCGATATCCGACAAGCGGGTGATGCCGCCTTCCGGGTTGGCCTTCACCACGATGGCGCCGAATTCCTCGGGCGTTTTCAAACGGCCACCGGCGGTGACGGTTAACTGGAAGGCGGTTCCCGCTACCGCTGGTGGGGCGCCCACGGTACCCGCGGCTACCTGCAAATTTTGTTCGCGGATAGCGCGCACGACATCGCCGGCAGTCAAACCGCGGGCAGCGACTTGTTGCGGGTCCAGCCAGATACGCATGGCGTAGTCGCCGCCACCGTTTAGCGCTATCTGGCCGACGCCGGGCAAGCGCAAGAGGCGGTCGCGCACCTGCAGCAACCCGAGGTTACGCAGGTAAGTGGGGTCGTAGCGCTCGTCGGAGACAAGGTGCACCACCATCAGCAAATCGGGTGAGCTCTTGGTGGTGGACACACCCAAGGCACGTACTTCCTCGGGTAAACGTGGCAAAGCTTGCGATACGCGGTTCTGCACCAGCATTTGCGCTTTGTCGACATCCGTGCCGATTTCGAAGGTGACACCCAACTGCAGCGAGCCATCGGAGCCCGAACTCGAGGACATGTAGAGCACGCCCTCGATGCCGTTGATCTCCTGTTCCAGTGGCGAAGCGACGGTTTCGGCGACCACTTTCGGGTTGGCACCCGGATAACTCGCGAAAACCACGATGGTGGGTGGAACCACCTCCGGGAACATAGCGACCGGTAGCAGGCGCATGGACACGAGGCCAGTCAGCAAGATGGCCAGCGAGAGCACGCCGGCCAGCACTGGCCGGTCGATGAAGTGTCGGGCGAAGCGCATGGATCAGCGCTCCGTCGCGCGGACTTGGCGGCCGGTCTCGGAGTCGTACAAGGGCAGGGTCTCGGCGGCCAGAACATGACGGTCCATCGCCACGCTCACTGGGACCAGTGGCATGCCAGGGCGGAGCCGTTGCAGGCCGTTCACCACGATGACTTCGCCGGCGGCCAAGCCCTCATTGATGGCGCGAAGGCCATTCACCAGCCGGCCTGGTTTCACCACGCGATAGGCAGCCTTGCCGTCCTTGCCCACCACCAGCACGAACTTCTGGCTCTGGTCGGTGCCAATCGCTTGGTCGTCGACCAGTACGGCAGTATGGCGCCCGCTGCCAATCAGCTTCAGGCGCGCGAATAGGCCCGGCGTAAACCGCCGATCTTTGTTTGAAAAGACGGCGCGTGCGCGGATGGTGCCGGTGTGCGGGTCGAGTTGGTTGTCGACGAACACCATGCGGCCTTCGTGCGGGTAACCCTGCTCGCCCGCCAGCGCCAGGAACACGGGGTTGGCCGCGTCGCGGCTGCTGGGGCGCTCGCCGAGGCGCGACATCTCGAGGTACTTGAGGTAAACGTGCTCGTCCCCCTCGAACTCGGCATAAATGGGATCAACGGAGACGAGGGTGGTGAGAACCGGGGCGCTGCTGCCAGTCGTGACCAGATTCCCAGCAGTGATTTCTGCCTTGCCGACCCGGCCGCTGATAGGCGCCGTGATGCGCGTATAGGCGAGGTTGGTGCGGGCCGTGCTGACGGCGGCGGCGCCTATTTGTTCGGCGGCCTCGGCTTGTTGCAGGGTTGCCGCGCGGGCGGCGCGCTCTTCTCGGGAGACGGCGTTGGCGGCCAGCAGGCGGTCCGCACGGGCAAGTTCTTCGCGCGCGAGTGTTGCCCGGCTATGGGCCGCCGCTTGTTCGGCCTGCGCTCGCTCCAGCGCCGCGCGGTAGACGCGGTCGTCTAAGCGAAACAGCAGGTCGCCCTTATTCACGTAGCGACCATCCTCGAACGCTACTTGCTCGATGGTTCCGGTCACCTGCGGGCGCACCTGCACCGAGTCCACCGCGACCAGTCGGCCGGTGAACTCATCCCAGTCATTCACCTCCCGGGCGAGAGCGGCGGCTACCTCGACCTCGGGCGGCTTCGGCGGCGGCGGCGCTGCCTCGCCGCAGGCCCCCAACAAGAAGACCAGAGCGGTGATGACGCCGGTGCGGCGCACGGCGGAGGGTACGTGGAACATGCGGGGTGACCGAGTAAAAACGAGACGCTATATTACGCTTATCCTGCACTGCAATAAACTGTTCCGTGGTGGCACAAGGCGCTGCGGTAACATAGGTACCTATCGCCCCGCGGGGGGCGGCATTGTTCCTGCAGGTTTCCCGTGGCTATTGAAGAGATTTATGCGCCCGCTGTCATCGAAGCGGCTGCCCAGCGCTGGTGGGATGAGAACGGCACTTTCCGTGCCGTGGAAGACCCGACGCGCGAGAAGTACTACTGCCTGTGCATGTTCCCCTACCCGAGTGGGCGGTTGCACATGGGCCACGTGCGCAATTACACCATCGGCGATGTCATCAGTCGCTTCATGCGCATGCAGGGTCGCAACGTGCTGCAGCCCATGGGTTGGGACGCGTTCGGTCTGCCGGCGGAAAACGCGGCCATGCAGAACCAGGTGCCGCCGGCACAGTGGACCTACGACAACATCGCCTACATGAAGCGCCAACTGAAGTCTTTGGGCTTCGGTATCGACTGGGACCGCGAGTTGGCCACCTGCCGCCCCGATTATTACCGCTGGAACCAGTGGCTGTTCCTGCGCATGCTCGAGAAGGGTATTGCTTACCAGCGCACGGGTACCGTGAACTGGGATCCCATCGACAAGACCGTGCTCGCCAACGAGCAGGTGATTGACGGGCGCGGCTGGCGCACGGGCGCGCTCGTCGAAAAGCGCGAAATCCCGATGTACTACTTGAACATCACGCGCTACGCCGAAGAGTTGCTGACGGCGCTCGATGGACTGCCGGGCTGGCCGGAGCGCGTGCGCACCATGCAGGCCAACTGGATTGGCCGCAGCACAGGCGTGAACTTGGCCTTTCCCTACGACATTGACGGCGAGCAGGGTCTGCTGCGCGTGTTCACCACGCGTGCCGATACGCTGATGGGTGTAACGTTCCTGGCCGTGGCAGCGGAACATCCGTTGGCGACCAAGGCGGCGGCGAAGGATGCGGCCGTTGCGGCGTTCGTTGACGAATGCCGTCGCGGCAGCGTGATGGAAGCCGATATCGCCCAAATGGACAAGAAGGGCATCGCCACCGGGCTTTCGGTGCGGCACCCTTTGACGGGTGAGCCGTTGCCGGTGTGGGTCGGCAACTACGTACTCATGGGCTACGGCGAAGGCGCTGTCATGGGTGTGCCTGCCCATGACGAGCGCGACTTTGCCTTTGCGCTGAAGTATTCGCTGCCCATCCGGCAGGTGGTGGACGTTGGCGGCCAGCTCTATTCAAACGAAGCTTGGCAGCCATGGTATGCGGGCGACGGCGTTTGCGTGAACAGCGGTAAGTACGATGGGCTTGGCTTCGACGCCGCCATCGACGCCATCGCTGCCGATCTCGGCGTGCTGGGTTACGGCGAAAAGCAGGTGAATTGGCGCCTACGCGACTGGGGTATCTCGCGCCAGCGCTATTGGGGCTGCCCCATCCCGCTCATCCATTGCGCCACTTGCGGTGTGGTGCCGGTCCCCGACGACCAGCTTCCCGTGGCGCTGCCCGAAGGGTTGGTGCCGGATGGCAGCGGTAATCCGCTGGGCAAGTTGGATAGCTTCCTGCAGTGCTCCTGTCCGAAGTGCGGCGCGCCGGCGCGCCGTGAGACGGACACGATGGACACCTTCGTCGACTCGTCTTGGTATTTCTTCCGGTATGCCAGCGCCGATAACCACAGCGCCATGGTGGACCAGCGTGCGGCCTATTGGCTGCCGGTGGACCAATACATCGGTGGCATCGAACACGCCATCCTGCACCTGTTGTATTCGCGCTTCTGGACCAAGGTGATGCGCGATCTGGGTCTCACCACGGTGGATGAGCCGTTCGCGAACCTGCTGACGCAGGGCATGGTGCTGAACGAGATTTTCTTCCGTAAGCCGGAAGCGGGTCGCGTGCAGTATTTCAACCCGGCCGATGTCGATGTCATGGTGGATGACAAGGGCGTGCGCACCGGGGCCATCCTGCGGAAGGATGGTCAACCGGTCGAGGCCGGTGGCATCGGTACCATGTCGAAGAGCAAGAACAACGGCGTGGACCCACAAGCGCTGGTGACTGAGTACGGCGCCGATACCGCTCGTTTATTCATGATGTTCGCCGCGCCTCCTGAGCAGACGCTTGAGTGGTCGGATGAAGGTGTGGAAGGCGCCTACCGCTTCATGAAGCGCCTGTGGCGCGCGGTGGCAGTACATGCTGCGGCCATGGCAGGGACGGTGCTTGCGCCCCTCGAGGTAGCGACGCTCAACCCAGCGCAGCGCGAGATGCGTCGTCTGGCCCACCAGTTGCTGGTGAAAGTGACAGACGACCTTGGGCGCCGCCGCGTGTTCAACACTGCTATCGCTGCCGTCATGGAGTTCATGAACGCGCTGGCGAAGTTCGACGACGGCTCTCCGCAGGGACGTGCGGTGACGCAGGAAGCGCTGGAGATTGTGGTTACTGTGCTGTCGCCCGTAGTACCGCATGCCACGCATGCCTTATGGCACGCCCTAGGTCACGCAGATGCCCTCATCGATCGTCGTTGGCCCGAGCACGATCCTGCGGCTTTGGTGCGTGACAGCCTCGAGGTGGTCGTTCAGGTGAATGGCAAATTGCGCGGCAAAGTCACAGTGGCTGTCGACGCTGACGAAGCGACGGTGCGCGAGGCCGCCTTGGCGAACCCTGAGGTGGCGAAGTTCGTAGCCGGCCAGCCCTTGAAGAAATTTGTGTACGTGCGCGGCAAGCTTGCCAACATCGTGGTCTGATGCCCGCGTCCCTTGGTTACTGCTCTTTCGTCTGACCGGAGACTGTCCATGCGCCTGCGTTCGCTCGGTCTTGCCACCTTGGGTGCCTTGTTGGTCTCTGCTTGCGGCTTCCACCTGCAGGGAGTGGCGCAGGTCTCGCCGCGGCTCGCTGCACTGGAGTTCGTGGCTCCCGATCGCTATTCAGACCTGCAGTTGGCCCTGCGCGATAGCCTCGCCTTGGCTGGCGCACGGCTAGTGCCGGCAGAGGGTGCACCCACCGCTACCTTGCGCCTGCTGCGCGACGAAAGCGGCCGGCGGATTCTTTCCGTGTCGGCGCGCAATACGCCGCGGGAAGTGGAGGTGTACTACACCGCTGAGTTCCGGGTTGATGCGGGTGGACAGGAATTGTTGCCGCGCCAGGAACTGACGCTGACGCGCTCGCTCAGCTACGACGAAACCGCGCTGTTGGCTAAGGAGCAGGAGCAAGAGCAAGTTCGGGCTGCGTTGGCGCGTGACTTGGCTGCCCTCATTACCCGTCGCTTGGCCGTGCTTCGCTGAAGCCCCCAAGGTGAGGTCGGTGGCGGGTTTTATTCCAATGAAAGCGGCTGGGTTCTCCTCGTGATGCTGTGTGCTGAGGTGGGCTTTCCTGTACTCCAGCGTTTGCTGACTGCGTTAGGCTTGCGGCTGGTGGAAGTGCCTCTGTCGCAGCCCATTCCGCATTCTTATTGGGGCACGCCGGAAGCCGGGTTGTGGTGCGATGCAGTCCATGCGCGCGCTGATACGCCGGTGCATTCCTTGTTGCATGAGGCGAGCCATGCACTGTGCATGGGGGGCGAGCGGCGTGCGGTGCTGGATACGGATGCGGGCGGCGATTTCGCCGAAGAAGACGCGGTGCTTTATCTGCAGGTGTCGCTTGCGTCCGCGGTGCCTGGGCTTGGCGCGGAGCGCATGTGTGCGGACATGGATGCCTGGGGTTACACCTTCCGTTTGGGCAGCGCGGCGCGCTGGTTTCGGGAAGATGCGGCCGAGGCGCGGGAATGGTTGGTGGCACGGGGCTTGTGGCCCTTGGTAGGCGTGGAAGCTTGGGGAGAAAAAGCATGAATCGTCGGCAATTTCTGGGTCTGGGTACGATGGCGGCGGGGCTACCGTTGCTGGTAACGCTTTCCGGCTGCACCACCAACCAGTTGCTGGGAGCCGCCAACTTGGTGGAAAACGGCGACGTGCCCGTAGTGGAATTGGCGTATGGCGCCGGCGAGCGCCAGCGTTGCGATGTCTATCGTCCGCTGGACGCTGCGGGGAACCCCTTGACGGGTCCCTTGCCGGTGGTAGTGTTCGTTCACGGTGGTAGTTGGATGTCCGGCGACAAGCATCTCTATCGTTGGGTGGGACAGGCTTTGGCGCAGCAAGGGTTCGTGGCGGTACTGGCCAACTATGGCCTCATGCCAGAGGTGCGCTTCCCGGACTTCGTCAATGATGTAGCAGCGGCGGTGGCCTTCGTGCACACCCATGCAGCGGAGTGGGGCGGCGATCCGGGCCGACTTTTCCTGATGGGGCATAGCGCCGGCGCCCACCTGACGGCACTGGCGGCCTACGACAGTCGTTATCTAGCGCGTCACGGGCTCACGCCCGCCATCATTGCCGCGTACATCGGTCTTTCGGGCCCTTACGATTTCCAGCTCAATACGCCGTTGCTGAAGGGCACCTTCGCCGGTTCGCCTGAACGCGAACACGATGCCCAGCCGGTGAACTTCGTGACCGCTGCGGCACCGCGTTCGTTGCTGATCATGGGGCGTGACGACACCACCGTGAACCCGCACAACACCCGTTCCTTGGCGGCGCGAATGCGCGAAGTGGGCGCTTCAGTGGAAGAGCTGTGGGTCGATGGTGATCACGGAGTCACCGTCGGCGCCTTCGCCCGCATCTATCGCGCGAAGAGCCCGATCGTGGCGCGCGTCGCGGAGTTTGTCCGCGGCCGTTGAAGCGTGAAGCCCGAAGCCCGAAGCCATGGTCGAGATGATGAGTCGCGGCGCGTCTTAGACCTAAATGATGACCTTGCCGAACACTCCGGGCTCGGGATCAGGCAGGGTAGCCTGTTGCCGGCCTTCGCGAGCATTGAAACCGGGGCGCAGTTGCCAAGCGCGCATGAATCAGGTCTTTGCGAAACGGTCAGTCGAGAGAATGAGTTCGTGGGTAATGCCGGCCTCGGCAGCACTATGCCCGGCATCGCCGACGATACGGAAATCCGCTTCCGGCCAGGCGCGGTGCAGGTCCCAAGCGCTGCGCATGGGGCAGGGCATGTCGTAGCGGCCCTGCACGATGACCGCTGGCAGGTGCCGGATACGGTTGAGATCGCGTAGGAGCTGGCTCTCGTGCTGAAAGAAGCCGCAATGGAAGAAGTAATGGCACTCGATGCGTGCCACGGTCAGCGCGTACTGGTCTTGATCCCAGACGGCGAGGGTGCCTTCGTTCAGTAACAGGTGACTGGTGGCGGCTTCCCAACCTGCCCAGGCCTTGGCGGCCCTCAGTGCTGCGCGCGGGTCGCTGCCGGTGAGGCGGCGGTAATACGCCCCAACGAGGTCGCCGCGTTCCGCTGCCGCAATGGGTTCCAGGAAATACTCCCAACGATCGGGGAAAACTTCGCTGGCGCCATGCTGGTAGAACCACTGAATTTCTTGCCGACGCAGCAGGAAGATGCCGCGTAGTACAAGCGCGGACACCCGTTCTGGGTGCGCCTCGGCGTAGGCCAACGCCAGCGTGCTACCCCAGGACCCGCCGAACACCAGCCATTGGGTAATGCGCAGGTGCTTGCGCAACGCCTCCATGTCCTCCACGAGGTGCCAGGTAGTGTTGTCCTCCAACGACGCGGTTGGCCGGCTGCGGCCGCAGCCACGCTGGTCAAAGACCACGATGCGATAGCGCGCGGGGTCGAAGTACTGACGGGAATTCGGCGAAGCGCCACAACCGGGACCGCCATGAACGAATACCGCAGCTTTGCCACGCGGGTTGCCGGACTCTTCCCAATAAATTTCGTGCAAAGCCGAAACCCGCAGCCACCCATGCCGGTAGGGCTCGAGCGCGGGGTAGATGGTCCGCGGCGCCGTCGTCACTGGCGTAACCAAACCACTGGGCACCACGCGCTTGGTGCTGCGGCGGGCTGGCCGTGGTGTGGTCGTGGTCGGCGGGGTGGCGGTCCGTCCGCGGCCGGGGCGGCGGGGCGTGCGCTTCATGGCGGCGGTCCTGCGAAGAAAGTGACCCGATTCTAGACTGAGGCGCCAGCTGGCGTTCGTTACTTCGCGTGGCCAGTGTAGGCTACGCGTCGTTCACGTCGCATCGGTTGTTTATGGAGAAATGATGCTGTGCCGCTTGGCCGTTGCCTGCTTTGCCCTGTCCTCGCTGTTGTTGGCTTGCTGTGCGGGCACCGCTGCTGCCGCCGACACCCTCAAGGCCGATGGGCAACTCGACGAGTTGGCTTGGGCCGACGCCCAATGGTTGGGTGATTTCCGGCAAGTAGAGCCCCTCACGCTGGCGGCACCCCAGTGGCCTATTCGCGCCCGCTGGTTGGCGCGGGAAGATGGGCTGTGGGTTGGTGTGGAAGTAGCTGTGCCGTCGGAACTGCGCACCCGTGGCCGCTCGGCTCGCGATGCCCGACCCTTGAGCGCCGACCCGGTCAGTGTCTTAGTGGATTTCTCCGGCACGGGCCAGAGCGCTTACGAGTTCACCGTGTCGCTCAGTGGCACCCTGCGCGACGGCCAAGCCGATGCCACGGGTCAATTCACCTATGACTGGGATGCGCGCTGGGCAGGGGCTGCGTCGGAAACGGCCACCGGCTGGACTGCCGAACTGCACGTTCCTTGGAGCGTGGCGGCGGCGCCGACGGCCGGCGAGACCCGCACTATTGGCCTGTGGGTTGGCACGTTTGTGAAGTCCGCTGGCCTGCGCTTTGCGATGCCACACATCAGCCTCGACAATTCAGGTTGGCTGAATAGCCTGCAGAAACTCGAAGTTCCTCGCCACAGCGCCAGTTCGCTGGCCATCGTGCCCTACGCCTCGGTTACCGCTGACCGCATTCGCGGCTCCGTGCGCGGACAGGGTGGCGTAGACGTCGCCTGGAACAGTGGCACGGGACATCAACTCACCGCCACCCTCAAGCCCGACTTCGGCCAAGTAGAAAGCGACGACGTCGTGGTGAACTTCTCAGCGGTGGAGACGTTTTTCTCCGATAAGCGCCCGTTCTTCACCGAAGGAGGCGCGCTGTTCGACGTGCGTCTGCCGGGGGCTGCGCGGTTGATCAATACGCGCCGCATCGGCAGCTTTGCCGATGGTGGTGCTGTGGCGGCCCCGGTGGATGCGGCGGTGAAATATGTGGGCGAACGCGGGCGCTGGGACCTAGGTGCGTTTGCCGCCATGGAGTCGGACACGGGTGACGGCGGGCTCGGTCGCGATTTCGCGGCGTTACGGCTGCGGCGGCGATGGGACGGTGGTTCGCTGGGTTATCTCGGCACCTGGGTGGATCGTCCCGGGCTGGGTTACGCGGCGCGGGTGGACGCGTTAGATGCCGACTTCACGCCCTTGCAAGGGCTGACCATGCGCGCGCGGGTGGTCAGCAGCCGCCATAATGGCTCCGGGTTGGCAGCTAGCCCAGACGTCAGCCCAAGCGCTGGCCAAGCGGCGGGAACTGCGGTAGGCGATGGCAACGCTTATTCGCTTGCGGCTGAATACGACGACAACGGGCGGCTCTCCTGGAAAATACACGCCAGCCATTTGTCGCGCCGGTTCGAGATCGACGATTTCGGTTACCTGCCACGTGCCAATCTGCAGCACGTGGAGGCCGAAATGGTTTGGCGCAAGCGCGACTATCCGGATGACAGTTTGGTGCTTACCAGCGAGTGGAAGATAGGCGCTAGCTTGCAGGCCGACGCAGCGGGCAAGCAGCTGCCTGCCGCGCTGCAATTGGGGCGCGGGTTTGCGGTGCAGGGTGGTGGTTTTGGGTATGCCTGGCTTTATGTGCAGGGCGCCGGCCAAGACGACTTGCTGACCCGTGGTAACGGCGATGTCCGCCTGCCAAGGCGCACCTCGGCCGGGTTTTGGATGGATACTGGTCGCTTCGGGCCGGGGCAAGCGCTGGAATCCGAGGTTGAGGGCGGCACCAGTCAGAACGGCCTGGGGGCCAGTGGCTGGTATTTGCGTGCAGAACCGCGGTGGGTGGTCCATGACGGGCTGACCCTCTCTGCCCAATGGCGTATCGACCGTTCGCCCGATTGGTTGCTATGGACGGGCGGCCGTACCGTGGGTAGTTATCGTCAGCGGCAGTTTTATGCCGGTCTCGGAGCCGACACCTTTTTCGGCAGTCGCCACGAGCTGCGCGTGCGTCTGCAGTGGGTGGGTCTCGGCGCAGCAGGCCGTTCGAGTTACGCCGTTACGGGCGGCGACCCGGCGCGTATCGCCGGCCGTCCAGCGGACTTCAGCTTTGCGACATTGGCCTTTCAGGTGCGCTACCGTTACACCATAGGGCCCCTCTCGGACGTGTACGTCGTGTACGGTCGCGGTGGGGATTTCTTCGAAGAAGGCCGTGACCGTGGCCTGGGGCGACTGTGGCGTGCGGGCATTGCCGAACGCGATGCCGAGCAGTGGTTGGTCAAGGTTCGTTATCTATTCTGATGCTTCAGGAGTTACCTATGTCTGCGCTGCCATTCGTCCCGCTCCACCGCGCTTTGCGTGCCTGGTGGGTGCTGCCGATGCTGGCCTTGTTGGTTGCTACGCCCTCCGCCTTGGCGGATGAGGCACCAAGCAAGCCGGTAGCCGAAGCGACCAAGCCGGTCGATGTACCCAAGGCCGAGCAGTCGGTGACGCAAGGCAAATTGCCGCTGCCTGGCGGCGGTGTACTGGATTACACGGCGACCGCCGGCACGCTCATCGTTCGCGATAGCGACGACAAACCCATCGCCAGCATTGGCTATGTGGCTTATACGAAGAACAGCGTGAAGGACCCGGCAACACGCCCCGTGACGTTCTCGTTCAATGGCGGCCCGGGGTCGTCTTCCATGTGGTTGCACATGGGCGTCATGGGGCCGAAGCGTCTGCAGACGGTGGATGCCGGCCCGACGCCGCCTGCACCTTACCGACTGCTGGATAACCAGCATGGGGTTCTCGACCACAGTGACGTAGTGATGATTGACCCGGTCGGTACCGGTATCAGCCGTGCCGTGGGCGAGAAGAAGGACGAAGACTTCTGGGGCGTCGATGCGGATATCGACTCGGTAGTGCGTTTCATCGCGCAGTACGTCGACGACAACCATCGCTGGAACAGTCCGAAATTCTTGTTGGGCGAAAGCTATGGCACCACGCGTGGCACGGCCATCGTCGAGCAGTTGCAGTCGCATCGCAACATGATGTTCAACGGCTTGGTGCTGGTTTCGGTAGCCACCGACATTGGCGGACTGGACGACAATGACAGTGACCGGCCTTATCTACTCTACCTACCCACGCTTACTGCCACGGCGTGGTACCACAAGGCGTTGCCCGGTCCGCAGCGCGAACTGGAGCCGTTGCTGGCCGAGGCACGTGCTTTCACAGAAGGTCTTTATGTGACCGCACTTCTGAAGGGAGCAGCCTTGCCCGCAGCGGAACGCGACGCGGTGGCCACACGCATGGCGGAATTGACGGGGCTTTCGGCGGAGTACATCCGCACCGCGGACTTGCGTGTCACCGCCGGCATGTTCGAGCAGGAGCTGCTGCGCTCGAAAGGTCTGACGGTCGGGCGCATCGACTCGCGCTTCCTGGGTCTGTCTCGCGATGTGCATGCCAAGGAGGCGGAATACGACCCGCAGTCCAGTGCCGTCAGCGGTGCGTTCACGGCGGGGTTCCTCGACTACTACCACCGCACTTTGAAGTTCGGTAGGGGCAAGACTTATCGCACCACCAACTACATGGTTGGCTCGAAGTGGAAGTGGGAACATCAGCAGCCCGGCTATACGCAGCAGATGGTGAACACCTCGCCGGACCTCGGCCGCGCGTTGGTGGCCAATCCTTCACTGCAGGTGCTGGTGCTGAACGGTTACCTGGACCTGGCAACGCCGTTCTATGGCGCTGAATGGATGATGACCCACCTGAATGCACCGGCCAGCGTGCAGCAGCGCATTCGTATGGAGTACTACGTATCGGGGCACATGATGTACCTGCATCCAGACTCCATGGTCAAAATGAAGGCGGATCTCGACCGCTTCTACAAAGCCGCACTGGAGCGCTGAGCCATGCTGACGATTCACCACCTGAACAATTCGCGTTCGCAGCGCGTGCTGTGGCTGCTCGAGGAACTCGGGTTACCTTATGAAGTATGTCGCTATGAACGTGACGCCATGACGATGCGTGCGCCGGCGTCGCTTCGTGCAGTCCATTCGCTCGGAAAATCTCCGGTGCTTACCGACGGAGACGTGACGGTGGCGGAAACCGGCGCCATCGTTGAGTACGTGCTAGACACCCACGCGTTCGGGCGTTTGCGGCCGGAGCGTGGTACCGCGACGGGGCGGGAGTTCACCTATTGGCTGCATTTCGCGGAAGGCTCCGCCATGACGCCATTGCTGTTCAAGCTGGTATTCGGGCGCATTCTCGAAACTCCCATGCCATTCTTCGTCAAACCGGTGGCGCGCGGCATTGTGGGCAAGGTGATGTCTACGTTCATCGAGCCGGGGCTGAAGCTGCATTTGGACTTCATGGAGCAGTCGCTCGCGGGGCGGCCGTGGTTCTGCGGCGATGAGTTCAGTGGTGCCGATATCATGCTGAGTTTTCCGCTGGAGGCTGCGGCCATGCGCGGTGGCCTCGGCGACTGGCCGAATCTGCGTAGCTTCGTGGAGCGGGTGCAGGCGCGTCCGGCTTACCTGCGTGCGCTGGAGCGCGGCGGCCCTTATGCCTTCGGGCCGGGTAACTGACTTAAGCTCGGCCGCTCTACCCGGCCGCTCAGGAAGGCCGGCACGCCGGGCACAGCCCCTTGATCTCCAAGGGGTCCGCGTCCGGCAGGAAGCCGAGGGCGGCGGCTCGCTCCGCCAGCGCGCGGGCCATCACCGGGTCGTCCACTTCCACCACTGACTGGCAACTTCGGCAGACGAGAACCTGTCCGCCATGACGCGCGCCATGGGCAGCATCAGGGCGGTCGCAGCCAATGAAGGCGTTCAGAGTATCGATGCGATGCACCAGACCTGCTTCGCGCAGGAATTCCAGCGCCCGGTAAACCGTGGGCGGTTGCACCGCGCGCGCATCGCCGTCGGCCAGTGCCTGCAGCAGGTCGTAGGCTCCTACCGGCCCGTGGCCGGCCCATACCAGTTCGAGCACACGGCGCCGTAACGGGGTGAGTTTCAGGCCGCGCGTGGCGCAAATCTGCTCGGCAGCGGCGAGTGCGTTGGCGACGCAGTGGTCATGGTCATGCCGGGGGCGGGCGAAGGGGGGAAGTTCGGACATGGCAGCACGATAGCCGTGAGCGCGAGGTCAGGCAATGCGCACCTGCGTTACCCTTGGCGCATGAGTTCTCAAGCTCCGCTGCCGCCACCGTTCCCCGTCCATGTACTCACCGGTCCGCTGGGGGTTGGCAAGACCACCGCTATCGCCCACTTGCTAGGCACCAAAGCCGAGGAGGAGCGCTGGGCCGTCATCCTGAACGAGTTCACCGAGACCGGGATAGATGCGCTGACCTTGGCGGCTGCGGCGCGTGGTGCCTATGACGTGCGATTGGTGCCGGGCGGGTGTTTGTGTTGCGTCGGCGAACTCGATTTCACGCGGACCTTGGTGCAGTTGGTACATGAGCAGCGGCCGGTGCGGCTACTGGTGGAGCCCAGTGGCATCGGGCATCCGGCGGCCATTGCCGAGGAATTGTTGCAGCACGAGGCCCGTGGACACCTGCAACTGGCGGGCATCATCTGTTTGCTGGATGGCTTGCGCGCGGAGCGTCTGTGGGTGGAATGGCAAGCGACACTGGAAGCCGAGGTGGCAGGGACTGCGCCACCCGAGCGGTCAGTGGAGCGTGACCAGTTCGAGGTCGCGGATGTCGTCGTGCTGTCCAAGGCCGACCTAGCCACGCCGCAGCAGCGGGCGGCATTCGAGGCGCTTGCCGCAGCCGCTTATCCGCCGAAGCGCTGGGTGGGTGAGATGACGCAGGGTGAATTACCCGTCGAGGCCTTGTTACCGCGCGGCGCTATGCGGAGGCCTGCGATGTTCCTGCCCGCCCGCCCGACCCTGCATGCCGCCGCGCAGCATGAGCATGGCGGCCGCGATGAAGCCATGGCGCTGCATTGGCCAGTTGCTGGCGAAGGCGAGGTGGTGCGGCGTATCACGCGTCGGCTAGGTCGAGTCGGCGTGTCGTGGGTGTTTCCCGCCGCTTGGGTGTTCGCGCGGCTGCCTTTGTTGCGTTTCCTCGAAAAGTATCCGGTCGGTGGCGCAGACGCAGCAGCGACGGAACTCTATGGCGTTACTGCCACCACGTGCACGGTCGAGCGCGCGAAAGGCGTGGTGCGCACGGGTCCCTATGCCTGGTGGTCGTTGCAGTCGTTCGCCGGTGGCGTGGGGGCCCAAGAAAGCCAGTGGCGTCTGGATAGCCGGCTGGAAGTGATGTTCCTGCCGGCCGCAGAGGAAGCGGGCCTGAGCGATGCCATTGCTGCTTGGGAGCAGGCCTTGCAGCAGTCACTGGCGGTGGCCAACGCGGCCCCAGTGAATCTCGCTTAGTACTTGTATTCCTCAAGACGCGTAGCGGCAATGCCATAAGCGGCAGCGCCAAGCCGCGTGCTCTTGCCGCGCGCAGTCATTTTGCCAACGATCCAAAAAGCGGCATACATGGAGTCGAGTTGCACGCCTTCTTTTAGCGTGACGTAGACCATCTGGTTGGCCGGCGGTGGTGGTACGTGGATGCAGGCGCCGAAATAGGGCACCAGAAAGAACTCCGTCACCTTGCCGTTGTCGTCCAGTTCGAGTGGCACGATGAAGCCCGGCAACTTCACCTGTTTCTGGTCCAACTTGCTGTTGACGTTGAAGTTCATCACCTGTTGCGATGCCAGACCGCTTTCGCCTGACAGATAGTCGTGGGTGGCCGTCGGTGGGCCAGCGTTGTATTCCTTGCGCTCTGCTTCTGGCAGCAGGTCCTGCCATTCCAGTTCCAGCACCTTGGCTTCATCCACGGGCGCCTGCAATGGGGGCGGCAGTGGTGCGCCGATGGCCGGCGGTGTGGTCGCTACGACTGCTGGTTTTGTGGCGGCTTTTGTGGCCGCTTTTGTGGCTGGCGCGGTGCTGGCCAACGCCAGCGGGCTGGTGCATAACAAAGCCAGGGTGAAGGTCAGGCAGCAAGAGTGCAGTGAGAGCATGTTCATTCCGCAAAGTTCGAGGGAAACGACGATGGATTCAGACGCGTACGGTCAAGCCGTCCGCCAACGACAGACGGTAGGCGCGCCAAGCGGGGATGAGCCCGATGATGGCACCGGCGGCTACGACACCGCCGAGCATGGCCCATTCCAGCGCTGCTGGCGAACCGAGGGCGAGTACCAAGCCGTACTTGGCCTCCATCCAAGGCCGCAACACGGCGAGAAGGCCCTGCTGTAGCGCCAAGCCTGCCAGGGCGCCGAGCAAAGCCAGAAAGGCCGCTTCGCTGACGAGCAGGCCAAAGATCTGGCCTGGCCGCGCGCCGACGCTGCGCAAGATGGCCATCTCGCGACGCCGTTCGTTGAGGCTGGTGAGCAAGGCCGTCAGCATGCCGAGCAGACCCGCCACCAGGACAAACGCTGCCACGATGAGCAAGGCGGTGTCTGCCACGCCCACCAGTTGCCACAACTGCGTTAGCGCCACGCCGGGGATGACGGCGGTGATAGCTTCGCCGCGATAGGTGTTCAAGGCTTGTTGCATCACAAACAGCGTGCTGCGTTCCTTCATGCCCACGAGAAAGGCGGTGATGGCCGGGGGCGTAGTGTCGAGTGGCAGACCTGCTGCAGCAGCGGCCTCCTCCGCTGGCGTTCGGTGGACCTCATCGAGCGCGTCCAGCGACACATGCACCGTACGGTCCACTGGCGTACCGGTGGGTGCGAGGATGCCGACCAAGCGCAAGGGATGGTGGTCGTGTTGAGTGAAGCTCACTTCGCCCACGCCATGAGCGATGACGATCGGGTCGCCGACGTGGTACCCCAGTTCGCGCGCCACTGCCGCACCGATGACTACTCCTTCGGCGTCGGCATCGGCAAAGGCTTTGCCAGCCGTGAAGTGCAAAAGTTGGCGATGGCCGTAGCGGTAGTGTTCGAAGTAGCTGCTGCTGGTGCCGAGCACGCGAAAGCCCTGATGCGAATCTCCCAGCGACAAGGGGATGGTCCAAGCCACGTCACGATGGTTCGCGACCTTCTGGTAGGTTTCCCAACTGACATTGGCGGTGGCATCGCCGACACGGAATACCGCATAGAGCAATAGATTCAGCGGGCTACTACGCGCGCCTACGACGAGGTCCGTACCGCTGATGGTGTTCGCGAAGCTCTCTCGAGCTTCGGTACGCACCTGCTGGACGCCCAGCAACAACGCCACGCTGACTGCGATGGCGAAGGCCGTCAGCGTTGCCGTGCCGCGTCGGTTCCAGAGGCTCTTGGCGGCAAGACGGAACAAGGGTGTCATGCGCCTAAGTCTGCGGTAGTAGTTGCCGAGCGGTTGAGGTCGGACAGCGCCAGCGTACGGCTGAACAACGGTGCCAACGCCGTGTCGTGGCTCACGAACAGCAAGGTAGCCTCGGCGGCGGTAGTTTCGCGCAGCAGTAGTTCCAAAAAGGCCCTGCGGGCATCGTGGTCCAGCGCGCTGGTCGGTTCATCGGCAATGATGAGACGCGGCCGACCGAGCAAGGCGCGCGCGGCAGCCACGCGCTGTTGCTGCCCAATCGACAGCGCCGTGACAGGGCGCTGCAGGATTTTTTCATCGCCGAGACCCAATGCGCCGAGCAGTCGTCTTGCCTCGCCGGCCGGGTCCGCACCGGCGCGTTGTTGGCGCAGGGTGCTGAACAGTGTGGGTAGTAACACGTTGTCCAGCACCGAGAGATACGGCACGAGGTTGAACCATTGGAAGATGAAGCCCAGATGGTCGGCGCGGAAGTGGTCGCGGGCTGAAGCGCTCAGGGTGTCGATGCGTTCGCCGAACAGTTGCACCCTGCCCGTGGCGGGCAACAAGACGCCGCCGACCAAGCCGAGCAGGGTGCTCTTGCCGCTGCCACTGGGCCCACGCAGGAATACCCGTTCCCCAACTGCAATCTGGAGTTCGGGAATGGACAGCACGGCTGGTTGCCCGGGCCACGCGTACTGCACCTCTGCCAGCGCGATGGCCAACGGGGTGGCCAAAGCGGTAGCCAGCGGGTTAGCCAGCGGGTTAGCCAGCGGGTTAGCCAAAGTGGTGGCAGGCAGGTTCATGTGTCGATTGTGACCTATCCCCGGGTGCAGGGTTCCGGGCCGCTCAGAAAGCGACGCGAATGCCTGCGGCCAGTCCGCGTGCCGGCAACGGCACGTATTCCTTGAGCACCGAGGTGTGACGCCGCAAGTCGCGGTCCAGCACATTGTTGCAGCGCAGGAACAGGTTGGTGCCGAGGCCAAACCACTCCCCCTCCCAGTTCAGATCGGCGGTGACGTTAAGTGCGGAGCGCGTTGGCGGTTCGTTGTCCGCCACGCGGTGCTGCGCTGCGGTCCATTGCGCGCCACCGTTCAGGCTCCAAGGGCCGCGCTGGTGCCGCAGCTCCATGCTCAGGCGTACCGGTGGCATCATCGGCAAATCACCGCCCCCGTTTTGCAGTTGTCCGCGGACCAAGTCGCCCGCTAACCGCAATTGCCAAGGGTTCACGGTATCGGCCACCGTTAGTGGCGCTAGCCATTCCGCTTCTACACCGCTGAACAAGGCATCTTGCTGGCGGTAGCGGAAGACACCGAGGCCGTCTGTCACGGTAGCCGTTGGCTCCAGATAGAGGTAGTCGTCGAAGGCCTGCAGGAACACGCTCAGGGACCAACGGTGGGCATGTGCACCATGGCTGCGGAAAGTGAGGTCGATGGTTTTGGCAGTTTCCTTGCCCAAGGTGGCATCGCCTGTTTCGAAACGACCGACGGCCACGTGCGGGCCGTTGGCAAATAGTTCGGTGGCGCCCGGTAAGCGTTCGGCGCGGGTGAGTTGCAGTGAGACGCTCTTGGTGTCGCTCCACTTCCAAACTGCACCCGTGGCCAAGCCTAGCGAAGTGCCACTCTGGCGTGCTGCTGGTACTGTCACCTGCTGCCTTTCAAGGCGGCCGCCGAATTCGAAGGTGAAGCGCCCCAAGGGTAATTCTTCGAACAGGAAGGCGGCGGTGTTGCTGGTAGTGGAGGGCGGTACGAAGGCCTCTTCACCGGCGGCGACCAGTTCCGCATGGCGCCACTGCAGTCCGAAGGTTCCCCGCAAAGCGCCCCATTGGTGGTCGGCCAGCAGACGTAAGTCGCGGGCGTTATTGTCGAAACGCGTGCCGACGGCGCCATCCGGTTCCGTTTCGACGTGCCGATAGTGGTTCACGGCAGCGCGCAGGTGCCAGGTGTCGATGAAGCCGGCGCCAAAACCAGTGCTCGGACGGAATTCACCGCGCATATCGAAACGAGTTTGCGCCATGTCGATGGCAGGCCCCTCGGCTGCCAGCCATGCGGCGCCAGTCGTGTCTGGCGCTTCTTCCGAGGGGCCCGGAATGCCGTAGAAGGTTTCGTAGCGACTGACTGCGATACCGATGTACCCCTGTTCGCCAAACCAGGTGGTACCCAGCGCAGCTCCGCGCGCCTTGCTGGCGCTGTTGGGCAAACGGTCGCGCGTCGTGTCGTTCACGCCCTCGGCTGCCAGCATGGAGCGCAGCGCAGGAGTGAGCGCGAATCCCGGAATACGCAGGTCGCCGGTGTCGCGCTGGAACGCGTCGAGGTGGAAGGCGAAGTTGCCGGTCCCGGCATCTAATCGCGTGGCGGCCGAGCGCTCGGCAAGCGCGGTATCGCCGCGGATTTCAGCGGTGCCGCTCAGTCCTTCTATGCGCTCGGTAGGTACCCGGTGGGTGACCACATTGACCAATCCACCGACGGCACCGTTGCCGTACAGCAAGGTAGCCGGTCCCTTCAGAATTTCGATCTGGTCGGCGGCGAGCCCTTCGATGCTGACTGCGTGGTCGGCCGACAGCGCGGAAGCATCCAGCGAGTCGGCGCCGTCTTCCAACATCAGCACTCGCTCGCCCGCTTGGCCGCGGATGATGGGACGACTGGCTGCGGCGCCGAAATAGGAGCCGGTGACGCCGGGTGTGGCTGAGACAGTTTCGCCAACGCTGGCGCCCATGGCGCGGCGCAGGTCCTCCCCCGTCATCACGGTGACCGGTTGCGCCACGTCTAGGGGAGATTCGCGCAAGGCACTGGCGGTGACGATGACCTCGTCAGCGGTGCGGTCAGCGTGGGGCGCTTCGGGCGGCGCGCCGGTCAGGGGAATGGCACCTGCCAAGGGAACGGCAGCGAACCACGGGATGATGAATAGGGCTGCGGCGCTAATGCGCGGCAGTCTCCAACGGAGACGGAGCATGGTAAATCCTCAAGCCTGAAAACACGGGATGTCGACAGCCGTCGCGGCTGTTGGAAGATCGCGGGTTCAGGCTTGGGGAGGGGCGCGTGACGAGTAGTGGGCGACGGGCCCGAAGAGCACTCCGTCGATGGCGGGGGGCAGCGCTTCGAAGTGGTTTGGTTGCGACGCTAGGGCGGGTAGGGCTGCTGGCGGCGGTGCTGCCGCCCGGTCGAGGCCGGCGCAGAGTTCGCAAACTGGGTGGCTGGCGCTGGAGCTGGCGTCGGCATGAACGTGGGCTGCGGCCAACCACAGCCAAGCCACCAAGGCGAGGCCGAGCAGGGCACTCCAGCGATAAGACAAGCACTTCACAGTTACAACGTAACATATTTTCACGGCACGAATTGCCCGGGGGATGGCAAACTGTCGCTATGCGTTTGCCTCCAGAAGCCCTCGGTCGCGACCTGCAGCGTTCCCTCGGCCACGCCTATTTGGTGGCGGGTGGCGAGCCCTTGTTGGTGGAAGAAGCCACGGATGCCATCCGGGCGGCGGCGCGCGCGCAGGGTTTCACCGGTCGTGACGTATTCGTGGTGGAACGGGGTTTTGATTGGGGCGCCATCCTGCAGGAAACGCAGGCTATGTCGCTCTTCGCGGACCGCCGGATTCTCGAGATTCGTCTGCCCAGCCCCAAGCCCGGCGTGGAAGGCTCGAAAATTCTGGCGCAGTTGGCCGCCAAGCCCACGCCGGACTTTCTCATCCTCGTCATCACGGGCGGCCTCGATTGGGCCGAGCGCAAGGCTGCATGGGTTAAGGCATTCGACGATTCCGCCGTGTTCGTCGAGATCGAGCAAGTCGCTGTAGAAAAGCTGCCGACGTGGATTGCGCAGCGCCTGGTTCGCCAAGGGTTAGAGCCCGAAGAGGGCGCTGCCGAACTGTTGGCAGAGCGCTGCGAGGGCAATCTCGTGTCCGCTCATCAGGAAATTGCCCGCTTGGCGTTGGTGCTTGGCGCGACTCCCGCCGCACCGCAGTTGCTGTCGGTAGATGCCGTAGCCGAGTCTGTGGCGCGCAGTGCGCGCTTCACCTTGCTGCAGTTGGGTGAGGCGGCTTTGGCTGGCGAACCCGAGCGTGCCTTGCGGGTGCTGGCAGGTTTGCGCGGTGAAGGAGAGGAGCCCACTTTGGTGCTGTGGACGCTGGCCGAGGAAGTTCGTGCCGTGTTGCAGTTCAACCCGAACGGCGATCGTGGTGGCCCCATGCGCACTTGGCGCGGTGGGCCGAGGCGACAGCGCGCGTTGGCACAGGCGGCAAGGCGGCTTGGTCGTGAACGAGCCCGCCTCTATCAGCTGCTGCAGTTTGCCGGGCAGACCGACCTCATCGTCAAGGGCGTGCGTCCCGGTGATGCTTGGGGTGCCTTTGCGCAGTTGACCGCGGCATTGGCGGGGGCCCCCGTCAGTTTGCCGGTGGCCACAGGCTTGCGGAGTACGGCTGGTGCTTGAGCCGGTAGGTATTTTTGGTGGCACTTTCGACCCCATCCACTACGGACACCTGCGTACGGCGTACGAGGTGCTACGGATGCTGGAGCTTGCCGAAATGCGTTTCCTGCCTGCAGGCAATCCGCCCCATCGTGATGGCACTTTCGCGCCAGCTGCTTTGCGGTTGGCTATGGTGCAGGCAGCGGTCGCCGGCATCGACCGCTTTGCGGTAGATGCCCGCGAGGTGCACAAGGTCACGCCGTCCTACACCGTGGAAACGCTGGCAGAACTGCGCGCCGAACTCGGGGAGCGCCCCTTGTGCTTGGTCGTTGGTATGGATGCGTTTCTGGGGCTGCCACGCTGGCACCAGTGGCAGCGCCTGCTCGAACTGTCCCATCTGGTGGTAGCGCACCGGCCCGGCTGGGAAGCCCCGGTCGATGGACCTTTGGGGCAATTGCTGGCGGAACGCGGCGCTGCCACGGCGGGAGACCTGCAAGCGGCGCCCGCAGGACGTATCCTTGTCCATGCCGTGACGCAGCTGGAGATCTCCTCGACCGATATGCGTGCCTTGCTGGCCGCCGGCGGCGATCCGCGGTTCCTGATGCCTGACGCAGTGCGCGATGTGCTGGTGGGCTCTGGTTTCTATGCCGCCGCGGCAGAGCGTCGGGCGCAGGCGAACGAATTCATTTCAAGAAACTCGCGAGGAAACGGATGACCAAATCCACTGCAACTACCGCTAGTGCGAAGGCGAAGACCCCAGCCAAGGTATCGCTCACGGCCCCGGCCAAGTCTCCGGCCAAAGCTGCGGCGAAGTCTCCCGCCAAGGCTGCGGTCAAGTCTTCGGCTAAAACGCCCGCCAAGGTCGCTCCCGCGAAAGCGCCAGCACGGTCTCCGGCGAAGGCTCCGGCGAAGGCTCTGGAGAAGGCTGTCGCCAAGGCGCCGGTGAAGGGGGCCCGGAAGAAGGCCGCTGCCAAGGTGGCCAGTCCTTCGCCCGATGGCAAGCCGGCGCGTGCCAAGGCCTCGAAAGCTTCGGCGAAGACTCCTGACCGGTTGGCTGTCGTCACCAAGCTGGCGTTAGGTGCGCTGGAAGACATGAAGGCGCAGCAACTGCGCGTCATTGACGTGCGCGGCCGCATGGATGTGGCGGACACGCTCATTATCGCCTCGGGTACTTCCGATCGTCACGTGAAGTCGCTGGCAGCGAATGTGGTCAGCGCGGCCAAGAAGGCCGGTCACCCTCCCTATGGCGTCGAAGGTGAGCGCACTGGCGAATGGGTACTGGTGGACCTGCACGAGGTCATCGTGCATGTGATGTTGCCGGCCGTACGCGAGTTCTACGCCATCGAGAAACTCTGGGAAGCGCCGCCGGCTGCTCCGCAAGCCGTTAAGTCGCGGTCCTAGTTCGCAGGTGCGCGCGCGCGTACTGGCGGCAGGCACGCGGTTGCCCCGCTGGATCGATGAAGCGTTCACCGACTATGCCGGTCGCCTGACAGGCGAACTGAAAATGGAGTTGCGGGAAATTCCCGTGACCCAACGGCATGGGAGCGACGTTGCCCGCGCTCGGGCCGAGGAGGGGCGGCGCATGTTGGCGGCGCTCGACTCCGGCATGTTCGTGGTCGCGCTGGAAGTCGGTGGGAAGGCGCATACGACGGAAGCATTGTCGCGTTGGCTGGCGGCCCGTCTGCAGGACGGGCGGGACCTCGCGTTTCTCATCGGTGGGCCGGACGGGTTGGACCCCGCGTGTACGCAGCGCGCAGACGCCACCTGGTCCCTGTCACCGCTGACCTTGCCGCATGGTTTGGCTCGCGTGGTGCTTGCCGAGGCTCTCTATCGTGCCTTCAGTCTTCTGAAGGGCCACCCTTACCACCGTGCCGGTTCGCCTTCCGGCCTGTGAACTGACGGAACTCGAAATGCTTCATTCCCCTGTCCTGCTGTTGGCTTCCGCGTCGCCTCGTCGGCGTGAACTCCTGGCGCAGATCGGTGTCATTCCCGAAGTGTGGCCGGCGGACATCGATGAGTCCGTGCGAACCGGCGAAGTTCCTGCGGACTACGTGATGCGCTTGGCGCGTGGCAAGGCTGAGGCGGTCTGGGCGGCGAGTGGCGGGCGTTGCCCGGTGCTGGCGGCGGACACCAGCGTGGTGTGCGGGCCTGACATTCTGGGCAAACCCGCTGACCAAGCAGCCTTGGTGGCGATGCTGTCCCGGTTGGCCTCGCGTTCGCATGCAGTGCTGACTGCCGTAGCGCTGCGCTCCGCGGCCGGGTTACGCACGGCGCTGTGCACCAGCGAAGTAACGTTCCGTCCTTTGAAGCGCGACGAAATCGAGCGCTACTGGGAGACGGGTGAGCCAGCAGACAAGGCAGGCGGCTACGGTATCCAAGGGCTTGGCGCCATGTTTGTCAGTCGCTTGCAAGGCAGTTATTCAGGAGTGATGGGCCTGCCCCTTTACGAAACAGCACAGTTGCTGCAGGCCGCGGGTGTGCCCACGGCTCTGTCCATTCCGCTCGAGGCAATGCCATGACCGCCGAGATTTTAGTCAACGTCACGCCGCGCGAGACACGCGCGGCTGTGGTCGAAAATGGTGTACTGCAGGAGGTGTACGTTGAGCGTACCAATCGGCGCGGCATCACCAGCAATATCTACAAGGGGCGCGTTTCACGCACTCTGCCCGGTATGCAGGCTGCCTTCATCGATATTGGACTCGAACGTACCGCCTTCCTGCATGTCTCCGATATCGCTCAGCCCGAGATCGATGGCGACACCGCGGCGGCGCTACCGCGCACCGAGAATATTCGTGACCTCGTCAATGAAGGGGACGATCTGCCGGTGCAGGTGCTGAAGGACCCATTGGGTACTAAAGGTGCACGCCTCACTACATTCATCACGCTGCCTTCCCGTTATCTCGTCTATATGCCGAAGGGTCATGGCACAGGCGTCTCTTCCCGTATCGAGGATGAGGCAGAGCGTAACCGCTTGCGTGAGGTAGTAAGCCTCGGTCATGTCGGCACGGGTGGTTATATCGTCCGGACCGCAGCTGAAGGTGCTCCTCTGGAGGCCTTGCGGGCGGACATGCTCTTCCTGCAGCGTCTGTGGGAAGTGGTGCGGCAAAAAGCCTTGCGAGCTACGGCTGGTGAACTGGTGCATGAGGACTTGCCGCTGCATCAGCGCATCCTGCGCGACCTGCTGGGCCATGGGGTTGACCGTGTGTTAGTCGATGCGCCGACGGCATTTGCTGAAATGGCCGAATTCACGAACACCTTCATGCCCGAGAGCGCTGCGAAGGTTGAGCAGTACGCGGGTAAGCGTCCCATCTTCGATCTCCACGGCGTGGAAGAGGAGATAGAAAAAGCGCTGGATCGCAAGGTGCCGCTAAAGTCGGGTGGCTACCTGATGATCGACCAGACGGAGGCGATGACGACGATTGACGTGAATACCGGCGCGTTCGTCGGTCACCGTACGCTGGAGGACACTATCTTCCGTACGAATCTCGAGGCAGCAGTCGCCATCGCGCGGCAGCTGCGTCTCAGAAATCTCGGTGGCATCATCATCATCGACTTCATTGATATGCAGACTGAGGATCATCGCCGCCAAGTGCTGCAGGCACTGGAGCGAGCGCTTGCTGCCGATCATGCCAAGACGCACATCAGCAGCGTCTCGCCGCTGGGTCTGGTGGAGATGACACGTAAGCGCACCCGCGAAAGCCTTGAGCATTTGCTGTGCCGCCCTTGCCCGACTTGCGCCGGTCGACGTTACGTCAAAACGCCGGAGACTGTGTCCTACGAGGTCTTTCGCGAATTGGTACGTCAGTCGCGTCAGTTTGAGGTGCGTGAACTCATGGTACTGGCCCACCAGGACGTCATCGAGTTGTTGCTCGACGAGGAGTCTGGGGCCATGGCTGAGTTAGAGGTGGCTATCGGTCGCCCCATCCGTCTCCAGACCGAAGCGCTGTACACGCAGGACCAGTTCGACGTGGTGCTCCTCTAGGGCTCCATGTCATACCTTCCATCCCTCCGTCGCTGGTTGCGTCGAGCTGCCCTTGCGTTGGCCGCCTTGGTGGTGCTGGCGGGTGTGGCGGTGGGAGCGCTCGCCGTTTGGTTACAGCGTTCGCCCATGCTCGCTGGCGAGCTGGTGGGGCGGGTAGAGCAGGTCACGGGTTTGCAGTGGCGCTTTGCCGACCTGACTGCGCGCCTCGGTTGGTTCGGGCCGGAACTGGCCTTCAGTCAGGTGCGGGTACTGGATGGGGAAGGCGGCGAGTTGCTGAGTGCGCGAGCGGGCCGCGTGGGTGTCGACTGGTTCCGCATGGCGCGTACTTTCCGAGCCGCAGCGCGAGTGACCTTGGATGGGCCGGCGCTGGCTATCGAATGGACGGACGCCGGTCTGCGGGTGGTAGGGCAGCCTGCTGCGGGCGGACCGGGCACGCGGCTTGAGTTCGATAGTCTCCCGACAGGGCTCCTGCGCATTACGAATGCCAAGGTATGGGTGAATGACCGACGCAGCCTATCCGGCGCCGTCGATCGACACATGGAGTTCGATGACGTCGATATTGATCTCGTCCGCGACCGCGACGAGTTGAGTCTAGGCTTTGGTGTGCATCTGCCGGCGCAACTTGGGCGTCGTCTGCAGGCGCGATTGGAACTGGCAGGACCGCTGCATCAGCCCGAGCAGTTGGGGTGGCAATTGCAATTGCGCGCTGGGGGGCTGCAGGTCGCCGGTTGGCGCGAGTGGTTGCCTGTCCTGTCTGGGGACCAGCCATTGCCGCGGGCGGGTGTCGTTACGCTCTCGTTGGACGTCTCTGGTCGTGGCCTGGTGTCGGAAAACGCCGAGTGGAACTTCGAGTCACAGGGTCTGGTGGTGCCGTCACCGTTGCCCGCTACGCCGGCGGCGTTTGTCGCGGCGAATGCGCCCTTGCCAGCGGAGTCCTGTGGTTGGGGGCCACCGGACGCCAGGGCGGTATTGAACGTACCAGTCATGACTGCCGCGTACCAAGCCAGCCTAGCGAAGCTCGGTATCGACCGTCAGCCTTCGTGGGTGCAGTACGGGCGCTTGGCGATGGCTGGAAAGTTGCAGCGCCAGGGCGTCACCACGCAGCTTTCGCTGCGCGATATCGATGTGGTCACGGGCGGATTGCAATGGCGGGGTGGTCGAGTCCGGTTGGGCTGGACGACGGACACCGCTGGCCTTGCCGAAGTTCATTTAGAAAGCCCCGAACTGCGCCCGGCGCCGCTGGTGCCATTGGCTGGCTTATTGCCTCAAGTGGCTGTACGCGAACGGCTGGCGAACCTATCGCCGCGTGGTGCGATAGGCAAGCTCGATCTGCGTTTGCGACGCAGCAGTCATTGGCGGCCGGAGGGCAGTGCTGAACTTCGCCAATTCGGTATCGGTCCAGTGGGTCGCACCCCGGGAATCATGGCGGTTGATGGCCGCTTTCAGGGCACGGCTTCTGCCGGCGAGCTGCTGCTCCGTTCTCCGCAGTTCCATTTGCTGATGCCGCAGCACTTGCGTGACCCTGAAGGCGCCGAGCTACCGGCAGGGCGTTTGGGCTGGCGCTATGACGCCGATGGCCTGCGTATTCAGGCAGATGATTTTGCCATCCGCCGTGCCGATGCGTACGGCGAGGCCAGCGCGCGCCTGTGGCTGCCTAAGGACGGTTCTTCACCTGTTCTGGCTTTACATGCCACTGTGCGTGAGGTGGACATGCGTTCCACCACGCGCTTTCTCTCGGCTACGCATTTGCCGGCGGCAACACTGGCCTGGCTCGAGGCCGCCTTCGTTAGTGGCGAGGTCACCGCGGGAACTATCGACTATGCCGGGCGCATGAGGTGCTTCCCGTTCCGTTACGGCGGCGGCGAGTTCCGCGTGCGAGTGCGGACTGCCGGTGCGCGGCTTCACTATGCGAATGGTTGGGCCGATCTCGAGAATCTGGTGGCCGACGTCGATCTGAGTAGCCTAGGCGTGGCGACGCGGCTGTACAGCGGCAATGTTGGTGGCCTGACGATTGCTAATGGCGGTGGTGGTATTCCAGATCTACGGGAAGGCCTGCTGACGGTTTCGGGAAGTACTCGAGGCGATCTGGGGCGAGCCTTGCGATTGGTACAGTCTTCACCGGTAGCGCCAACGCTGGGTGCGCTTTTCAACGGGCTCCGTGGACAGGGTGTGGGCCAGTACGATGTGCGCTTGAATCTCGCACTGCGAGACTTGAAACGGGCTGATATCGATGTCCGCACTCGACTGAAGGGCGCCACGGTTCGTTTTGCTGGACTCGATGAGGCTGCTACGCAGGTGCAGGGTGAACTGCGGGTTCACAATGCGGCCTTGGAGACGGCTGGCATTACCGCACAGTGGCTCGGTGGTCCGGTTCGGTTCATGGCAAGCAAGGCTGGGCCGCTTGGCCTGGTAAATGAGCTCGAGGCGGTGGGGCGTGCGCAGGGTGAGGAGGTCGCTGGCGCCTTACGCCTGCCGCAAGCAGCGTTGTCGGGCGCCTTCGACTGGCGCTTCCTAGGGCGCGTGCCATTGGACGGCAAGCCGGACCGGCTGGGCCGCGCTGCTTTCCACGCGACGACGGATTTTGCCGGTGCGGCAGTCAACTTGCCGGCGCCACTCAACAAGCTGGCGACGGAAGTTCGCCCACTGCGCGCTGAGCTCGCCATCAGCGAAGCGCCGCCGTTGTTGACTGAGGTTGGCGCGTCGCTGCCGGCTGCGGGTACGCGGTTGGTTACGCGTCTGCAGTGGGGCGCGGATAGCGCCGCCATGGAATGGATTCATCGTTCAGCTTGGCGTTTCATGCGCGGCACAGTGCGCCTAGGGGGCGGCGAGGCAACGTTGAAAGATGCCTCGCGCTTGTGGATTGAAGGGCACGCCCCGGCGCTCGATGCCTCCGGTTGGATTCGTCTGCGCTTGCCGGAGAGTCCCGTGGTCAGCGCGCACCCTATGCGGATCGAGGAGTTACTACGCGGCGCGGATGTCACTGCCGATCATCTCTTGTTCATGGGTTATGACTTTCCTGACAGCAGCGCGCAGTTATCCGGCAGCGAAGCAGGTTGGCGAGTGGATGTGGCCGGCCCTGCTATCAGCGGTCGGGTGTTGCTGCCGTTCGATTTGCATGCAGGACGTCTGCAGCTAGACCTCGACCGCTTGGTCGCCAACGATGCTCGCGTTGGGAGTGCGTCGGGCGAAGTTGACCCGCGCGAATTGCCCGCCATGCGTCTGGCGGTACGTTCTTTTGAGTTTGAACATCGACAATTGGGCCAACTCAACGCCGACCTCGTGCGCACGCCCGATGGGCTGCGCTTGGCACGCGCTGAGGTCAAGGCACCTTCCTTCAGCGCGTTGGGTTCGGGCAGTTGGTCGATGGTGGAGCGCGGCACCCGTCGCGATGTGGAGTCGCGAGTGCAACTGCAGGTAGAGAGCAGTGACGTGGCAAAAACGCTGACGGCGCTCGCTTTGGCACCAGCGATTGCCGCGCGCCAAGGGACAGCGACTATCGACGTGCATTGGCCGGGTGGTCCGGACGCACAGTTTCTGACCCGGCTTGGTGGCCGTATTGGCGTTCAAGCGCAGGACGGGCAAGTGCTGGGTCTCGAGCCGGGTGCTGGTGGCCGTGCCTTGGGTTTGATGAGTCTTGGCGCGCTACAACGGCGCCTTACCCTCGACTTCACTGATCTGACTGGCAAGGGCTTGGCCTTCGACCGGGTGGCGGGTGATTTCGAATTGCGGGACGGCGATGCGTTCACGAAAAATCTGGTGCTGAAGGGTCCAGCTGCGGAGATTGGGATCGTGGGCCGTACGGGCCTGCGCGGCCGTGACTATGACCAGACGGTGAAAGTCACTGGCAACCTTGGCGGCCCTATTGTGGCGGCGGGTACCTTGGCCGGCGGTCCGGCGTTAGGCGCTGCCTTGTTGGTGTTTTCGAAGGTGTTCAAGGAGCCTCTCGCCGGTATGTCGCGCGGCTACTACCGCATTACGGGTACTTGGGATGCGCCTACTGTGCAGCAGATTGGGGCGAGCGAGGCTGAATGGCGCGAGACCGCACCGTCCGTCGAAGGAGTGGCGAAATGAAGCCAGTGGCCGCCGTAGTGCAAATGACCTCGGGTGATACGGTGTCCGACAACCTGGCGGTGGCGGGCAAGTGGTTGGCAGTTGCGAAAGCCGGCGGGGCCGTGCTCGCGGTGCTGCCCGAGAATTTCGCGCTGATGCCGCGCAACGATGCGGCGCGCCGTGCAGCAGCAGAACCTGAAGGCAGCGGCCCCATCCAAGGCTTCCTCGCGGAAACGGCGGCGCGTTTGGGTCTGTGGATTGTGGGCGGCACCATTCCTGTCACCGTGACGGATGACGCACGTCCGGTGGCTTGCTGTCAGGTCTACGATGCTGCAGGCCGAACGGTTGCGCGTTACGACAAGATTCACCTGTTTGATGTGGACCTGCCCGGATGCGCGGAGCGCTATCGCGAGTCGGACCATATTTCGCCCGGTGGCAAGGTCGCGCTTGTCGATACGCCAATTGGACGCGTGGGGCTCAGCGTCTGCTACGACCTGCGCTTTCCAGAGTTGTATCGCGAGATGGTGTCTGCTGGTGCCGAAGTGTTCACGATTCCGTCGGCCTTCACTGCGCCCACCGGTCGTGCCCACTGGGAAGTGCTCCTGCGTGCACGGGCCATCGAGAACCTTTGTTTCGTGCTGGCGCCTGCCCAGAGTGGCGTGCACGCGAATGGCCGCGAGACCTACGGCGATAGCCTGATTGTCGACCCTTGGGGGCGTGTGCTGTCCCGTCGGCCGCGTGGCGAGGGCGTGGTCCTCGCCGCACTGGACCATGAAGCTCAGCAAGCCACGCGTGTATCCTTTCCCTGTTTGCAAAACCGCGTTCTGTCGAGGTCCTCCTCTTGCTGAAACTTGCCCAATCCCGTTTGCTCGAGCCCGCCGGGCTTTCTCTATCCGATCTCCAGGAGGCGCTGGGTTTGGTCGCCAGCGCGGGTGTGGATGACGCCGACTTGTACTTCCAGTCGGGCCGGTCGGAAAGTTGGTCGCTAGAAGATGGCACGGTGAAGGATGGTGCGCACAGCATCGAGCAAGGGGTAGGGGTGCGTGCACTCACCGGGGAAAAGACGGGCTTTGCATATTCCGATGAACTTTCCAGAGACGCCTTGCTGGAGGCTGCGCGTGCGGCGCGTGCTATTGCCCGCCACGGTGGCCAGGGCGCACCCGTGCAGGCCTTTCAGGCGCGGGAAGGTAAAAGCCTTTACCTGGCCGATGACCCAGTCGCTGCCCGTACTGATCCGGACAAGGTGGCTTTTCTGGAACACGTCGACCGTTATGCGCGTGCGCAGGACCCACGCGTCAAGCAAGTGATGGCGAGCATCGTCGGTTCACATGAAGTGATACTGGTGGCGGCGCTGGATGGCACGCTCGCGGCGGATGTGCGTCCCTTGGTGCGCATGAACGTGTCGGTCATCGTTGAGAAAGATGGCCGGCGCGAGCAAGGCTACCAAGGCACGGGTGGTCGATATGGCCTGGACGAACTGCTGACGCCAGAACGCGGCGAAGCCTTGGCGCGTGAAGCGGTGCGACAAGCCTTGGTGAATCTCGAGGCAGTAGCGGCCCCCGCCGGAACCATGCCAGTAGTGCTTGCTGCCGGATGGCCCGGCATCTTGCTGCATGAAGCCATTGGTCATGGTTTGGAAGGGGACTTCAACCGTAAAGGTACGTCGGCGTTCGCTGGGCGCATCGGCGAGAAGGTAGCCAGTCCCCTGTGCACTGTCGTTGATGATGGCACGCTGGACCGGCGTCGCGGTTCGTTGAACATCGACGACGAAGGCACGCCGACTCAGTGCACTACCCTCATCGAAGATGGCGTACTGCGCGGCTATCTGCAAGACAAGCAGAACGCCCGCCTAATGGGCGTTGCGCCCACCGGCAATGGTCGTCGCGAGTCCTTCGCGAGCCCCACGCTGCCGCGCATGACAAATACTTACATGCGCCCCGGTCCGCACGACCCCGCAGAAATTCTCGAGTCGGTGCGCGACGGACTCTACGCCGTCAACTTTGGTGGCGGGCAGGTCGACATCACTTCCGGCAAGTTCGTGTTTTCGGCCAGTGAGGCCTATCTCATCGAAGGTGGCCGCGTCACGCGCCCGGTGAAGGGCGCCACGCTCATCGGTAATGGCCCCGACGTGCTGACGCGCGTATCGATGGTGGGTCATGACTTGCAGTTGGATGCTGGCGTTGGTACCTGTGGCAAGGAAGGCCAAAGCGTACCCGTGGGTGTGGGGCAGCCTACGCTGCGGATTGATTCTCTGACCGTTGGTGGTACCGGCGGCTAAGGCCGCCCCGTCTATTCACGGCGAATGGTGATATTGCTAAAGTCGCCGCCGCCAGCCACGCGGCTGATCTCTAGCGTGGCTCCAGCCCCGTGTGTCGTGCCAACACGCCAGGATATTCGTCCGCAAACCGTGCGGCGAGTCGGTCGACGAGGTAGACCGAACGGTGCTGACCGCCGGTGCAACCCACGGCGACGGTGAGGTAGCCGCGATTGGCCGATTGGTAGGCGGGAATGCGTCGGGCGATGAAGCTGGCGACGTCCTCCAGAAACTCCGCGACGACAGGCTGGGCCGCGAGAAACTCGGCCACCGGCGCATCCAAACCGCTCAAGTGCTTCAGGGCCGGATCCCAATAGGGGTTGGGCAGCGTCCGCGCGTCGAAAACGAAATCGACATCGGCGGGTAAGCGGTCTTTGAAGCCGAACGATTCGAACAGGATGGAGAGGCGTCCACTCTGGCGCGCGTCGACGCGTTGTCGGATGGTTTCACGCAATTGGTGCACGCTGGTCTGGGTGGTGTCCAGCACTAGGTCGGCGGCGTCCGTGACCGGCCGGAGCAGGCGACGTTCTTCGCCGATGGCTTCGCGTAGGGAACGGCCCGTTTGCGCCAACGGGTGGCGGCGCCGGGTGTCGCCATAGCGGCGCAGGAGGGCCTCGTCATCGGCGTGGAGGAACAGGACGTCGCAGTCGATGGCCGCTTGGCGAAGGTCCTTGATGAGGCCCGGGATGGCCGCGAGGTCGGCGGCACGGTTGCGCGCGTCCAGCCCGACGGCTGCGCGGGCATAGCTGCTTTCGGGATGCCGGACGAGGTGCGACACGAAGGTGTTCAGCAGGCCGGCTGGCAGATTGTCGACGCAGTAGTAGCCGAGGTCTTCGAGCATATGCAGCGCCACGGACTTCCCCGAGCCGGACAGACCGCTGATGACGAGCAGACGCAACGAACCGGCCATGATGGGAGACTCCGCAGGAACTGCTGGAATGATAACGCGCCGGCAGGGTAGCGCGTGGCCACCCGCCATTAGGCTGCTTTGACGCCAAGTCTGGCCCAGACACCCCTAGGGGCGTCTGGGCCACCGGGTCGTACTAGACGGCGCGACCGCGCGGCGCTTCGGCCGCGTGGTGGTCCGCCTTCTTTTCCTTGTGTTTCTTCACCAGGCGGTCGAGTTTGTCCGCTAAGGCATCGATGGCGGCATACATGTTCTCGGCCACGGCGTCAGCGTGCAGGGTGCTGCCACTGACATGTGCAGTGGCTTCAGCCTTGTGCTCGAGTTTCTCGACAGTAAGGACGCAGTGGAGGTCGATGACCTGGTCGAAGTGGCGCGAGACACGTTCCAATCGCTTGCCGACGTAGTCGCGCATGGATTGGGTGACTTCGACATGGTGTCCGGTGAGCATCAGTTGCATGATCTCTTCCTTCTGCTGTGGCGCCCGCAGGCGGCCTGGAAAGTGGGTTCTCGGGGCGGGGCAGGTGCGTCCTTCAGCCCTCCCGTTCAACGTTGGTTGCGTTTCCTCTCTGATGAAGTGGGGATGTTCATAGCCTCACGGTACTTCGCTACTGTCCGGCGCGCTACCTGTGCGCCATCCTCAGACAGCACTTCGGCAAGCCGAGCGTCCGACAATGGTGTACCGGACTGCTCGCCAGCGATGAGTTTGCGTATCTTGGCGCGGACTGCCGTCGAGGACAGTTCGCCGCCGTCCGCACTGGGAACGTGGCTGGAGAAAAAGAAACGGAATTCGAGCACTCCGCGCGGGGTGTGCATGTACTTGGCAGTGGTAACGCGTGAGATGGTGCTTTCGTGCATTTCCACTGCCTCGGCGATGTCGCGCAATACCATCGGCACCATCGATTCTTCGCCGTGGTCGAAAAAACCGGTCTGACGCTGCACGATACAGCGCGCCACCTTCAGCAAGGTTTCGTTGCGGATTTCGAGGCTGCGCAGCAGCCAGCGCGCTTCCTGCAATTGGGTGCGCAAGGGAGCATGCTCGGCGGCGCGGGTGAGGTAGCCGGCGTATTGCTCGTTAACCCGTACTTTCGGCAGGGCGCCGGGGTTCAGATCTACCTGCCAGCGGCCCTCCGTACGGTGTACGTAAACGTCGGGCACGACGTATTCAGGGTCTGGCGTGTGGATGGCGTTGCCGGGGCGAGGGTTGCAGGTGCGAACCAAAGCAATGGCCATTTCCAGTTCGGCGTCAGTAGCGCGGGTTTGGCGGCGCAGCATGGCCATTTGCTGGCCAGCGACCAGACCGAGGTGGTGCAGCGCGATCTCCCGGGCTAATGCCAGCGCTGGCGTGGCAGGGTCCAGTTGCGCCAGTTGCAGTGCGATACATTCGCCCGGAGAACGAGCGGCAACTCCGGGGGGATCGAACGCCTGCACCAGCATGAGTACCGCTTCGGCTTCGTCCGGGTCCGCCTCTGGGAACTCGGCGTGCACTACCGCACAAACTTCTGCCAGCGTGTCGCGGAGGTAGCCGTCGTCATCCACGGCATCGATGAGTGCGCGCCCGAGGGCGGCCTTGCGCGCGTCGAGGCGCGTCATCTCCAGTTGCCAGAGCAAGTGGTCCCTTAGGGTTTTGCCAGAGGGGTCGGAGTAGTCCTGGTCGCGGTCGTCCGGACCAGACCAAGGTGTTTCGCTAGCCGCTGCCGTAGGCCCCTCGTCCCAGTCACAATTCTCGGCCATGCCCTCGGAGTCGGTCGCATCCGTGATGGTTCCATCCCGTCCGTCGGGCAGTTCCGAGAGGTCCCCGTCGCTGTCATCGCTGCGGGCTGTACGCGCCTCGGACAGCGGAATTTCTAGGCCATAATCGATCTCTTCGTCCGCCTCCAGCATGACGTTCGACTCCATGGTCTCGCGAATTTGCTGCTGGAGGTCGAGTGCTGTCAGTTGCAACAGCCGGATGGCTTGTTGCAATTGGGGCGTCATCGTCAGCTGTTGGCCGAGACGGAGTTGTAGCGAAGGCTTGAGCATCGTCCGTCAGTGTCTCGCGCAAGGTGTGTCGGGCACTGCGCGCGCCGTCACATCTTGAAGTCCTGGCCGAGGTAAACCGAGCGCACCTCGGGGTTGGCCAGAATCTCTTCGGCTGTGCCGGAGGCGATGACCGCACCTTGGTTGACGATGTAGGCGCGGGAACAAATACCGAGGGTTTCGCGTACCTGGTGGTCGGTGATGAGCACGCCGATGCCACGGTCGCGCAGGTGCGCCACGATGCGCTGGATGTCGGCCACGGATACCGGGTCGACACCGGCGAATGGCTCGTCTAGCAGGATGAACTGGGGGTCGGCGGCCAGCGCCCGGGCGATTTCCACGCGCCGGCGTTCACCGCCGGACAAGCTTTGTCCGAGATTGTCGCGCAGGTGCCCGATATGTAGTTCCTCGAGTAGTGCCTCGAGCCGTTGCTGTCGCGCTTCAGCATCCAGATTCGGACGGGTTTCGAGAATGGCGAGCACGTTGTCAGCCACGCTCAGGCGGCGGAACACGGAAGGCTCTTGTGGCAGATAGCCAACGCCGGCTCTTGCCCGCAGATGCATGGGCAGGGTGGTGAGATCTTGTTGCCCCAAGGTGACGCTACCGCCGTCGCAAGGCACGAGGCCGACAATCATGTAGAAGGCGGTCGTCTTGCCTGCACCGTTCGGGCCGAGCAGTCCGACGACTTCGCCGGGGCCAACGCTGAGAGAGATGTCTTTGACGACCTGCCGTGCCTTGTAGCGCTTGCAGAGGCCCGTGGCTTGCAGGCGGACGGTCACGGCGGTCCCTCTTTGGTACCGTCCGGCGACTTGGTGCCCGGGTTGTCGCCCAAGGTGCCCGGCTGGATGGTGATGCGCACTCGTTCAGCGGATTGCTCACCCGGGTTGGCCAGCACGCGCTGGTCGCGTAGACCGTACACGAGGGTTTTGCCGGTAATCTCATTGGCGCCATCGGAGAGCGTGGCGGATTCGCTGAGGCGGACTGTGCCTGCTGCCAGATCGTAGTCGATGCGCCCGGCGGCGCCATGCACCTGACGCGGCTTGCCGCCCGGCGCGGTGGGTGGGCGTTGCTGGGAGAACGTGGCTGGGCTGCCGTTGATCAGCGCTCGTGCCAGCGTGTTGTCGCGGAAGTCCACCGTCGCGGTATCGCTCGTTAGGGTGCCGTCCGCCGTGGTGATCTTGACAGCGCCGCGGAAAGTCCACTGGCTGTTGTCGAAGTTCAGACCCGTGGCGAGTGCTTCTGTCGCTTCTACTCGCAGGACGCCCTGCGACAGGCGAATTTCCCGGAAGCGCAGGGAGTTGTTCTTGTAATCGAAATCGGAAGAGGCTGCGTCCAGCGCGATGGGCTGGCTGGCGCGTGACGCAGGGGCGCACAGCGCCGTGGCGGGTGCCAGCAAGGCACACAGTACCGCGGTCAGGGATTGGCGCCAGAGGTTAATGTTGGAACGTGCCATGGAGTGCTGATTCTAGCCGTAGCGTCCCGCCCTTCATATCGGCCGTGAGTCCGATAGCCCCGAGAGCGTGCGGGCCGAAGTGGATGGTGACCGGCGCCGAGGTGGTGGCACGCTCGTGTTCCAGGTCCAGAGCGAGTCTGGCGGTGGAGATTCTCGGGGAGTTGGTTTTCCGTGTAGCAACGGGTTCCAGTTCCACCGCACCACTGAGGAGTAGGCGATGGCCGCCCGCCGGAAGGCGCCCTTGCTTGGCCTGCAGGCGCCACGCATCCGGTGAGCCGGGGTGGTACAGCGCGCGCACGCCCTGAAGGTCGATTTCACCGCTGCCGGGAGCGGATTCGCTGGCCGTGTCGGTCTTGATTTGGAGGCGCCAGCGACCGTCGGGGCCGGTTTCTTCCAGTACAGCCGAGCGCAGGCTGTAGGCGGGAGCTGCCAAGGACTGGTTACCGGCCGCGGGCACTTCTTCTGGGCGATAACCCCACCACGCCGTGATTGCAGCAAGCAAGCCGAAGCCGCCCAGCGCAGCGGCTTGACGCCAGCGGCTCGTGGTCATGACGGCATCTCGCCGCGAACCGCCAAGAGGGCATCGCAGAGCTGCCGTACCGCGCCTTGCCCACCGGGGAGAGTGGTGCTGTGGTGCGCAGCAGCGAGCACTGCGGGATGTGCATCCGCCACGGCAACTGCCAGCCCTACCGCGGCCATCAGTGGCAGGTCGGTGGTGTCATCGGTGATGCACGCCACGGCGGCCAGCGGGATACCGGCAGCAGTGGCGATGGCGGTCACTGTAGCTACTTTGTCGGCGACGCCTTGGTGGACCGTAGCAATGCCGAGTTCGCGCATGCGCACGTCCACCGCCGCGGCGCGGCGGCCAGAGACTACGGCGAGTTGCAGGCCGCTATGCTGCAATAACTTCAAGCCATGCCCGTCGCGCACATGGAAGACCTTCAGCGCTTCGCCTTCCGCGCCGAAGTAAAGGCGACCGTCTGTGAGTACGCCGTCCACATCCAGCACGAGCAAGCGGATGCCTGCGAGTGGCGTGCCCTGAGTTGGTGAACGCCCGCCCGGGTTCACATGACCCCCGCGCGGAGCAGGTCGTGGACGTTCAAGGCGCCCACGAGATAGCCATTCTCATCCACGACGGCAAGCGCAGTGATGCGATGCTGCTCCATGAGATTGACCGCATCAGCAGCCAAGGCGGTGGGCAGGATGGCTTTGGGCGCTAGCGTCATCACCTCATGCATCTTGAGGGTGCGCAGGTCGGGGCCATGGTCCAGCGTGCGCCGCAAGTCACCGTCGGTGTAGACACCGAGGAGTTTGCCGGTAGCATCCGTGACGGCTGTCATGCCAAGGCCCTTGCCGGACATCTCCAGCAGCCCATCGCGTAGCGGGGTCTCCGGCCCTACCACGGGCATTGCCGCACCTTTGCGCATGACGTCGGCGACGTGGAGTAACAGGCGTCGTCCCAAGCTGCCACCGGGATGAGAGCGCGCGAAATCTTCGGCGGTGAAGCCGCGTAGTTCCAGCAAGGCCACTGCCAAGGCATCGCCCATGGCGAGCGTGGCCGTGGTGCTGGCCGTGGGAGCCAAGTTCAGCGGACAGGCTTCCGCTGCGACTGCGACATCAAGATGTACCGAGGAGGCGGTGGCGAGCGTAGACGCCGGGTTGCCGGTAAGCGCAACCACGGGAATGCCGAGGCGGCGCAGCGTGGGTACCAGCGCTAATACTTCCGCCGTCTCGCCACTGTTCGACAAGGCGATGACGCCATCATCGCGGGTAATCATGCCGAGGTCGCCGTGGATGGCCTCGGCTGGGTGTAGAAAGAACGCCGGTGTGCCGGTACTGGCCAAGGTGGCCGCTATCTTGCTGCCGACGTGCCCGGACTTGCCCATGCCGGTGACGACTACGCGACCGCGGATGCCGATGAGGCAACGGCAAGCGGCAGCGAATGTGGCATCCAGCCGTTCCACCAGTGCGGCCACGGCCGCTGCTTCGGTGGCGAGGGCGGCACGGCCGGCGGCCAGAATGCGGGCATCGTCGAGGGGCGCAGTCATGGCTCCATCATAGCGCGCCCGGGCGTCGGGTCACCGTCGGCTGCGCACCGGGACACGCGCCGGCGCACTTTCCCGTAAACTGCTGCGCCATGGACGCAGCAGCAGTAAAGACCCGTATCGAGGCTGGTCTCCCAGGCGCTAAGGCGCAGGTAGTGACCGCAGACAATACCCATTTCGAGGCGCTGGTCGTGGCCCCGCAGTTTGCGGGCCTGCGACCATTGAAACGCCACCAGCTCGTCTACGGCGCGGTCGGCCATGAGGTCGGTCGTGAGGTGCACGCGTTGTCGATCACTGCCTACACGCCAGAAGAGGCCACGGCCGCCGGCGTGGGCACGTGAGGGGGAAGCCATGGACAAGCTGATCATCACCGGCGGCGTGGCGCTGGAGGGCGAAGTGCGCATTTCGGGCGCCAAGAATGCGGCTTTGCCCATTCTTGCGGCTACTTTGCTGCCGTCAGGACCAGTGACAGTGGGTAATGTTCCCCACCTTCAGGATGTGACAACCACGAACGAGCTGCTTGGTCGCATGGGCGTCAGTGTCACCATCGACGAAAAGCTGCGTGTTGGGGTCGACCCTACCACGCTGCGTGATTGCGTCGCGCCGTACGAGTTGGTGAAGACGATGCGCGCCAGCATTCTGGTGCTTGGCCCGTTGTTGGCCCGTTTCGGTCGCGCCGACGTGTCACTCCCTGGTGGCTGCGCTATCGGTGCGCGTCCGGTCAATATCCATGTGGAAGGGCTGCGCCAAATGGGCGCAGAGATTCGTATCGAGAACGGCTTCATCCGCGCTCAGGCGACCCGCCTGCGCGGCGCGCGCATTGTGCTGGACATGGTTACCGTCACGGGCACCGAGAATCTGCTGATGGCAGCTACGCTGGCCGAGGGCACCACGGTATTGGAAAACGCCGCACGGGAGCCGGAGGTGGTGGATCTGGCGCAGTTCCTCATCGCCATGGGCGCAAACATTCGTGGTGCGGGCACCGACACCATCACTATTGAAGGTGTGGAAAAGCTGAACGGCGGCGTGCATTACGACGTCATGCCAGATCGCATCGAAGCGGGCACGTATCTTTGTGCTGCCGCCATCACGGGCGGTCGAGTCCGCGTGCGGAACGTGCGCGCCGGCCATCTCGACGCGGTACTGGCCAAGTTCCGCGAGGCCGGTATGCTCGTCACCACGGGCGAGGACTGGATCGAGGTGGATGCACGTGGGCGGCGCCTGCGGTGCGTTGATCTTCGTACGGCACCGTATCCGGCTTTTCCGACCGACATGCAAGCGCAGTTCGCCGCCTTGAACACCGTGGGCGAGGGCGTCGGCACCATTGTCGAGACCATCTTCGAGAACCGCTTCATGCACATGCTCGAGATGCGCCGCCTCGGCGCGGATATTCGTATCGAGGGCAACACGGCCATCATGCGGGGTGTGGCGCGTTTGACGGCGGCGCCGGTAATGGCCACCGACCTGCGTGCCTCGGCCAGTCTGGTGCTAGCGGCGCTCGTGGCGGAAGGCGAGACACACATCGAGCGCATCTACCACATCGACCGTGGCTACGAGCGCATCGAAGAAAAACTGCGCGCTTTGGGCGCCCAGATTCGGCGCGTTCCAGGCTAATGGCTGGGTATCCTTGCGGCTGCCGTGGATTGGCCGCAGTCCCGCGGCCTTAGCCCGGCACCAGGCCGGGGTAGCGCACGGCCAGTTCCTGCGCGTCCTGCGGGCGCTCTCCCAGCGTGACGACAACAGCGAACGGCCGGAATCCAGTGGGATCGTAACGATAGCCATCGAGCCGCGCTTTCGAGCCCGGGCGTCGTTGCGCCAGGCGGGAAATCAGGTCACGCGCATCCACAACCCGGTGCCCGTCTAGCCGTAACACCAAGTCTCGCTGACCCAGCCCCGCCGCTGCGGCCGGACTACCGGGCAATACTCCCGCGACGGCGACGCCGCGGAGCCGTGGCGCGCCGGCGGTGTTGCGCATGAGGTCCCCCAGCGCGGGTTTGCCGCCGCTCGGAATGACGGCTTCGACATCGTGCAGGCCAGCACCTAGCCAGCCGCGAGCCACACGGCCGTTGTCGATGAGTTCTGCCACCACGCCACGTACCAGATTCATCGGGATGGCAAAGCCAATACCCTCGGTACCGTCCTGCCTGCGCAGCACGGCGGTATTGATGGCGACCAAGCGGCCTTTCGCATCGACCAATGCGCCGCCGGAATTGCCGGGATTAATCGCCGCGTCCGTTTGCACGTAGTTCTCGAACATCGCCAAGCCGAGTTGTCCGCGGCCCGTGGCGCTGACGATGCCTTGCGTGACCGTCTGGCCCATCGCGAGGGGGTTGCCGATGGCGAGGACCACATCGCCTACCCGCAGTCGATCCGAGCGGCCTAGTTCTATCGCTGGCAGGGACGGTAGCGCAATCTTCAGTACGGCCAGATCCGTGTCCGGGTCGCTGCCGACAATACGCGCGCGTGCTGAGCGGCCATCTGCCAGTTGCACTGTCACTTCGTTGGCGTTGGCGATGACATGCTGGTTGGTCACCACATAGCCGCGTTCATCGATGATGACGCCGGACCCCGCGCCCTGAACGCGTTGCGCAGTCTCGGGCACTAGGTGGATGAATTCCTCTGGTAGTCCGCTTGGCACATCTCGGCCGCGTACCAAACTTTGCGTGCTAATCCCTACGACCGCTGGAGCGGCAGCGCTCACGGCGGCAGCGTAGGACGAGGCTCCGTGCCATTCCGTCGCGGGCGAGAGCGTTGGCACTACTACTATCGGCGCTGGCGAAGGGGTTGGCGCGGGGGTATTGCCGGTGGTGGCCGGTGGCTGCGCCGCGTTCGCCGGAGATGATGTCTGCATGTGGCTTGCGTCGGGACGCAGCCACACCACCAGCAACGCCAGTGCAAGCCCCACCGAGATCCAAGGTGAGGCGTAGCGGACCGCTTGTTCCAAGCGTTTCATTGAGCGGTGCATCGTGGTGCTACCGTCGCGGTGTGAGAGCAAAGTGTCAAGGGGGGTGCGCACTTAAATCTGTGCTGATGGAGTGGTGCAAGTGCCCCTTGGGGCGTGTGTATAATGCGCGCTGCCCCCGGTCGACTTGGCGGTCGTCCGGGCGCAGTGACAAAACCTTGGGGTTTATCAATGAGCGAACATGTTGATCTGGGTCGTCGCAAGTTGCTGACGGCAACTACTGCGGCGACAGGTGCTATCGGTGCCGGTCTTGCGGTTTCGCCGTTTCTTGCCTCGTGGAAGCCGAGTGCGCGTGCGAAGGCCTTGGGTGCTCCGGTGGAGATCGATATCTCTCGCATGGACGTCGGTTCCATGATCAAGGTCGAGTGGCGTGGCAAGCCCGTGTGGGTGGTCCGCCGTACCCCGGAGATGGTGTCGGGTCTCGGTACCCACGACCCGCTTCTGCTCGATCCGGCTAGCGACGGCTCCAAGCAACCAGAGTTCGCCAAGAACCCGGCGCGTGCGCAGAAGCCGGAATACTTCGTGGTGCTGGGTGTTTGCACCCATCTGGGTTGCGCGCCCATCTCTAAGTTCGCCGTCGGTGAGGTTGAGGCGGGTTGGCCGGGCGGCTTCTATTGCCCCTGTCACGGTTCCAAGTTCGACCTTTCCGGCCGTGTCTACAAGGGCGTCCCTGCCCCGAAAAACCTGGAAGTTCCGCCATATGCCTTCGTTGGCGATGGCAAAATTGTCGTCGGCGCGGAGGGCGCGCAGGCGGCATAAGCCGTTCTGTCGCCCCGTCCCTTTTCTGGAGTAGCAGGCACCCACCATGGCCTCGACTGAACCCAACAACGCAGCCCAAAAGGGCGGCCTAAGCGGCTGGATCAACGCGCGCTTCCCGCTCGACAAGATGATGCGCGAGCATGTCACCGAGTACTACGCGCCCAAGAACTTCAACGTCTGGTACTACTTCGGAGCGCTGGCCTTGTTCGTGCTGGTCCTCCAGCTCGTCACGGGCATCTTCCTGACGATGAATTACAAGCCCTCGGCCACCGAGGCATTCGGTGCCGTTGAATACATTATGCGCGACGTCGAGTGGGGCTGGCTCATCCGCTACCTGCACTCCACGGGCGCCTCGGCGTTCTTTATCGTGGTCTACCTCCACATGTTCCGTGCGCTCATGTACGGTTCGTACAAGGCGCCCCGCGAACTGCTGTGGCTGCTGGGTATGGGCATTTACTTGGTGCTCATGGCAGAGGCCTTCATGGGCTACCTGCTGCCGTGGGGCAACATGTCGTTCTGGGGTGCGCAGGTCATCGTCTCGTTGTTCGGTACCATCCCCGTGGTCGGTGACGGCCTGGTGGAATGGATCCGCGGCGACTACTACATCTCCGATATCACTTTGAACCGCTTCTTTGCGCTACACGTCGTAGCCTTGCCGTTCGTGCTGGTGGGTCTGGTGGTGGCGCACCTTTTGGCGTTGCACGAAGTGGGTTCCAACAATCCTGACGGCGTCGAGATCAAGAAGACCAAGGGCCCTGACGGCAAGCCACTGGATGGCATTGCCTTCCATCCGTACTACACCGTGAAGGATCTCTTCGGTCTTGGTGTCTTCCTCACCCTGTTCAGCGCCATCGTGTTCTTCAAGCCTGACGGCTGGGGGCTATTTCTCGAGGCGCCGAATTTCGAGCCGGCGAACCCGATGCAGACGCCGGCCCATATCGCTCCGGTCTGGTACTTCACGCCGTTCTACGCCATCTTGCGCGCAGTGCCGTCGTTCTTCGGTACGCAAATCTGGGGCGTGTTGGCCATGTTCGGCGCCATCGTCATGCTGGCCCTGATGCCGTGGCTCGATAAATCTCCGGTGAAGTCCATCCGCTACCGCGGGCCCATCTCGAAGCTTGCGCTCGGCATCTTCGTGGTCACGTTCGTCATGCTGGGCTACCTTGGCCTGAAGCCTTCGACTGGCATCTATCCCTTGCTGGCGCGGGTGTTCACGGTCATTTACTTCGCTTACTTCCTGCTGATGCCGTGGTGGTCCCGCATAGATTCCACGAAGCCGGTGCCGGAGAGGGTCACCTACGATGCTCACTAAGAAGACGTTCCTTGCCGCCTTCGCGGCTGGCCTCATGGTGTTTGGTGCCCAGGGCGCGCTGGCGGCTACCGAAGGCGTGGAGTTGATGGATGCCGGCAACGACATCTACAGCAAGGCGAGCCTGCAGCGTGGCGCACGCAACTTCGTGAACTACTGTTTGGGTTGTCACTCGGCCAAGTATGTTCGCTGGAACCGTGTTGCAGCCGACCTTGGCATTCCCGAAGGAGAACTGAAGTCCTTGCAGTTCACCGGAACGGCGCCCTTCGACACCATGCAGAGCGGCCTGCCTGCTGAGGCTGGCAAGCGCTGGTTCGGCAATGCCCCGCCGGACATGTCCTTGCTCGCCCGTTCGCGTGGTACGGACTACCTCTACACCTTCCTCATGACCTTCTACGCGGACGACACCCGTCCCCATGGCGTAAACAACTTGGCGCTGCCTGGCACGGCCATGCCGCACGTGCTGGCTGGTCTGCAGGGCGTGCAGAAGGCCGTGATGAAGTCGCATACGGGCGAGGACGGCAAGGCCGTCAGCGTGGTGGAGAAACTCGAAGCTGGTGATGTTGGCACGCTGCAGCCGGAGGAATACGCTTCCTTCGTGAGCGACACCGTGAACTTCATCGAATACATTGGCGAACCGATTCAGACCAAGCGCCGGGATCTCGGCGTCTGGGTCATTCTGTTCCTGCTGGTGTTCACCGGGTTCGCGTATCTCCTGAAGCAGGAGTATTGGAAAGACGTGAAGTAATGCTATGGCAGCTGCACGCGCATCTTTAGTTCTGTATTCCCGCAAGGACGACCCGCGCAGCCACGCTGTGCGCATTGTCCTTGCTGAGAAAGCGCTTGATGTCGATATCGTCGACGTCAATCCGGCACGTCCTCCTGAGGATTTGCTGGACCTGAACCCCTACCACGAGGTTCCCACTTTCGCGGACCGCGAACTCGCGGTCTACGATATGCGGGTCCTGTTCGAGTACCTAGAGGAAAGACATCCGCACCCGCCGCTATGGCCGCTGGAGCCTACGCAGCGAGCGCGTTTGCGTCTGGCCCTGTCGCGGATCGAGCGCGACTGGTTCTCGCTGGAGGCCAAGGCGACAGCGGCCCGTCTCGATGGCAATGCCAAGGCCATGGCCGCTACGAATCGCGACCTGCGTGAGGCTGTGCTCGCCGCTACGCCGCTGTTCCGGGCGCAGCCGTTCTTCCTCGGCAATACGTTCAGCTTTGTTGACGCTGCCGTGTTGGCGCTGTTGTGGCGCTTGCCCATGCTGGGTATCGAACTCGGCGATGCCGGTGCCGACGTAAAGCGGTACGCGCAGCGTCAGTTCGCGAGGGCTTCGTTCCGGGCCAGCCTGACCACCTCGGGACGGCTGGTTTCCGCCGTGGCCGGCGATATCGAACTCGATTGAGGTGACCGCTCCCCTGGCCAGTCGTCCGCGTCGCCCGTACTTGTTGCGGGCCTTGCATGAGTGGATTTGCGATAGCGGCTTCACGCCCCACTTGGTCGTCGATGCGGAGCTTCCCGGTGTGCAGGTTCCGCGGGCGTTTGTCCGTGACGGCAAGATTGTGCTCAATTGCAGTTGGGGCGCCACCAATGGTTTGAGGTTGGGTAACGACGAAGTCACTTTCGGTGCCCGTTTCGGTGGCGCTGCCCATAGCGTGATGGTCCCTATCGCTGCCGTGCTTGGCATCTATGCTAATGAGACCGGCGAAGGCATTGTGTTCACGGCTGAAGATTTGGCGGGGCACGTGGTGCCGGACCCAACACCGGAGCCGCCGTCGCCCGCTGGCGGTGAGGCGGCAGAACGCAGGGCCCGTTTCAAGGTGGTCAAGTAGTTCGCCAAGCATCGCGGACCCAAGCCGGTGGCGCCGTCGGACTGGTAAAGCCCACAACGTCAAAACGCGCACGGCGCTGACTTTGCTCCGGGTGCCGTTGTAGCCATAGTGCCGCGGCGCGTGCCAATTTGCGTTGTTTGCGCCAGTCCACGCTCGCCAAGGGGCCACCAAATTGCAGATGCTGCCGGAGGCGCACTTCCACGAAGACGAGGGTTTCCCCTTCGGTCATCACCAGGTCCCATTCACCGGCACGAAAGCGCGCGTTGCGCTCCAGTAAACGCAGCCCGGCGGTGGTCAGGTGTTCCAGAGCCCGCTGTTCGGCAGCAGCCCCTGCCACATGCCGCGCGTCAGCCATGGCCGTCGTTCAGGGTGCGTCAGTCGCCGCGAGCCCAGCCGGCGGCAGGGCGCGGAGTTCGCCGCCGCGAACCTGCAGCCACTCCAGTTCCCGGTGCAACCGCCGTCCCGCGTCGACGGTCAGTCGACCAGTCATTCCGGAAAGCGGCGTCTGAAATGGGCGACGACTCGTCATGATTTCGGACACTGCTGCGTAGGCATCAAAGCCCAGTGCGTACAGACGACCGCGACGACGGAAGCGTTCGGGCCAAGCCGTGCGCAGGTCGTTGCGTACATCCACGGCAGTCGGGTCCGGGTCGATCATCCACGGCATATCCGGGAACATGACGCCTTCTAGGTCGAGGTTCGCCTTCGGGCTGGGGTCGTACACGTCGGAGGTGGCGTACACGGGCAGGTCTCCAGCGTAATGGAAGCGCAACTGTGGACGGATGAGGCGCGCCGCCTGGGGTTGACCGGCAATGAATACGAACTCGATGTTGTTGCGCCGCGTGGCGGCGAATTCGAGCGGAGTTCCCAACGCTTGCGCTAATTTTTGGTAACGACGTTTGGCATCGTCCACGCCAAGCAGTTCGAGGATGGGAGCGGTGAAATCGGCGGTATCCGGGGCGTAAGTACGCATGGCGATGAGTCGACCACCACCGGCGCGCAGGGTTTCCTCAAAAGCGCGCTGGACCCGCTGGCCCCATTCGCCGGTGGGTACCAACGCGATGCCGTGCCGGCGTCCTTCGGCGACGAGGCGACGCGCGACTTCGATGGCCTCGTCTTCCGGTGCGAGCGAATACTGGAACACCAGCGGTGATGCCGCAGTGCCCTCGGGCAGAAAGTTCAGGGCCAGCAGAGGGACGCCAGGCGCGGCGCCACGGGCGACGGCGCCGACTTCCTCTTTGGTCAATGGGCCCACCACGGCCTGCGCACCTTCGCTGAGCGCGCGTCGATAAGCGGCCAAGGCGTCCGTGCCTGTGTCGTAAATTTCTACCTTGGGCCGGCTTATCGCCGGACGTGCGTACCAGGCGGCCAGAAAGCCATCCCGCACCGACGTACCGGCAGCTTGGGCTCGACCGGAAAGGGGCAACAGGAGCGCGATGCGGCCACTGCTGGACGGCAATGGAGGGGATGCCTCGATCATGGAAACCACCAGTGGGCCGTTGGCCGGATGGGCAGGATGGCGTCGCTGCCAGTCCTGGAACAGGGTTGCCCGCACAGCGGGGGATTGGTCGGCGCGAAGCGCGGTGCGGGCTAAGTCCAGCCAACCCGCGACGGCAGCAGAACTGCCGGCGGGTGCGGCGAGGTCTGCACCCCGTTTTGCGGCGCCACGAAGTTGCGACCAGAGCCTTTCGCTAGTGCTACTTCCTTCACGTGGAGTGGCTTGTGCAGGGGCGTCCGCAATGAGCTGCAACCCGAGCACCGCCTGTCCTCTGGCAAAGGCGACGCGGGCACGTGCCCAGCGCAGCGCCGGGGAAGGGTTGGTTGTTGGCAGGCGGTCGAGTGCCTGCGCTGCGCGCAGCGGTTGACCTTGGGCGAGCGCTATCTCCGCGGCGAGAAGCGTGCGCGGTTCGGTAGGGACCTTGCTAGGGGGCAGTTGCGCGAATACCCGCGCCGCAGCGCCACCATCCCCGGCTGCCACCCAAGCGGCAGCGGCCTCTTCCAGCGCTCCCGTGCGGGCTTCGCCAGCAAGGCTGGCAGCACGGGCTTCGGCGCCTCGTGCTTCGGACACGGCTGCCGCCGGTGAGAGGGGCGCGCGGGTTGGCGTCTTCGCGGCGTCCTGTGCCAAGACGGGGCGTTTAGCTGGTTCTGGAGGCGGTGTGGTGAGGCTGCAGCCGCTGGCGAGCAGGGTTGCCAGTCCGATCACGGAAAAGCCAAGGCGAACGGAAACTGCCTGCCTAAGCCAATCACGCAGCAGTCGGTGTATTGGCGCTTGCGTGTAGGCGTGGTGCTTGGGCAGGATGGCGTCCAGTTTCATCTCTTGATTATAGGCGGCGCCCGTGACGCATTCTCGAGCCATTTCCAGCGTGTCCGGCACGATACCCGCCTCTGCGGTAGCCCCCGGCGAGTTGCGCGTGGTGGCAACCCCCATCGGCAATCTGGCTGACCTCTCCCCGCGGGCCCGTGAGGCCTTGGCCACGGCCGATGTGATTGCTGCCGAGGACACGCGGCATTCTGCGCAACTGCTTCGCTATCTGGGGTTGGAGCGGCCGCTGGTTTCCCTGCATGAACACAACGAGGCGGCGCGTGTGCCGGCACTGATAGCGCGGCTCCAAGCGGGGGAAAACGTCGCTTTGGTAAGCGATGCGGGTACCCCTTTACTGAGCGACCCGGGCGCGGGGTTGGTCGGTGCGGCTGTGGCCGCGGGCCTGCGGGTCACGCCCTTGCCTGGCGCCAGTGCGCTGCTGGCCGCGCTCTGCGTCGCGGGTTTGCCTGCTGAGCGCTTCTCGTTCGAAGGGTTTTTGCCCGCTAAATCCATGGCCAGACGTCAGGCTCTTGAGGCGCTCGCCAATGATGTGCGCACGCTGGTCTTCTACGAAGCCCCCCACCGTATTGTCGACACCTTGTCGGATGCCCTCGCCGCATTCGGTGCGGATCGGCAGGCGGTAGTGGCACGCGAATTGACCAAACTGCACGAAACGGTCTACCGCGGTTCGCTTGGTGAATTGGCTGCCATGGCGCCCAAGGAGCCCAACTTGGCGCGCGGCGAAATCGTGTTGCTGATACAAGGACACCGTCCTGTCGCGGGCGGTGAAGTCTTGCCCGTGGAGGCGCTGCGCTGGCTGCGTATCCTCTTGCCGCACCTCGCTCCTTCACGTGCGGCCGCCGTGGTGGCGGAGGGGCTCGGGTTGCGTCGACAAGCGGTTTATACGCTCGCCTTGTCGCTGTCTGCACCTGAAGAATCCGGCGATGTCCTTACCGACACGGTAGACTGACGGCGGGAGCTGGCCGGGCAACCGCTGCGGCAAAGGGGAAACCCTGCGTCGGGGAGGAAAGTCCGGGCTCCATAGGGCAAGGTGCCAGGTAACGCCTGGGGGGCGCAAGCCCACGGAAAGTGCAACAGAAAGTAAACCGCCGAACGCTGTCGCAAGGCAGGCGTGGTAAGGGTGAAACGGTGCGGTAAGAGCGCACCGCGGGGCTGGTAACAGCAACGGCACGGCAAACCCCACCTGGAGCAAGACCAAATAGGGAGGTACGCCCCGCAAGGGGCAAGGCGCGGCCCGCGCCCACCTCCGGGTAGGTTGCTTGAGGCGTGCGGCGACGTACGTCCTAGAGGAATGGTTGCCCTCGACAGAACCCGGCTTACAGGCCGGCTCCCTCTTTTTTCGTTTTGGTGGGTTTTTCTCCCACCTTGAGTCGTTTTTGCGGCGGCGCGTCAAAGTTCGTTATTCGCGGTTTAAGTGATGACGCTAACCCATTGATTTTTCGATGCTCAACAGTTCTTCTAAGGAGCTGCCCTAAAGGCGTAAGTCCCTGTCCCTGTTGAAATTTTCTCCTTCGGCACGTTGCTTTCACCTGGTGCGCAGCCTATAGTGGCGGGAAGTGGGAAAAAGTGGGAGGAAATGGGGTTCTGCCCCATCACCAGACGATGTTTCGGGGCGCAACGCAAGTCACGCTGGATGCCAAGGGCCGCATGGTGCTGCCGACGCGTTACCGCGAGCGAATTCTGGAGCGTTGTCAGGGCCAGCTCGTGGTCACCATCGACCGGGACCGCTGCCTGCTGCTCTATCCACTGCCCGAGTGGGAGGTGCTGGAAGGCAAACTGATGCGCCTGCCCACCATGAACGAGACCTCCCGCAAGTTGCAGCGGCTGATGGTTGGCCACGCTACCGATGTGGAGCTAGACGCCGCTGGGCGTCTGCTGCTGCCGCCGAAGCTCCGCGAGTTTGCCGCGTTGGAGCGCGATGTGGTGCTCGTCGGTCAGGGCAACCGCTTCGAACTTTGGGACGAGCCCCGCTGGAACCAGAGTCGTGATGCTTGGCTCGCCGAGGACACCGCGCTGCCGACGGACATGCCTGCCGATCTCGGCAACCTCTCTATTTAACCGGAGCGCTGCGACATGGAAGCTGCCCTCCACGCCCCGGTCCTCCTCGCTGAGTCGGTCGAAGCCCTCGCGATTCGTCCTGATGGCTGCTACGTCGATGCGACGTTCGGTCGCGGCGGTCACTCGCGTGCGGTGCTCGCGGCGCTTGGCGCAGCCGGTTGCCTGGTGGTCGTTGACCGTGACCCTGAGGCTATTGCGGTAGCGCGCCGCGATTTCGCCGCGGATTCCCGTGTTCGTGTCGTGCACGGTGCATTCGGTGATTTGGCGGTGCTGGTACGCGAAGCGCTAGATGACCGTGCCGTCGATGGCGTGTTGTTCGATCTTGGTGTTTCCTCGCCGCAACTAGATGAGGCCGCTCGTGGCTTCAGTTTCCTGCGGGAAGGTCCGCTGGACATGCGCATGGATCCGACCTCTGGAACCAGCGCTGCCGTATGGCTGTCGCGTGTGCCCGAGGCCGAACTGTCGCGTGTCATCGCTGAATATGGCGAGGAACGCTTTGCGCGTCGCGTGGCGCGGGCCATTGTTGCTGCGCGAGAGGTGGCACCGCTTACCACGACCACTGAGTTGGCTGCTGTCGTATCCAGTGCGGTGCCCACGCGCGAGCATGGCAAGCATCCGGCGACGCGTACCTTTCAGGCCGTGCGCATGGCCGTGAATGCCGAGTTGGCCCAGATCGATGACGGCCTGGAGCAAGCGTTGGCGTTGCTGACGGTGGGTGGCCGCCTCGCGGTCATTAGCTTCCACTCGCTAGAAGATCGTGCAGTGAAGCAGTTCATGCGTCGACAGGCGGATGGTGACCCGGTATGGCGTGGTCTGCCCGAGATGCCGGAGCATGCGCGCCCCGTGCTGTCGCTGGTAAGTAAGGCTATTCGCCCTGGTGCTGCGGAAGTGTCGGCAAATATACGTGCGCGTAGCGCAACGCTCCGCGTTGCCCGCAAGGAGCGCACTTGGCCGCAGGCTGGTCACTTGCAGGGGGCGGCATGAATCCTCGCTGGATGGTCGCGCTGCTGACCTGCCTGTGGTTGCTGGTGCTGGCCTCGGCTGCACAAGCCGTCAAGGTGAAGCACGATTCCTCCATGTTGTTCCAACAAAACGAGCGCTTGGTCGTCGAGCGCGACCGATTGAATATCGAATGGGGCCGCCTGCAGTTGGAGCAGAGTAGTTGGTCAACGCTCAGTGTGGTGGAGCAAGATGCCCGGGCGCGCCTCGGCATGGCGATTCCCCGGGCTGACGAAGTGCGCTTGGTGACGCCGTGAGACCGGTACCGCGCAAGCCAGTCACGCAGGTTTCGCCTGAGATGCGCAGCTTCACCCTGCGGTTGTGGTGGCCACTGATATTGCTGCCCCTTTGCGCGGCTGCCATCCTTTGGCGAGCCCTGTTTCTCCAGTGGATCAACCAGGACTTCCTGGAAAAGCGCGGTAATGGCCAGTCGGTTCGGGTGGAGAAAGTGTTGGCGCATCGCGGTTCCATCGTGGACCGCTTTGGTGAGCCCTTGGCGGTTAGTACGCCGGTCGATTTGGTCATCGTCAATCCACGGGAATTGTTGGCTGAATACGGCGCCATCAAGCGCCTGGCCGAAGCCGTCGGTCGGGAGCAAGACTGGCTGAAGCAGCGTCTCGCCGAGGCACCCGATCGTCAGGGCTTGCCGATTGGAGTAACGCTCGAACCCGGGCAGTCAGCAGCGCTGATGCAAATGAAGATTCCTGGAGTCACGACCGAACGCAAGTACCGTCGTTACTATCCCGCCGGTGAAGTGGTGGGGCATGTGCTGGGCTTTAATAGTCGCGAAGACCACGGCCAGGAAGGTCTGGAACTCGGCTATGACCAGTCGCTCGGTGGCGAGGATGGCGCAAAGCGCGTTCAGCGCGATCGCATGGGGCGCAATGTCCAGAACCTGGCCAACATCAAGATTGCTCGCCCTGGAGAAAATCTCGAGACCAGTATCGACTTGCGTATCCAGTATCTGGCTTACCGCGCACTGAAAGCGGCAGTCCAGGAAGCAAACGCCGACTCAGGTTCGGTGGTGGTACTGGATGTGAATACGGGTGAAGTGCTGGCGATGGCCAACCAGCCCGCATTCAACCCGAACGATCGTAGTCAGTTCCATCCGAATTTTTACCGCAACCGCGCCGTCATGGATGTGATGGAACCGGGTTCGACAATGAAGCCGTTCGTGGTCGCGGCGGGCTTGCAGGGCGGTACGTTGACTCCCACGTCGCTGATTGACGTGGCTACCAACGTCAAGGTGCCTGGTCGCCCAAATGACGTGGCTGATCCTGCGGAGCACCAACTCGATAGCCCGGCACAACCGGGTACGATCCTTGCCAAATCCTCGAACCGTGGCATCGTTCGTATCGCCTTGGCACAGCGCCCTGAGGCTATCTGGGACATGATGCGCGGCGTTGGTTTCGGCATCGGTTCCGCCAGTGGATTCCCTGGCGAGTCCGCGGGGCTTCTACCGCCCCTTAGCTACTGGCGGCCGGCCGCGGTGGCATCGCTATCCTTCGGTTATGGTCTGAACGCAACGCCGCTGCAGTTGGCGAGCGCCTACGCCACGCTGGCCGGGGGCGGCGTGCGGCGCCCCGTGACCTTCCGTCGTGTGGACGGCGCTGTGCGTGGCGAGCGAGTGATGGACGAGACCGTGGCCCGGGAAGTGGTCGGGATGCTGGAGCATGTCGTCTCCAATGACGGAACCGCGGCGCGTGCTGCGATTGAGGGCTACCGGGTCTCCGGCAAGACCGGCACCGCTCGCCTGAGTAGTGGCCCCCTCGGCTACCAAGCCGGCCAATACGTCGCGCTGTTTGCTGGCATGGTACCCAGTTCCAATCCCCGGCTGGCGGCCGTGGTGGTTATCCGCAATCCGCGTGGCGGCCGCTATACCGGTGGCGCGGTTTCCGCCCCCGTCTTCGCCGAACTCATGTCGGGCGCGGTACGGTTGATGGGTGTTCCCCCGGACAACCTCGCGGGAATCAAGCCCGGCACCTTACTGCAGGCAGCCGCGCCATGAGTGTGCGGCCTGTCGATTTGGGGAGTTTGCTGTCTGGTATCGCCGCGGCCCCTGCCTTGGCCTTTCGCAATTTATGCGTGGACAGTCGCCAGATAGGAAATGGCGACGTGTTCGTGGCGCTGCAGGGAATGCGCGAGCACGGATTGGTGCACGCTGCGCATGCTGCTAACGCAGGCGCGATAGCGGTGCTTTGCGACGCGGCCGATGTCGCGCAAGCGCCGGTACTGCCGGTTAGTTGCGCGCTGGTGGCCGTGCCCGATTTGCGCCGCCACATCGGGTTGCTGGCCGATCGTGCTTATGGCGCCCCTTCCGCACATTTGCAGGTGGTGGGTATCACCGGCACCAATGGCAAGACCACCTCGGCTTGGTTATTGGCGGCCGCGCTGGAGCAGGTGGGTCGTCCTGCAGCCTATGCTGGCACATTAGGTGCTGGTCGCCCCGGGGCCGTCCTGCCAGGAACCCACACTACCCCGGATGTATTTTCGGTTCACGCGCAGTTAGCGGCCTTTCGTGAGGCGGGTGCCAAGGTGGCGGCCATCGAAGTCTCTTCGCATGCGCTGGACCAGGGTCGAGTGGACGGTGTGCGTTTCAGCGCTGCTGCTTACACCCACCTCACGCGTGACCACCTCGACTATCACGGGACCATGGAGGCCTATGCCGCTGCCAAGTCCCGCTTGTTCTGCGTCGCTGGTCTCACCCATGCGGTGTTGAACATCGAGGATGTCGCTGTACGAGCACTGGTCCGACGGCTTGGTGTCGCTACAGCGCTGACGACCGTCAGTGCGGTTCCGGGCAGTCAGGTTCCCCATGCAGGTTCTTTCGTACAGTGCCGCTCTATCGAGCCGCGTATGCAGGGGCTGGCGCTCGTTTATGACACTCACGTGGGCGAGTTAGCCTTCACGGCGCCCCTCGTGGGGCGTTTCAATGCCGAGAACTTGGCCATCGTCATTGGTTTGCTATTGGCGCTTGGCGTCACTGCCGACCGCGTAACTGCGGCGCTTGCGGTCGCCCTGCCGCCCCCGGGGCGTATGCAGTTGGTGACTTCGCATGGCGGAGCGCAGGCCATCATCGATTACGCGCATACCCCTGATGCTTTAGCGAAGGCACTTGCTGCCGCACGTGAGCACTGCGCAGGAAAACTGTGGTTGGTATTCGGTTGCGGTGGCGACCGTGACGCGGGCAAGCGCCCACAAATGGGCGAGATTGCCAGTCGCTTGGCGGACATGGTCATCATCACCGACGATAACCCCCGCTCGGAGAATGGTGATGCTATCGCTGCGATGGTGCTCGCAGGCTGTGCACCGGCGGCTGTTGCCAGCGGCAATGTCCGGGTTTGCCGAGATCGGCGTGTGGCGATCGAGAGCACCCTGGCACAGGCCGTCGACGGCGACCTCGTCCTCATCGCCGGAAAGGGTCATGAATCGACGCAGACCATCGGTGCGGAAATCTATCCGTTCAACGACGCTGTCGTGGCTGCTGCCGCCAAGAAGGCAGCATGAATCGCACTCTCAGCCAGTTCTGCACTGACACCGGCGGGCGACTGGTGGGTGCGGATGCCCGTTGGTCCGGCGTCTGCATCGATAGCCGCAAGGTACAGCCGGGAGATCTGTTCATCGCCCTGCGCGGTGAACACGTGGATGGTCACGACTATGTGGCTGCGGCCGCTGCGGCGGGTGCCGCCGGTGCGCTAGTGGAACGCCTGCTGGCTGCCTGCGCCATGCCTCAAGTGGTGGTTGCGAATGTCGAGCAGGCGCTGCAGCAAGCCGCTGCTGCCCACCGTTTGCGCTTCAGCGGTCCGGTGGTAGCGGTAGCGGGCAGTAACGGCAAGACCACCACCAAGGAACTGGTTCGCAGCATTCTGGCGCGACGTTGGCAGGTGCTGGCTACGCGCGGCAACTTGAACAACCACTTGGGCGTTCCGCTGACCTTGCTGTCGCTGGATGCCACCCACGAAGCCGCAGTGATTGAAGTCGGCGCCAACCATCCTGGCGAAGTCGCCTTCCTGACGACGCTGGTACGGCCTCAAGTAGGCTTGGTGACCAATGCGGGTGCAGAACATCTGGAAGGCTTCGGCAGCCTCGAGGGCGTGGCACGAGCCGAAGGGGAGTTATTCGCAGGCCTTGCGAATACGGCCACGGCTGTCATCAATGCGGACGACGAATTTGCTGGTCTCTGGAACACGTTGTGCGGCAAGGCGCAACGCGTGGACTTCGGGTTCGGTGCTGCTGTCGGGGTGCGAATCGTCAACTGGGATGCTGGAGCGAATGGCGTCCAGACCTTCACGCTCATCACGCCTGCGGGTGAGGTGTCCGTTCGACTGCCATTGCTCGGCCGTCATAACGCCATGAATGCCGCCGGCGCTGCGGCTGCAGCGCTGGCCGCTGGCGCCTCGTTGGAGGAGATCGCCGCGGGGCTCGCTGCCGTCAAGGCAGTGCCGGGTCGTCTGGTCATGCATACCGCTCTTGGTGGCGCCCGTCTTATCGATGACACCTACAACGCCAACCCAAGCAGTGTCGCCGTGGGCCTAGATTTGTTGGCTTCTTACGGCGGTGAGCGCTGGCTGGTGCTTGGTGAGATGGGCGAACTGGGCGAACACACCGCAGCGGCACACACCGCGGCGGGTGAGTTGGCGCGCGTTGCAGGCGTGTCCCGTCTGTTTGCCCTCGGCGCACCGACGAAGTTGTCGGCTGTGGCCTTCGGGATAGGTGCCGAGTGCCATACGTCGAGTGAGGTGCTTACGCAGTCCTTGGTCGCTGCCTTGCGCGCGCACGATGCGCCACATGAGTTGACGGTTTACGTGAAGGGTTCCCGGATGAACCGCCTCGAAAAGGTGGTGGCCGCAGTGCTGGCCGGGCAGGCAGAAGGGGTAACGAATGCTGCTTGAACTCTCGCGCTGGCTGACCCAGTACCACACCGGTTTCAAGGTGTTCAGTTATCTAACGCTGCGCGCTATTTTGGCGGCGTTGACTGCGCTAATTATCTCGTTGTTGGTTGGGCCGCGGGTTATCGAGTGGCTGAAGAGCAAGCGGGTGCGTAACGATCCGCGCGACTATGTCCCCGCTGGTGGCGAAGGTGGCACGGTGACTGGCGGCAACATCAAGCGCCACACTCCTACGATGGGTGGTGCTCTTATTTTGGTAGCGATGACCTCCAGCACTCTGCTTTGGTCGAACCTCGCGAATCGCTTTGTCTGGACGGCGCTCACTGTAACGCTGGTATTTGGTGCCGTGGGCTTCTATGACGACTATCTCAAGGTCATCAAGGGCGACGCCGCCGGCATGCCTTCACGATGGAAGTATTTTTGGCAGAGTGTGGCTGGCTTGGGGGCTGCATTTTTCTTGTTGGTCAGTGGCACGGTGGATGCTTCCACCAGCTTGTATGTACCTTTCTTTAAAAACGCCGTACTCCCCTTGGGCAGCGTCGCCTTCGTAGTTCTGACTTACTTCGTCATTGTCGGCACCAGTAACGCGGTCAATCTGACCGATGGCCTTGACGGTCTGGCCATTATGCCGGCTGTGATGGTGGCGGGAGCGCTGGGTGTGTTCGCTTATGCCTCTGGTAATGCGGTGTTCGCACAATACCTGCTCATTCCCCATATCCCGGGTAGTGGTGAGTTGCTCATTTTCTGCGCCACGCTGGTCGGCGCCGGGCTTGGCTTTCTCTGGTTCAACACCTACCCGGCACAAGTGTTCATGGGGGATATCGGCGCACTTGCGCTAGGTGCCGCGCTTGGCGTGGTGGCGGTGATTGTTCGTCAAGAAATCGTGCTGTTCATCATGGGTGGCGTGTTCGTGTTGGAGACGGTGTCCGTCATCTTGCAGGTTGCCTCCTTCAAGCTTACCGGCAAGCGCATCTTCCGGATGGCCCCCATCCATCATCATTTTCAGTTGAAGGGTTGGGCGGAGCCGAAGGTCATCGTGCGTTTCTGGATTATCTCCTTCGTGCTGGTGCTGACCGGCCTTGCCGCCCTGAAGGTACGCTGATCCCCATGAACCAGCAGCCTATCCCGGCTTCTCTCGTAGTGGGTCTCGGCAAGAGCGGTGTCTCTGCCGTGCGCTGGCTGGTAGCGCATGGCGTCCGTGTCCGTGCGACGGATTCGCGCGAGGCCCCTCCCGGGCTTGCGGCTGTGGAAGCGCTGTTGTCGCCGGCGGACCTGTTCCTTGGGCGCTTTGCTGAAGAAGCTTTGGATGGCGTAAACCAAGTAGTGCTGTCGCCGGGCTTGCCGCGGACGCTGCCTCTGCTGGCGCTTGCGGAAGCGCGCGGTGTTCCGGTGGTTGGGGACATCGAGTTGTTCGCGCTGCAGGCCAATGCTGCCGGTGTTCCGGTGGTTGGAATTACCGGCACCAATGGTAAAAGCACGGTAACCACTCTCGTGGGGGAGATGGCGCGTGAGGCCGGTATTGATGCTGGCGTAGGCGGCAACCTCGGCGAACCAGCACTGGATTTGCTGCGTGCCGGTCGGCAGCTCTACGTCGTCGAGTTGTCGAGCTACCAGTTGGAGTCCTGTCCTTCGCTGCGTTGTGCCGCCGCCGCGGTACTCAATGTGTCTCCAGACCATCTAGACCGCTACGGCACCATGGCGGCTTATGCCAAAGCCAAGGCGCGTATCTTTGTCGCGGCAGGGGCCGCCGCAGGGGTCGCAGTCGTCAATGCTGATGATGCAGCAGTGAACGTCATGCCGACCGAGCGCCGAGTCACTTTTTCGCTGCAATCCTCGGGCGACTACCACGTTGGCTACCATGCTGGCGCTGAGTGGCTATTTGCTCGCGGCGAAGCTGTGCTGCCGCTGGCCGCGCTGCGCATCCCGGGGCTGCATAATGCCGCCAACGCGCTAGCTGCGCTGGCGCTGGCTGACGGCGTTGGTCTGCCGCGTAGCGCTTCCGTGGCTGTGTTGCGGCAGTTCACTGGCTTGCCGCATCGGGCGCAGTGGGTGGGCGAGCGGCATGGTGTCGTTTATATCGACGACTCTAAGGGCACCAATATTGGTGCCACGCTAGCTGCGGTTGCTGGCTTGCGCGGCCCCTTGGTCGTCATCGCTGGCGGCGATGGCAAGGGGCAGAATTTCGCCCCGCTGGCAGCGGCTTTCCGTGGCAAGGTCCGCAAGACGATTGTCATTGGCCGCGATGGTCCGGCCGTGGCTGCCGCCCTGAACGGAGTATGTGCGGTCCAATCTTGCGCCACGCTGCCTGAAGCCGTTGAGGCAGCGGCATTGGCGGCGGAGCCTGGCGATATCGTGCTGCTTTCACCAGCCTGCGCCAGCCTTGACATGTTCCAAGACTACGCGCACCGCGGACGGGTGTTCGCTACGGCTGTCGGGGAGTTACTGGCATGATCGCCAGTCTTCTCGATCGTCTGCGGTCACTCGCGCCAGATGCGCTGCGCTCGCCCATCGCGCGACAGCTGGGACCGCGCGCGCGCTCTTCACGTATGGCGTGGGACCGGGTGACCATTATTTGTGTTGCGTTGTTGCTGCTCATCGGCCTGGTCATGGTCACTTCGGCTTCGATCTATTTGGTCGGGCAGAAGGGCGACCCCTTGAGTTTCATGAAGAGTCAATTGACCTCCGCTTTCATCGGCATGGCGGTTGGTAGTGTCGCCTTGTTCATGCCCATTGAGAAATGGGAGCGTTTCAGTTTTTGGTTGCTGGCGGTGGCGTTGCTGGGGTTAGTGTTGGTCTTGCTTCCCGGCATTGGTCACCTCGTTAAGGGAAGCCGCCGCTGGATTCAGTTTGGCATATTGAGTTTTCAGTGGTCGGAAGCTGCGCGAGTATTGATACTGCTATGGCTCTCCAGTTATCTGGTGCGCCACGAAGAATCGTTCCGCAATACCGCCCTTGGCTTCCTTACCCCTGTTGGTTTGGTTGGCCTGGCGGCCGGTCTGCTGCTGCTGGAGCCCGATATGGGAGCTGCAGTCGTCTTGATGGCTGTTTGTTTGGGGCTGATGTTCATTGCCGGAGCACGTTTGTCCCACTGCGCGGTCGTGGCGGCCATCGTCAGTGCTGCCTTCATGTTGTTGGTGTGGTTTGCACCCTACCGCATGAAGCGGGTCATTGGCTTCACCGACCCCTTCCTGCATGCGAAGGATATTGGCTATCAGTTGGCGCAGTCGCTCATTGGCATCGGGCGTGGCGAATGGTTCGGTATCGGTCTGGGTGAAAGTCTTCAGGCCAAGCGCTATCTCCCAGAAGCACACACCGACTTCGTATTTTCCATCTTGGCTGAGGAGTTTGGCTTCGTTGGGATCTTCGTCGTGGTCACTTTGTTCATGGTCCTGTCGATTCGTGCGCTGCTTCTGTCGCGCCGTGCCATGGTGCAGGGAAAGAAGTTTCATGCGTACGTAGCTGGTGCTTTCGGCTTATGGATTGGTATTCAGTCGTTGGTCAATATGGGTGTGGCCATGGGTGTTCTGCCGACCAAAGGCCTTACCCTGCCGCTTGTGTCTTATGGTCGAAGCAGTCTGCTGATGACCTTGATCTGGGTTTGCATCATGTTGCGCATCTACCATGAGGTGGTG
>Ga0164294_10000114_pt1 | contig 74837 bp, 67 predicted proteins | sample GEODES005metaG_FD_111479 | JGI IMG/M metagenome (GOLD analysis project Ga0164294, IMG submission 111479) | Oligotrophic lake water microbial communities from Sparkling Lake, Wisconsin, USA - GEODES005 metaG | ecosystem: Environmental > Aquatic > Freshwater > Lake | place: USA: Sparkling Lake... | reverse complement strand
GTTCTGGCAGTGACCTCAGCAACAAAGAATTCGAGCAGCTTTCTTTGTACTTTTATGTCTAATTTACATCGTGTTAGCTTCATTTTCATAGACTAGCATTTCCACTAATCTACTACAGCCCCTAGATCTTTGGTTGAGGAGAGGAGACATCAGATAATAGTTTTTATAGATGAACCTGTTCCCGAACTTTCTGAAAACTGCATTCGCGCATTTCGAGTTCCATTTGATGCATTGGAAGGACGTATTGAGATCGCAAGTATAGCGGATACTGTGTCGCTAGAGATTCCTGAAGGGAGATATGCATTTCAGATCGAGTTCATGAGGGATACAGGAGATCATGCCCCTCAAATCCATATTCGATTTAATCAAGGAAGGTCGTTCTTTTCAATTTTAAAAGCTGATGAAAGCATCCAGATAGATGGTTATCTCGACTTACTTGCTGAGCCTGCAACTTAAATTTTTGAATCAAGCTTAGTAACTTGGGACTCATCACAGCAAAGATGTTGGATTAATCAGAGAAATGGATTGAGTGTGTTTACCTGCTGGGGCGGGCCTCATCCTATATATAGAAAAGGAAAAATGGAAAACAAGATCGAGCAGAAAGACTTCAACAGGCACATGATCGTCAAGGGACCACCGGTCACAGAGAGCGAGTTCCAGCTTATTTATCAGTGGCTTAATGTCCGATTTCATCACTCTATCGGTGCGACGGTTTTCCTTGACGAGACGCAAGGTACTGACGCCAAGTGGCAGCTCGTGCGGTTGTACGACTCGCAGGTGCCGGACGCGCTCGAAAGCGTTGCGGTTGGGATCAAGGGTGGGACCTGTTTTTGGCTGCCTGAGGATACCGATGTGGCTGGAGCACTCTGGCCTACGATACTGGACCTGAAGCCGCGTCGGGTCGTGACCACCTCGATCGGGCGTGATCTATTACGCAGTGTCGTGATGCCACAAGCGCGACTGGTGCGAGAGTATGACCAATGGGTGATGGTTTCTACACGTCACTTTCCACAGGCGAATGGGCGTCTAGCGATACCGTCAGATATTCCCCGTCTTGTTGAATATCAGCGCCTCTACAACGAAGAGCGTTCGGTCGATGAGGCTCCGGACTGGGAGTCGCTGATCGCACAGGAAAAGGTTGCGGTGTACGAGGCCGACGGTCGGATCGTCTCTGTCGTTCGGTTTGGGATCGCAACCAGTCGGCTGGTCTCTATCGGTGGGACCTACACGTTTCCCTCGTACCGTCGGAGAGGTTTCGCAGAGCGTGTGCTTGAGTTCGCGGTCGATCGGATTGTCACTGCGGGTCGCATCGCCCATTTGATTGTCGATATCGACAATACACCTGCGGTCGCGCTTTATCTAAGGATGGGTTTTGAATGCGTCGGGTCGTCTTATGTGGGCTATCTAGAGTATCAGTAGCAAGGCTAGCCTCAGTCTGAATATGAGATATATTCCGGCTATAACCGTATGGGTTTCGCGTGTTTGATGATTGGTTATAGAGTAGATTCTTGATGTCTGTCATTGGATTTCTTTTCAAGGTGTTGATCGGTATTATTTTTCATGCATTTATTTGGATACCGATAAGCCTTAGTTGTGTTGCCATTATTTATCAAGTCTATCTACATGATGGACCAAACAATGAGTAAACGCAGGGAGGCAACTAGGCTATGCCTCTAATCTCTTAACATGGGAAATTTTCTTTAACGGCATCAACGACAAGTATCCCTGCCTCGGTGTTGGTATATTGGTCACTATGGCTTTCGAATTCTTTAAGTACACCGAGCCGCAGTTCATCTACAGTCCGTTTCTGATATTTTGGGCTATATATGCATATACCTAATGTTAAATGATGACGGTCGTCATGTGGTTGTTCTTCCATATATGCAACCCGACCATCTAAAACACCTAATAGATAAGCTCTACAGCCTGCTTGATCAACGGCGGAGGGGCTGCTGCAGGTTTTATATAGATTTGACCCGGTCATATAAAAAAGTTCAGCACTTGAATTTTGGGCTAATCCAAGACACATGACCGTTGCAAAAAGCAGCCACATGATTTTACGCTTCATATCTATGGACCTCTCATTGCCGCTGATGCCGATAAGCTTAAGCTGGAGCAAGCCCCAGCCTTGTATCTACAGTTGTTGAGGTTATTCCTTATGCCTTTACCAACAGCCGCGTCAGAATCCCTTCATAAATATCTGTCAGCGGGTCCAGTGATGCGACCTCTACACGCTCATCGATCTGATGAATCGTGGCATTCAAAACCCCAAGCTCCACCACCTGTGCCCCGGTCGGCGCGATGAAACGCCCATCACTGGTGCCGCCACTGGTAGACAGTTCGGTCTCAATGTTCATCACCTCACGGATCGCGCCTTGTGCTGCCGCGACCAGCTCACCCTTAGGTGTGAGGAACGGCTGACCTGACAGTGACCATGCGATGTCGTAGGAGAGGCCATGACGATCCAATATCGCATGGGTACGCGCTTTCAGTTCATCTGCCGTGACTTCGGTCGAGAAGCGGAAATTAAACACAATGGTGATATCGCCAGGGATGACGTTATTGGCCCCCGTACCGGCTTGGATATTGGAAATTTGGAAGCTGGTGGCCGGGAAGAATTCATTACCCTGATCCCAGACCTCGCGCGACAGGTCGCTGATGGCAGGAGCTGAGCGGTGAATGGGGTTGTCTGCCAGATGCGGGTAGGCGACATGGCCCTGCTTGCCGCGCACCGTGAGGATGCCGTTTAGCGAGCCGCGCCGACCGTTCTTGATCACATCGCCTAGGACGCGGGTTGAGGACGGCTCACCGACCAGACACCAAGTTATTTTTTCGTTACGGGCTTCGAGCGTCTCGACGACTTTGACCGTGCCGTTGATCGATGGGCCTTCTTCGTCACTGGTGATGAGAAAGGTGATCGAGCCGTCATGATCGGGATGTGCCGCGACGAAGCGCTCACAGGCGACGACCATTGCGGCGAGTGCGCTTTTCATGTCCGCTGTGCCGCGTCCATAGAGCTCACCATCGCGGATCTCAGGCACGAACGGAGCAGAGGACCATTTACCCAGATCCCCGGTCGGGACTACATCCGTATGCCCGGCAAAGCAGAACACCGGCCCTGTAGCCCCACGACGCGCCCAGAGATTGTCCACGTCGGCGAAGCGCATCTTTTCAATCGTAAAGCCAATGGCAGCTAAGCGCTCGGCCATGATGGTCTGACAATCAGCATCGACTGGCGTGACAGAGGGGCGGCGAATCAGGTCAAGCGTTAAATCAAGCGTGGCGGACATAAAAGAGTTCACGTAATGAGATATTTCAAATAAATAGAAGCCATGCAGGCTTAAGGCCGTGACACTGGCAGAAGATTATTCAACGATTTTAATCTGTAATCCGGCAAAACTCACGACCTGATTGGCTTTGAGCTTATTTTGTTTGCGTAGCTCGACCTCGCCATCGACCATGACTTCACCAGCTTCGATGGCGTGCTTGGCGGCGGCACCACTATCGCAGCAACCGGTGATCTTGAGCAAATTTGTTAAGGTGATATGGTCGTGACCGTCGAGTGAGAATGTCTGCATGAGTAAATGTGAGATCAAGTTGTCATTTCAAGAAAGTGAACCAAAGAGAAAATATGAGCTATGAGAAATAGGGGCCCGGATACATTTTTCCTTGGGCTGTGTAAGACAGTTTAGCGGAAATTGATCCGTGCGGAAAGTTACCATGCTATGGCAATCAGATGTGTCGCAGGCAGCTCGCGATATTCAAGAGTGATGCTGGGCACATGAATTGCTCGATTTCGTTTATTGGATTGAAGTCGATCAGGGTGCCGATGCGCTAAAGAGGATAGGACTCTGGTGCATTGGATGGGTGTCATCAAAGCTGGTCAGCGAAGATCCGGCTTGGAAATAGTGTGTTGATATGGATATTAAAGCATTGAAAGTGATGACTGCGGGATTGGGCCGCGTGTCTGTTGTACTGGCGTGTCTCGGATACGCTTCGGCGGCGTCCGCACAAAATCTATGTGTTTTTGATCCGCTGGGTGCGCAGGGCGATAATTTTGCATTGATGAAGGATTATGCGCTGGCTGCCAGACAGTGGGGGGCCAGCATAACGCTGTCGCCTTATGCCGATGAATATCAGGCGTCCGAAGATCTAAAATCCGGGCGCTGTGATGCGGCGTACCTGACTGGTATCCGTACCCGACAGTTTAATAACTTTACTGGCAGTATTGATTCTGCGGGCGGGATCGATAGTGATGCTACGGCACGTCTTGTGATTCGGCTCATGGCCAATCCCAAACTGGCTCCGGATATGGTGACGCCGGGTTTTGAGGTTGCCGGTGTTGCTGCGCTTGGATCGGCGTATGTAATTGTCAATGATCGCAATATTAATGCCTTGATTCGTATCATGGGCAAACGTTTTGGTGTACTGGACTATGATAAGGCGCAGGAACTGATCGTGGATAAGATCGGTGCGAAGCCAGTGGTGGTCAATCTGTCGACGATCGGCAGCAAGTTTAATTCAGGGCAAGTGGATGCAGTGGAGTTACCGCTGGTGGCATTCAAGCCGCTTGAGCTCAATAAAGGTATTGGTAACAAAGGGGCAATTGCGCGCTATAAAGTTGCTTACGTGACAGCCGATGTGGTGATCCACCCAGATCGTTTCCCGGTTGGTTTTGGTCCTAAGAGCCGGACATGGATGGCGGATCAGGTGGATCGCCAGATGAATAATGTCGCCAAGGTTGAAAAAAGTATTGATACAAAATATTGGATGGATTTACCTCCGGCAGAGGTGGCAGGCTATATACGCCTGATGCGCGAGGCGCGGCTGGGGTTGGTACGCAATGGCGTGTATAACCGTAAAATGACCAGTATCCTAAAGAAAGTGCGCTGTACGGTGAATCCCGGTAATTTTGATTGCGCGCTTAATGAGGAGTAATCAGCAAAAAAATCTATCAGAAAATGTGATTAAAAAATAGACGTTTCTGATAAAGAAAGCGGAAACACGCCACAAATTTCACACCTTTGTCTTTTCATTCGGGGGATCCTGTTTCATAATGGGATGCCCTTATGGTGTTTGCTGCGCTAATTTGGGGCTGCCTAGGCTCAATCTGAGCAGGGTAATCGGGCTTTAAGGAATAAAAGCCAAAAGATATATCGATTTGATGTGAATCATGAAAATGGAGTTTTATGATGCAGGCTGTGTTCAATGTGTTGCCTGATGGGCATGGATGTAAAAGGGATGTTTTTCACGACCAAAAGAAAAAAAGTTCTTTTCCCGTTTCTTTCCAATATGTCAACTTAGTGCGTCTTGCAGGCTTGGCCTGCGTCAGTCTGGTGATGTCGGGTATGGCATCCGCCCAGAGTCTGTGTGTCTTTGATCCTCTGGGGACACAGGGCGATAATTATTCCCTGATGAAGGATTATGCACTGGTTGCTAAACAGTGGGGGGCTAACATTACCCTCAAACCTTACACCGATGAACTGGCGGCCTCCGAAGATTTCAAAGCCGGGCATTGTGATAGTGCCTATCTGACCGGTATTCGCACGCGGCAATTCAATAATTTTACCGGAACGATTGACTCCGCAGGCGGCGTCGATAGCGATGCGACGGCTCGCGTCGTGATCCGGCTGATGGGTAATCCTAAACTGGCTGCTGACATGGTAACACCGGGCTATGAAGTGGTCGGTGTGACGGCACTGGGTTCAGCCTATGCCATCGTGGGTGATCGTGCCAATAACTCGTTGATTCGCATTATGGGCAAGCGTTTTGGCGTGCTTGACTATGATAAGGCACAGGATCTGATCGTACAGAAGGTCGGTGCGATCCCGGTCGTGGTGGGTCTTGAGACCGTGGGTCAGAAGTTTAATAGCGGTCAGGTCGATGCGATTGAATTGCCGTTGGTGGCTTTCAAACCGCTGGAGTTGAACAAAGGCATCGGAAATAAAGGCGGCATCATTCGTTATGCCGTGGCTTATGTGACTGGGGATGTGGTGATTCATCCGGCGAAGTTTCCGGATGGCTATGGACAAAAGAGTCGTACATGGGTCGCCGATCAGGTCGAGCGGCAGATGAGCAATGTGGCACGCGTTGAAAAAAGCATAGATCCCAAATACTGGATCGAGATTCCTGAAAGTGACCGGATGGGTTATATCAAACTGATGCGCGAAGCGCGGATCAGCCTGACCCGCAGTGGTGTCTACAATCAAAAAATGACCGGTCTGCTCAAGAAGATCCGCTGCCAACTGCAGCCGGGCAACTTTGAGTGTACGCTCAAGGATGAGTGATTGACCTGATCGCGAGATACCAGCAATTTCGATCGGTATACAGTATTTTTGGGATAAAGGTAGGGAGCAGTGCAGCAGACTTGATTGTGTCTGTTGGGGGACACTGTAGAGATACATCCGCAGGTTTGGCTCATGCGTGCGGATGGTGTGCAGAAAAATGATGGGCCAAGCAAGACTGTATAACGATATATCCAGAACGAAAAGATGGCCGGGTCAATAGATTTGGCTTTAGAACATAACCAAAACAAAGGATCGAAGTATGCTGTTTTCTGTGAAAGAGGGAGCTTCACCGTTCGCTGTACGCAGTGCGGTGTCGCGTGCTGGGCGAGCGCTGGCAGTGATGACAGGTCTGGCGTGTGCGGTAGGTGCACATGCGCAGACGTTGTGTGTGTTTGACCCTTTAGGTACGCAGGGGGATAACTATTCTCTGATGCGTGACTATGTGGTCGTTGCGAAGGGTTGGGGGGCGGATATTCAGCTCAAACCCTTTACTGATGAGAAGCAGGCATTAGACCAGTTGACATCAGGCAAGTGCGATGCGGCATCGATTACGGGTCTGCGTGCACGCGCGGTGAATAATTTTGCCGGCTCAACTGATTCTATAGGCAGTATGATGGATGTGCCTAGCATGCGTACCGCAATGACCGTGCTGGCCAATCCCAAGCTTGCGCCGGATATGGTCAGTGACGGTTATGAAGTTGCAGGCGTACTGCCGATTGGACAGGCCTACATCATCGTGAATGATCGTCAATTGAACTCGCTGGCGCATTTTCTGGGGAAACGTTTTGGCTCACTAGACTATGATAAGGCGCAGGCTGAAATCGTGACCAAGGTCGGTGGTAAATCTGTGCCTGTCGAGCTGTCCAATACGGTGAGTAAATTCAGCAGTAATCAGGTGGATGCGATTATCCTGCCTGCGATGGCCATTAAGCCGTTTGAAGTGCCTAAAGCAATTGATTATGGCAATAAAGGCGCGATTATCCGCTTCCCGTTAGCCTATGTGACGATGGAAGTGGTCACTCATCAGAATAAGTTCCCTGATGGATTTGGTCAGAAGAGCCGTGAATGGATGCTGACGCAACTGCCGCGTGCGATCAGCGTCATTAGTCGCATCGAACATTCGCTTGATCCTAAGTTGTGGATGGATCTGCCTGAGGCGGATAAGCAAGGTTATCTCAAGCTCATGCGTGAGGCGCGGATCACCCTGACCCGTCAGGGTGTCTATAACAAAAAACTGATGGGTATCCTGAAGAAAGTCCGCTGTCAGCAGCAACCGACTAATTTTGAATGTCAACTGACTGATGAGTAACTGATGACTAAAAGCCCGGCACCTCAATGCCACAGCCATAAGGCGGCATTGAGGTCGGCATATCCGTAGCGGTGCTGCAGGGTTTCCTTAAGCACCTTACTGGCGGTTTGTCGGGGTTTCAGTCCTAAGTCTTGAGCGGTCGTCTGGATTTCCTGTATTTCGTCAGGCGTGATGTAGAGTAGTTCGGTGAGTGTGATGTGCTGAGCCTGATAAAGCTTGAGCAGGTGGCTGCCGATGGTCTCGATAGCAAGCCCGCGTGCTTCAGCGATTGCCACACGATCCATCCCCGCATGGACCAACTCCAGTGTCGCTTGCAAGGTATCGACCTTGGTGGCTTGCTCAGCCTGATCCAGTGCTATTGTGCTTACTATTGTCGCTGATACGACTGGTGCATCAATCGTTTGCGCTCTTAATTCATTCAACCGATCCAGAAACGCTTGTCCATAGCGCTGGAGTTTTTGTTCCCCAATCCCGCTGATATGGCGCATTTCACTTAAATGAGCCGGATTCATCACGGCCATGTCACGCAAGGTCGCATCGTTAAATATAATATAAGGCGGTACCTTCTGCGCCTGCGCGAAGGCCAGCCGTAGCACACGCAGTTGATCGAAGCGAGCTTGAGCATCGCTGGGCAGGTCGGATGAGTAGCTCTTGCTGCGGGTATTCTTGGGCTTGGTTTCCGACAAAGCACGCAAATGCAAGGTTTCGCTGCCCTTGAGCAGTGCTCGCGCTTGTTCACTGACTATCAGTGCACCAAAACCATCCAGATCAGGCAGCAGATAGCCAAGTGCTACGAGCTGACGCAGCACGTTGCGCCATGCGGCCTCCGAGAGGTCTTGTCCGATGCCGAAGGTCGGCAGGGCATGATGATTGAATTGCTGGATTTTGTCTGTTAGCTCACCACGTAGTACATCGATTAAATGACCTGCACCAAAGCGATTACCCGTGCGGATCGCTGCCGACAAGGCTTTCTGTGCCGCAATGGTGGCATCCCATGTCGCGGGCGGGCTTTGGCAGGTGTCGCAGTAACCACAGGGCTCAGGCATGCTTTCGCCAAAGTAACCGAGTAACATCTGACGGCGACAGGTGGCTGTCTCACAGTAGGCGAGCAGGGCATTGAGCTTGGCGGTCTCGACGCGCTTGATATCGGGTGGGCTGTCAGACTGAGCCAGCATGCGCCGCACATTGACAATATCACCCAGACCATAGGCCATCCAGACTTCGGACGCTAATCCGTCTCGCCCCGCCCGACCTGTCTCCTGATAGTAGCCTTCCAGAGACTTAGGTAAGTCCAGATGAGCGACAAAACGGACGTTGGGCTTATCAATCCCCATGCCGAAGGCGACAGTTGCACAGATGATGCGGCCTTCTTCATAGAGGAACTCATCTTGTACACGTATGCGCTCGGCTTGTGGTAGACCGGCATGATAGGCGAGCGCAGACAGTCCTTTACTCTGTAGAAACTCTGCGGTCTCTTCGACGCGCTTGCGTGACAGACAGTACACCACACCTGCGGAACCTTCAGGTTGGGCCTGGATAAAGTCGAGGAGCTGTTTCTTACCATTGTCTTTTTCGACGATGGTGTAACGGATATTCGGGCGGTCAAAGCTGGAAATAAATACAGATGCGTGTTCCAGATGCAGCACACGTATCATGTCGAGGCGGGTGCGTTCGTCCGCTGTCGCTGTGAGGGCAATACGAGGAATCTGTGGAAAGCGACTCGCCAGCACGCCCAACTGCTGGTATTCAGGTCTGAAATCATGTCCCCATTGGCTGACACAATGCGCCTCATCAATGGCAAATAACGATAACGGCACCTGTGCGATGAGATTGAGAAAAGCAGGCTGGAGCAGTCGTTCAGGAGCGACATAGAGCAGGTCGATTTCGCCTTCCTGTATATCCTTCTCGATTTGACGTTGCGTAGCCGAGGGGAGGGAGCTATTGAGAAACCCAGCCCGGATGCCGACTTCCAGCAACGCATCGACCTGATCCTTCATCAGGGCAATGAGTGGAGAAACTACGATGCCGAGGCCCGGACGCAGTAAAGACGGGATCTGATAGCAGATACTCTTACCCCCACCAGTCGGCATCAGCACCAGTGCATGTTGACCGCCTGCGACGGTGGTGATGATCTCGGCCTGCCGTCCACGAAACTCACTATAGCCAAACACGCGCAGCAGCATGTCTTGGGCAGCAGCCAGTAGTGGATCGGTTGTGTTTGGCTGAGCATTATGGGGCTGAGATAGTGCTGAAATGGGCATGGTCGGGCAGGCGGGTATGGTGGCACGAGAGTGAAATTATAACGTGAAAGCCCAACGATATCGGATGCTGCTGCAATAAAAAACTCGCCTGAGGCAGACGAGTTTTGTCGGACACTGACCTGCAATAGGTGAGGTGAGGGTTAGTTGAGATTACATCTTGTCCTGCGTGGTTGCAGCAGCGCCAGTCACGGCATGACCTGCGCTTGAAACATCTTGCCCCATACCTTTCATGGTATTGCAGCCAGCCAGAACGATGGTCGTCAGTAGGGCTACCGCGATCACTTTAGTATTCATGCGTATTCTCCAAAAGAGATAATAACAGGGTGAATTCAGATTAGCCCAAGCCATCTTGTCCGACAAGTGGGTGCGAGTGGCATGACCGTAACTCTTGGTAAGTAAATGTAAAACTAAAAAGCCAAATGAGGTGAGTTAGCGGCGGCGCTCTGTGTCAGATTCGGATTTGAAAACCGGCCTGATAGGGGATGCGGGTATAGGGGAGGCGGATCATGCGGGCCAGCGGTGCTTGCAGCAGATGATCTGCTGCCAGATAACCCAGATAAAGCCCATGAGTTCGATAGAGGATGGATGGGAAGTCCATGTTGTTTAAGTCTGGCATGGGGGTGAGCCACTCGCGCCGCATGGCTCGACGCCAAGAGAGTACGGATGGATGCGAATCACTTGAGTGTGGTGGCAGATCATAACCCCACGTGCCGCGCAAATGGTCTGGGTGCAGCCAGACCTGCGCCTCGTTCAGCGCCTCTAGAGTATATGCGTCGATCATCTCGGGAGTGCAAAGATTGTCCAGTGTCGTTGCCCGATCCGGATAAAACAGCCGACCTTTAAATATTGCACGACGCAGATCGACCGGTGGATGGTTCCGTGCCAATACCGACGACTCGTCATGGAATTGATGCAGGATGGTATGGCGGATCTTGCGACCCAAGGTATCGCGATCATTTAGACCGCGCCAGTCGAAGGGTTCAAAATGATTTTCGCCTAAATAAAACTTTAGGCTGAGTTCCCAGTGTTCGATTTGTCCGCTGATTTGGTTGCGCAGGATCAGGTCCATTTCGCCGATGGTGCGTTTTGCGTCTTTGAGCTGGACATTCTGCCCGAGTACCTCATACTCATGCCACGGACCGGTCTGATCCCGCAGCCAGAAGCCGAGCAGTCCTTCAAAACGTAAGCCCAGCCGTGTACTTGGCATGCGGTCAAGGTATGTGATTAACGGCACTGGGTCCTGATCCAGATCAAGCAAGCGGGGCAGATAACGCCGGTAATGTGCCTGCCAGAAGTGGGTATCGGGCAGATCAATCGGCAGGCTTGGTGTCAGACTGGTAGGCCATGTGGCAAGCAGCGGCGGGCAGGCGAGAGCGAAGGCTAAATCACGTACTGCAGGCTGGTTAAATCTCAACCAGTCGAATGATGCTGGGGGCGTTTGAATTTGCATCATATTTTTGTACCTGAATGTAAATAGTCCCCGCATCTTGATTTCAGCTTACTCGCACTATCCTGTGTCTTCAAGTACAATATGCCCGCTCGCTGGTCCATGGGATGGTTTGGCTTCGTTTGATTGTTTGACTTCATACAATCGTTTGATACTGGGTGTCATGCTCTGTGCAAAGATCGCCCATGACGCGAGAGACGCGATTTTTTATATTCCGAAATATCTTTGCCCCTTCTGGAGAGAGACGATGAAGCAACCCGTCCGCGTTGCCATTACTGGTGCTGCTGGTCAAATCAGCTATTCATTATTGTTCCGTATCGCATCTGGCGATATGCTGGGCAAAGATCAACCGATTATCCTGCAACTGCTCGAAATCACCCCTGCGCTGGAAGCCTTGAAAGGCGTGGCGATGGAACTGGATGACTGCGCATTCCCGCTGCTGGCCGGTATCGTACAGACTGATGATCCTAATGTGGCATTCAAAGACGCTGACTACGCCCTGCTGGTTGGTGCTCGTCCACGTGGTCCAGGCATGGAGCGTAAAGACCTGCTGGAAGCTAACGCGGCGATCTTCTCCGTACAAGGTAAAGCGATCAACGACAACGCCAACCCGAACATCAAAGTACTGGTCGTCGGTAACCCTGCCAATACCAACTCCCTGATCGCTCAGCGCAATGCGCCGAACATCAACCCACGTCAATTCACTGCCATGACCCGTCTGGACCACAACCGCGCGATGGCTCAACTGGCTGCCCAAACTGGCACCACCGTGAACGACGTAAAGAAAATCACCATCTGGGGTAACCACTCCGCGACGCAATACCCAGACATTTCGCAAGCCACCGTTAAGGGTGCTGCCGCAGAAGGTCTGGTTGATCGTCAATGGTACGAAACCACCTATATCCCTGTCGTACAACAACGCGGTGCTGCGATCATCAAAGCACGCGGTGCATCGTCGGCGGCTTCTGCTGCTAACGCGGCCATCGACCACATGCGTACTTGGGCTCTGGGCACCGCTGAAGGTGACTGGGTCTCCATGGGCGTCTACAGCGATGGTTCCTACGGTATCGAAAAAGGCCTGATCTATTCTTTCCCAGTCACTTGCCAAAACGGCGACTGGTCGATCGTCCAAGGTCTGCCTATCTCTGACTTCTCGCGTGCCAAAATGTCCGCGACCGAGAAAGAGCTGGTTGAAGAGCGTGATGGTGTTAAACACCTGCTGCCTTAATCGGTAGTGCGAACACGTCGCAGGTCACTGTGGCGTGATTCGAATAGAAAAGCAGATCGGATGATCTGCTTTTTTTATGCCTGAGATATTTAGGGCTGATTCAATTTTATTCGGCCCGAATGCTGATTGACGATACGCCACGGCAGGTTGGCCCAGTCGGGATTGTCACAGGGACGTGCTACACGTGGAAAATAAGCACCGACATGTAGACCTCTAGGCGTCATATACCAGATCGGAAAATTCCACACGTCGTTGTCTTGATAATTGCAGTCATCTTCACTGTTGGGTTTCTTCATCTGGGTGGGGTAGAGCTGACCGAGGGTCTTGATCAGCCATGGCGCAAGGACATTGGTGTTGTAGTCGAAGGTCGTCTGCTGGCCGTGCGCGTCATATTTGATGGTGGTCGCGGGGTTGCCTTTGCCCAGCCAGAGAATGTCTTCCAGATGCAGTGGCTGACCGGTCGTGACGTCGATATTTAAAGGGGCATCGCCGCCATCGGGGTGCGCACCGCCGCAGTCAAAATCCGTTTGCACACTGAGACTAACGGCCTGTGGGTTGATCAGGCGTGGGGTGATGGTTTGGTCATAGCTGCCGCCTTGCATACGCGCACCGCCCAGCATGCAGGAGAAATAACTATGCACTTCCTGCCACTGGCGATTCTCCAAGGCTTGATTCACGCGTTGCAACGTCTCAGGCGGATATCCGCTGTCGATGCGGAAGAATCGTACTTTGCTGATCGGCTCCAGCCGCCAGCTTAAGGCATAGCCCTGAAAGCTGCTGGTACCGTTGGGCTGTAGTGTCATATCCAAGAGCCGTACCTGATCATAGGCGGTGGCATCATCCAGCAATACGTGCTTAGGGATAGGTCCGCTATAGGGCTTAAGCGTGATCGGCAGGTGCTTTACATGCTTGGGATCATGGCCGAACCATTCGCCTTGCCAGTTGCCGTGATCGGCATGGATACGCAGGTCGATCTGGCTTTCGTTGTCATAGCTGCGATTCTCGCCCAGCTCAATCATGCCTGAAGCACTCTGTTTGCCATCCAGCGCGACATCCTTATGGTATTTACGATAGAAATAGCGTCCCGTGACGCTATGGTCTTTGTCAACGTCGAATTCCATGATCACGGGTGCCGCGCCGATGGTCCCCTCGAGCAGGATCGGGGTAGCATGGGTGGTCTGGTAAAGCAGGCTTGAGATCGCAAGGAGTAAGCCTGTGCGGATATGATGTGTAGGCAAAGCTAAGTGCATGATGATCCTCTGACTGAGTGATTTGTAGATGTTTTTTCCTGATCCGAGCCTAGCATAGGGTGGACGTGCGCGCTGTGTTTTGTCGATGGATTTCAAATGGAAAAACACAATTCACAACTTGCCAAAGCAGGGTGAGCACACAACAATGGTTCACGGATTTTGGACTATCGTGCGAGGAGAGCAGCATGTCGAATGTACGATCACGGGTGAGCGAGTCGGAGTGGCAGCGTCGGGTGGATCTGGCGGCAGCCTATCGGCTAGTGGCGCTGTATGGCTGGGATGATCTGATCTTTACCCATATCTCGGCACGCGTGCCGGGATCGGAGCACCATTTTCTGATCAATCCTTACGGCATGATGTTTGATGAGATCACGGCATCCAGCCTTGTGAAGGTGGACTTGCATGGACAAAAAGTCATGGATAGTCCCTACGACATCAATCCGGCAGGCTTCACCATCCATAGCGCAATCCATGCCGCACGTGAGGATGCCCAATGTGTACTGCATACCCATAGCTTAAACGGTGTAGCTGTGTCAGCGCAGAAAGACGGCGTGTTGCCGATCTCACAGCAGGCGAGTATCGTGTTGTCGTCATTGGCTTATCATGATTATGAGGGCATTGCGCTACGAGAAGATGAGAAGCCGAGGCTCGTGGCAGATTTGGGTGACAAGAATTACTTTATGCTGCGCAACCATGGTCTCTTGACCGTCGGTGAGACGATTGCGGATGCGTTTTTGTTTATGTATCTGTTCGAGGCGGCCTGCATGATTCAGGTGCGGGCGCAGTCGGGTGGTGGCGAGCTGCTTTCGATCAATCCGCAGATCATTGCGGGGGTGCAGATGATGGCTAAGCAAGTGACCCGTGGCATGGGCGGCAGTCTGGCATGGCCGGGTTTGCTGCGTCGCCTTGACCGACGTCATCCGGGCTATCGGGATTGAATCCACACACGATTTATAGAAAAAGGCATGGTGAGTCAGACGATTCACCATGCCTTATGACATCAAGATCAACGGCTCACCATCAAAAGTTGGTACGGGCACCAAAGCTGACAATACCATAACGCTCGCTGAATTTATTCGAGGTCACAGCGTTGTAGGTAAATGGAATTTCACCGACAAACTGATTGGTCATGATTTCTCCACGCACAAACAAATCGGCCTGAGGCAGGACCTGATAGGCGAGTTCACCATCAAAGATATTGTTTTGACGATAGGAGGTACGGCCCAAGGTCGAAATGATGGAGTCTACGTTTTTACGATCGACCACTTCAAACAGGTAGCCGCCTTTGAGCGTCCACTTGCGATAGTGCCACTGCAGATTCAGGCCCAGATGGGCGTAGTTGGCGCTATAGGACAGGCCATCATGCAAATTGATCGTGGATGGCACGGAGAAACTGCTGCTGACGATCGGACCGCAGGCACCAATCTGGTTACCGGTGGTGGCGTTATTCTGGACGTTGATGGCGTATGCGCAGCCATTGTAGCCTGCGGTAATATCCCCGACATTGACTTTGCTATAGCCACCGCCAACCAGCCCCGAGAGCATCCAAGCCTGGTTGAGCTTCCATGAACCTAGCAGATCAGCCTGAAATTGAGTGTCATTGGGATTTTTGACATCAATATAGTCGAGCTGCTGACCCGATACCGTCGTGGGTGTGGATTTACTCAGGGTGCCGGCGCGGTCACCCCATGCGCTAACGCGTACAGCATACAGTTGGTCTGAGTGCGAGTTGCCCGCGAGCAGGTATTGCAGGCCAATTTGCCAGGTGTCCAGCGACTCGGTGTCGGTATTGTATTTGATTGACCGGTGCCAGAACCCACCGTCCAGCCACAGGCGGTTGGTGAGGTTGATACCGCCCTTGATGTGTGCGCCGCTATAGTCGCCGACATTGGTGCCGGCATACTGGGCGTCATTGGCGCGAATATGAAAGACATCCAGCGTGCCGTTCATAGCGTCATAGCTGATTTCTGCGTTGCCTGCGCCGAGGCGCATGGGTGTATCTGCGGTCAGGAGGTCATCCAGAGGTGCCGCACAGGCCGTACTGATATAGCCCGACGTCAGGATGGCTGCAAGTGACACTAAACCAAAATGGCGTTTCATGGCGCAATTCCGTTAAAGATCGAAGTAAGGGGAGTTGAACGTGAAAAAACAGCAAACCTGAGGTTTGCTGTTTTTTTAAGGGGTTGATCAAGTATTACTTTTCACGTCAAGCAGTGCCGTCAGGAGGTTTTAAACCTCCTGACGACTGCGCTGATCATTTGAAGTTAACTTGTACGGCAAAGGTGTTAGTGCCTGTCGCGTACGAGTTGTTCTGGATCGCCAGCATGTTGAAGGCGGTCGTCACGGTGTACGATGCCTTGGTGGTGCCATCTAGTCCTGCAGCTTGTTTGAACACAGAGCTGGAGCTGGTTTGTCCCAGACTGCTGAGCAGCGAGGCGACATTCAGCGTGAAGCTGCTGGTCGCCGGATTGAAGGTGATGAAGCTGCTGAGCGCCGAGGCATTCAGGGTTGCGCTACCAGACACGCCTGAGCTGGTGACGCCAGTCGCGGTTAATGTTGCGATGCTTGGGATGAATCCGGTCACAACTGCGCTACCGCCAGCGGTAGGCGTGGATTGGTATAGCACAACATTGTTGATGGTCAGGCTCAGGTTTTGATTGCCACCAGCGGTCGGAACCACGTTGATGCGTAGGCTGCCCTGATATTCGCTACCAGCTGTAACTGGGAAACTGGCTGCAATAGGCGATGTCAGCGCAGAAGTGACGGCTGCAGACAGTCCGCTTGGTGCAACCAGTGCATTCCCTACGGCGCTGCCATTCGGTGTGCCGAGCGTGATGGTGACATCGTTCAGCGCGCCAGTGCTGGTTAGGTTCGCATAGATCGGCGAGTTGGTCAGCAGGTTGCTGGCACCGGATGCACAATTAGGCGCACAGTTGATCGCGATGCCGCTGATCTGCACGGTGTTGCTTGGTGAGCTAGCATTACTGAGAGCGGTAGTGACCGAGGCAGGCAGGCTGCTCGATACGGATGCAGGAACCGTGCTGTTGATAGCGGCGAGTGTGCTCTGAGGCGATGCAGCAGTCGGTGTACCGCTACTGCTAACGTTGATTGCAACGCTAGAAATTGCGGCCAGTTGAGCCGGAGTCACACCACTGTTGGCAGCAGCTGTGGTGAGCAAGGTGGACGCCAATGCACCGACGGTATTGGCAGCGACCGGATTGCTTTGTGCGTTACCGGCCGGGTTGTTGCTGCTGCTCAGCAGATTGGTCGGGCTTGCTGTGGCGACACTGTTGGTGACGGCAGACAGTGAGGGCTGTACGAAGGCAGCAACGCTGGCTGGCGACAGCGAGGTCAGTGCAGGCAGGCTGCTGGCCAGTGCGGGGTTGCTTTGTGCGTTCGATGTTGCGGCAGAGACCAGGTTGGTAATGAATGTTGCATTGCCCAGTGTGGTTGGCGACAGCGGAGTGGTCAGCGCGGCGATCTGAGCACTTACGGTAGCGGCAACACTGTTGAACAGGGCGCTGGTGGTGTTGGCAGATGCGGTGCCATTCCCGCTGCCTGCTGCTTGCAGAATACTGGTGGTTTGTACGATCAGTGCCTGAATCGCTGCAGTGGTTTGCAGCAAGGTAGGGTTGCTGCTGGCATCGGCGACGGGATCAGCAGAGAGCAGATTGAGTGAGCTTAAGCCCAGGTTCTGCGCAAGACTGCTTGCAACGGCTGAAGTCGATTGACCAGTTGCTTTGGCTTGTGCGACTACCAGTGTGGTCAGTGGCGTTACGACGCCGCCACCTTGTGGCGCAACCAGTTGACCGGCGAGAGATTGACCTGTCGATTGGTCTACACCACCGGTAACACAGACCATATGCGAGCCGGATGCACCAGAAACATTTGAGAAGTCATAGTGACCATTGATATCGGTCGTGGTGGTGGGCTCGGTGGATTCGCAGATGCCGTCGTCATTAATATCGAGTGTGACAGTAGAGCCGGCATAATATCCATCAGCGACACGGCCTGCTGCGGATGTGGCAGGCGCTGGAGTCGGCGCAGGTGCAGGTGAAGGTGAAGGGCTAGCGGACGAGCCACCGCCACCGCCGCCACAGGCGGTAAGGATCAGACCCATACAGGTCGCCAGAGCCGAGAGTTTGATCTGAGATTTGTTCATGCAGGTTCCCCTAGTTATTCCAGTAAAATGAAGCATCCTATACAACGCTTAATCAGCGAAACGAACGCTATGCCAGTCTTGCGGTCTTGATGATGTTGTCTTGTCGGCTGAGATATCGCTAATATCTGGATATGCCAGCCTTAAATGTATGTTTCCTGTTACGACATTTTTAACAGGCAAACGCCTACATCCAGACATGGACTAAGTCTGTTGTGGAATACCGCCGATTTAGTGTTCAAATCGAATCAGCACGATATGGCTGTACGATGATCGGGTGAGGGTGAAATGGCATTTCGTCCCTGAGCCTCAGTCCTTGAGCACGTCCTCGTTATGACTGTCTCCGTTAAAATCTCGTGATTTTTATCACACATAACCTACACAAATCAATATATTTTCCTTCATAAGCAATTATTAGGGAGTGGTAGGTATGTTTGAATGTACGAGTGGCGTTGTGTGCTTAAGTCAGTGGTGTGGTATGAGGTGCGTGAGAATTGCATGGGGATGGGTGATCTAGCATACAGCGGCGAGACTCATGGCGGCCCGCCGCTGTGTGATATCAAGTGTTGCTTATTTGGCCGCACGTAGTGTTTGAGCTGCGGCAACCATGTTTTCAAGTGCCGGGATCACCTCCGCCCATTGGCGGGTCTTCAGACCGCAGTCTGGATTGACCCATAGACGGGCAGGCGGGATACGCGTTGCGGCTTTCTTCATCAGGTCAACGATATGCTCCTGCGTCGGGATATTGGGCGAGTGGATGTCGTAGACGCCCGGTCCGATCTCGTTCGGATAGTTGAAGTGATCAAAGGCATCCAGCAGTTCCATGTCTGAGCGTGAGGTTTCGATGGTGATCACGTCGGCATCCATATCGGCAATGGCTGCAATGATGTCGTTGAATTCCGAATAACACATGTGCGTGTGAATCTGGGTTTCGTCTTCAACGCCATTGGCCGTGATACGGAAGGACTCGACGGCCCAACCCAGATAATCAGCCCATTGTGCTTTACGCAGTGGCAGACCTTCGCGCAATGCGGCTTCGTCGATCTGGATCACGCGTACGCCGGCTTTTTCCAGATCCTGCACTTCCTGACGAATCGCCAACGCGAGCTGTTTGCACGACGCTGAGCGCGGTTGATCATCACGCACGAAGGACCAGTTCAGAATGGTAACCGGACCGGTCAGCATGCCTTTCATGGGTTTGGTTGTGAGCGACTGGGCGTAGCGAATCCACTCGACGGTCATCGGCACTGGGCGACTGATGTCACCAAACAGGATCGGTGGTTTGACACAACGCGAGCCGTAGGACTGTACCCAGCCGTACTGGCTGAAAGCATAGCCTTGCAGTTGTTCGCCGAAGTATTCGACCATGTCGTTACGCTCGGCTTCGCCGTGGACCAGAACATCCAGCCCCAGTGCTTCCTGTTCACGCACACTACGGGCGATCTCGGCCTGCATGGCAACTTGATAGCCTGCATCATTCAGTCGTCCGGCCTTGTAATCACTCCGGGCGACACGGATTTCGGAGGTCTGCGGGAACGAGCCGATGGTGGTGGTCGGGTAGGCGGGTAGTTTCAGGAGAGCCGCCTGCTTGGGTGCGCGCTCAGGATATGGATGCTGACGCTGACCCAGTGCGGCATCGATGCCTACGACAGCCGCCTGAACTGCGGGATTGTGCACACGTGTCGAGGTCCGGCGGGCCGTCAGGGCGGACTGATTGGCAGCCAGTTCAACCTGCACCGCTGTGCGGCCATCACGCAGGGCGTGGCCCAAAATGCGCAGTTCATCCAGTTTTTGCAGGGCATAAGCCAGCCAGGACTTGATCTCGGCATCCAGCTTCTCTTCGTTGGCAAGGTCCACAGGGACGTGTAACAGCGAGCATGAGGGTGCAATCCACAGACGCTCTCCCAACTGCGCGGCCAGTGGCTCAAGCCAGTCCAATACCGCATTGAGGTCGGTTTTCCAGATATTACGACCGTTGATGACGCCAAGCGATAGCACTTGATCCGCAGGCAATAGCTCAATTAATGCTGCGACATCGCTTTTGCCATTGATGGCATCAATATGTACTCCGGCGACAGGCAGGCTTGCGACCAGCGCACGGTTTTCCAGTAACTCGCCGAAGTAAGTCGCCAATAAAAGTTTGACGCCAGTGTCTTTGAGTGCAGCGTATGCAATACGGAATGCATCCTGCCAGTCTGGAGCAAGCTCGGTGACCAGAATTGGTTCATCGATCTGTACCCACGTCACGCCTTGCTCAGCCAGTGTTTGCAGCAGTTTGGCATAGACCGGCAGCAGGTGGGGCAGCAGGGCGAGTTTGTCGGAATCATCCTTGGCTTTGCCCAGCGCGAGATAAGTTACCGGGCCGATGATGACTGGCTTGGCATTGACGCCATGGGCACGGGCTTCGGCCAGTTGCGACAGCAACCGTGAGGTATCGAGCCTAAATTCGGTCGCAGTCGTAAACTCCGGTACGATGTAGTGATAGTTGGTGTCAAACCATTTGGTCATCTCACCGGCAGCGACGCCACCACAGCAGGCATGGTGTTCTTCGCTCCCCTTGGCTGAGCGCCCACGCGCCACACGAAAATAATTGTCCAGCGCATCACCATGGAAGTCCTGTACCCGGGTAGGCAGATTGCCGAGGGTAAAACTCATGTCCAGCACCTGATCGTAGAAGGCAAAATCACCCACCGGAATGTAGTCGAGCCCGGCTTGATTTGCCCAGTTCTGTTTGCGCAGAGTGGCACCGAGGGTTTGCAGTTGATCACGGGAAGATTCGCCCTTCCAATAGGACTCAAGGGCAAATTTCAGCTCGCGCTTGGCCCCGATACGCGGGAAACCCAGATTATGGATCGTTGTCATGATGTACTCGCTTTATCAAAGAATGAGTACATGCTAGAGGCTGCTATATATGAAGTAAAATGGTATTATCTCAACAATCTATGAATTAGGCTCATGTATTATGCTTGAACGGATCCATCTATCGATTGTGCAAGAGGTCGAAAAACAGGGCTCGTTGACGGAGGCGGCCCAGATCCTCTGCGTCACCCAGTCGGCCTTAAGTCATAGCATGAAAAAGCTCGAACTGCAGCTTGGCACCGAGATTTGGCGGCGCGAAGGGCGTAGTCTCAAGCTCACGCAGGCGGGCGAGTATCTCTTGGCTGTAGCAAGTCGTGTGCTGCCACAGTTGAGTCAGGCTGAGGTGAAGCTACGCCAGTTTGCACGAGGCGAGCGCGGGAGCTTGCGGATCGGCATGGAGTGTCATCCCTGCTATCAGTGGCTGCTTAAAGTCGTCTCGCCTTATCTGTCGGCATGGCCGGATATTGATGTCGATGTGAAGCAGAAATTCCAGTTTGGCGGCATCGGCGCGCTGTTTGGTTATGAGATCGATGTGCTGGTGACGCCGGATCCCTTGTATAAGCCGGGCTTGATTTTTCAGCCGGTGTTTGATTATGAGCAGGTGCTGGTGGTAGCGCGAAATCATGCGTTTGCTGGTCTGACATATATTGAGCCGCAGCAGATGACGGCTGAAGTCTTGATTACCTATCCGGTCTCAACGGATCGACTAGATATTTATAATCAGTTCCTGTCCCCTGCAGGCATCACCCCCAAGCGCCATAAAACCATCGAGACCACCGACATCATGCTGCAGATGGTGGCGAGCGGACGCGGCGTTGCGGCCCTGCCGCGCTGGCTGGCAGAGGAATATCAGGACAAGATGCCGATCGTGCCGGTTCGGCTGGGGGAGGGCGGTATTGCCAAGCAGATTTTTTTGGGGATAAGAGAGAGCGAGCTTGAAGTCGATTATCTCAAGGCGTTTATCACGCAGGCTGGGCAATTTGCCATGTCTTTTGCAAATGAGATGACGGTGCGGTGACGATGAGGCCGTCATCCGGCCTCTTGCATTTGTTGGGAAAATGCTAATCCAGCCACACAATCAATCTTTTGGTTCGTAAGTAAATAATATTATTTTCAATTGCACATGGTTCGTATGATTGCCGTATCGATATCCTGAAGCGAGCGCCATCATGACTGTCTTCGATGCTGTATCCCTGAATAAGGCTAATTTTTACCGCACACCGCTGTTGATAGCCTTGATACTTTCAGCATCATCATCGGCCTATGCCACCAATGGTTTTTGCCAGTGGCTACGGGGTCAAGAGTGATGCCGTTGCGCACGGATCCCTGCGGATGTGCTCAGATGTCTGATCTTGATCGGATTCGGTGCGTGCCTACATGTGAGGTATAAAGATTCGTGCTATGCTCAGAGCACGAATCTTAACCATGCAGGGTTGAGGTATCGGTCGTCTCTGTTGTCATGGAGTGTAAGTGGGACAGGCGATCAGCTATCAGAAGGACATCATAAAAACATATGAGCCGAGCAAGTGCCAGATCGCTGATCAGGCAGCGATGGGTCCAGCATGTACTGGTCGCTCTTGGCGTACTTTTGCTGTTATTTTTACGGATGCCTGAGCGGCTGATGCATGGCTATCTCTGGGCTGAAGACGGACGGATCTTTCTAGGTCAAGCTTATCAGTTGCAAGGTAGCTCGATTCTGACGGTCTACAATGGCTATCTGCATCTCTTGCCACGTTTGATTGCGTTGCTATCAATCCATCTTTTTCCCCTTTATCAGATACCGCTGGTCTTCATGGTCGCATGTGTGATCATCACCTGTCTGGTTTCCGTTTATCTGTATGATGTGGCCTCAAGGCATATGCCGATCTGTGCGGCTTGGCTGATTGCACTGGCTCCTCTTTTGATCCCCAGTCGTGGTGAGGTCTGGCTCAATATCACCGATTTGCAATGGATCGTGGGGCTGGCATTGCTCGTGATATTGTGGGAGGAGGCACGGCGGCCTGCATCAGACATGCTTTCGGTCTGGTCAATGCTGGCACGCAGTGGTCTGGTCATGCTGTTTACGTTGAGTGGGCCACAGGGGATTCTGTTTGCACCTTGGGTATTGGTGTTGGTGCTGTACTTTAGGCATATGCGTCATATCCAACATCCGTTTTCGACGTCTTTTTTTGTCTTGTATGGCGTCGCCATGGGGATTCAGGCTGTGCTGATGATCCGCAGTCCGGCACCCTATCTCAATTCGGCTGACCCACATCCCGGTTTGCTGCATGAGATGATGCATTTTTCTTGGGTGACCGAGTTCTTGCGTGACTGTGTTCTCAGTCTGTTTTTTCCCGGTTCATGGCTGAGTGACCCGGCACTGATCTGGAGTATCGCGGCAGCACTGGTTTCGGTGCTGCTGCTCGCGGGCATCCTGAAGTCACCACGGGCGACGTCCTATCTCTGTCTTGGGCTGCTTTTACTGGCTTTGGAGTTTTGGTTGTTGTCCGTGCTACGAAGCAGGGCGTTTCATGTGCCTTTTCAATGGAATCTCTGGGGTGGTCGCTATTATTTTGAGCCGTTTGTCTTTGCGCTCTGGGTCATCGTGCTAACGATGGTCAGAATGCCAGTACGCTGGGTCAGGATCTGTTGCGTGCTGCTCTTGGTGTTGATGATGCATCAGAGCATGACGGCTTTTCGGATTGATAGTGTCCTGCCAGTAGTGGTGTATCATCCTGAGACGGCTCGCTGGCAGTTGGTCGTGCCGCCAGACGCGTCATGGCGGATGGATATCCCGCCGGATCAAGTTGAAACCACCCGGGCGCATCTGCCTGAGGTGTCGATGGCGCAATTATCTGGATCTACAGACCAGCCTGCATTTGTATCCGCAACATCGCCCTCACTGCCATAAACGCCTCCGCATCGTCATGGGCTTTTTCAAGAGACTGTATCGCAGTTGCCTGCTCAAAGACGCAGACGATTAAAGATGACACTCGGAATGAGTTTGATGATCATCATGATCAGCCACCAGAAGTGTGGTGTGTATAAGACATCGCGGCGATGATGGATGGCCTGAACGATGTCTTGTGCGATCTGCTCGGGACTTGCGACTAGTCGGGCCGGTAACTCCAGATGCGCGGTCATGGGCGTTGCGACAAAGCCGGGTTTAATGACAAGCACATGCACGCCCTCCCGGAAGAGGCGTGCCCGCAGACCAGAGGCATAAGTTGCAACGGCGGCCTTGGCCGCACCATAAAGATAGTTGCTCCCGCGTCCCCGATCTCCTGCGACCGAGCCGATCACGGCCAGCACGCCCGAGCGCTGTTGTGCCAGATGTTGAGCGACAGCTTGCATACAGACGATCATGCTGGTGGCATTGGTCTGAAATTCATCCAATGCATAGACAAGATCGTGCTCCGTACGTGCCTGATCCGGGAGTGAGCCGTGCGCGATGAGGGCGATGTCGATTTGCCCCAACTGATTGCCAGCCTGCTGCACCATACTTTCGATGCCAGCGTGCTCATTCAGATCCAATACCTGCGTATGTACCGTTGTTGCCCCGCGTGCGAGTAGGTCAGTGGCGATGATGGCAAGCTTGCCTGCAGCACGGCCGACCAGATAGAACGTGGCCTGCTGACCAACATAGCAGCGCGCCACCGCTTGAGCGATGGTTGAGGTTGCACCGATGATCAGGATTCGAGGGGGGGGGGAGTTCATGCAGTGACTCGCTGCCAGAAGTGAGAGAGGAGCACCGGGTCGCGCAAAGCTTCAAGTGTGGTCCACGCTGGATAGGCTTGCTGAAAATGTGTGCTGGACATATGCGCATCCTTGGCCGGGTAGAGCCGTCCGCCTGCCTCATGGACCATTATATCTAGTCGCCTGAAGAGCTGTTCAGTGAGAGAGCCTTGTGGAAAATCCAGTGCCAGCGTGGTGCCATGCATGGGAAAGGAAAGCAATCCCGGCGAAGGCATGTCGCCGAACGTTTTAAGTACCGCAAGAAATGATCCCAGTTTTGAGTTGGCGATGGTCTGCAGGATCGCTCGAATGACGATGCGTGCATGCTGAGCCGGAATGATGCACTGATACTGCTGAAAACCTGCACGGCCATACAGTCGGTTCCAGTGTGAAATCGCATCCAAGGGGTAGAAGAACGGCTGGTAATGCATTTTACAAGTATCTGGTCGGACATGCCGCTGATAGTACAGGGCATTGAAGAGGCGCAGACTAACGGAATTGACTAAAGACAGGGGCGGTGTGAATGGAATGCGCATATGCCGGGACGAGGGCTGGGTATATTCATGCTCCTGATCATGTCCATCAGCATGATTACCTGCAAAAAATACCCCGCGCCCAAGATCGCGTCCCCGTACTAAACAGTCAATCCAAGCGACAGTGTAGTCATGGCTGGTACTGTAGTATGCACTCAAGTCAAAAAAATCATCCAGTGTGGCAAAACGAATCGCTGTCTGGGTGATCTGATCAGATGTGATCGCCTGTAGCTGTATCTCGACATCCAGAATGATGCCTGTGAGGCCGAGTCCGCCGATGGTGGCTTGAAAAAGTTCAGGCCGGAGGTTTGGACTGCACTCGATGAAACCCTCGTCACTTCGATACAGTGTTAAACCACGGACATGGCAACCGAAGGTGCCTTGGACATGATGGTTTTTGCCATGCACATCATTGGCGACGGCACCGCCCAGAGTGATCCATTGGGTGCCGGGGGTGACGGACGGAAACCAGCCGTGTGGGATGACGATGTTGAGTAGTGCCGCCAGCGATAGCCCCGCCTGAGCACGGATAATCCCACGGGTCCAGTCCACCGAAAGCACCCGGTCCATCGCGGAGGTGGTCAGCACATGATCCGACGCTGCAAGGCAAACATCGCCGTAGCTGCGGCCGTATCCGAAGGCAAGGGTGGTGGTGTGAGCGTGTAATTGCTGGAGTAGCGGGGAAATTTGATCGGGCCAGTACAGCGTATGGGGATGCTGCGGTCGGTCCGGATAACGTCCCCAAGAGCTTAATAAGGCCATGACTGCACGTCCCATCTATGATTGTGCGGTAGAACATCTGCATTATCCGGTGAAGGTTTTTTGTCACGTCACATTTTGAGTGTATCGACGCTGATTATAAAAGTCCATGTGCTAAAGTTGAGTGAATGCCAGTGCAAGGGTCATGATCAGCATGTCTTTTTTTCGCCACTCTATCGATATGAGGGAGTATCGTGCCTTTGTCACACATGGACCTTTGATCGCGACGTTGCTGGTTATTCTTTATTCACACCTTTGGGCTTGGTTCACATATGACTGGAATGACCATATCAGGCTTAAAGCGGTCTTGGGTATGTTTATACTTGCAATCCCCACCACGGCCGTGGCTTACGTGGTCGGTTTGATACCAGCCGCGTTAACAGCGCTAGTCTATAGAGATCTCATGCATCGTGATCTTATGTGCAGCTATTCTTCTCAGATCAGAAGTGCTGTCTTGGGTGGTCTGGCCGGTGCACTCTTGCTCATTGCGGCACTTGTTTTCTTAATCAATTTTGGTCTCGCTGCTTGCTGGTATTTGCCGTTTGTATTGCTGGTCATGGTGCTCACAAGTATCTGCTGCGCCTATCCTAACTCAATGCAACATGCACCAAACTGCCTAGAGCACCCTCTCAAATCTGCCTGACTCCTATCTTTGGCAGGCTGAATTCAGTTGCCATCACATCGCAAAAAAAACATTCAACCTTTCGGTTGACAATTGTGAGATATGTACCTATATTAAACTTGTAGGTTGAATATAGAGGACACCACCATGGATGCTGTTTTTCATGCGTTAGGCGATGCCACGCGCCGTCAGATGCTGCGTATGTTGGCAGGCGGGGAGCGCACTGTCGGCGAGCTGGCTGCGCCTTATGAGATGTCGCTTGCGGCGGCATCCAAACATATCAAGGTTCTGGAGCATGCCGGGTTACTGCGGCGTAACGTCCGGGGCCGGACACACTGGTGTCAACTGGAGCCTGCTCCGCTCGCCAGTGCCCATGAATGGCTGAGTTTCTATGAGCACTTCTGGACGCATCGTCTGGATATTCTCGAACAGCTTCTTCGTGCTGAGGATGTTGCCCACGCGATGGTTTCTCATGTTAATGCTGCAAATCCCCAAGGAGATGAATCATGAACGATATGGCGACCCCGGATGCTTATGGCGTCCTCACCGAACCCACCACCCTGACCATCCAGCGTCTGCTGCCCGGGCCCATCGAGCGGATCTGGGGCTATTTGACTCAGAGCGACCTGCGTCGCCAATGGCTGGCCTCAGGTGATATGGACTTGTGCGTCGATGCGCCTTTCGAGCTGGTGTGGCACAATGACGAGCTGACTCAGCCGCCGGGCACGCGTCCCGAAGGCTTTAGTGCCGAGCACCACATGCAGAGCCGGATTGTGGAGGTTGACCCACCGCACAAGCTGGTCTTTAGCTGGGGTGAGCGTGGCGAGGTGACGTTTGAATTACAGCCCAAAGGCGAGCGGGTGCTACTGACGGTGATCCATCGGGGAGTACCTGACCGCAGTGTGCTGCTGCGGGTCAGTGCGGGCTGGCATATGCATCTGGATGTGCTGGCATCGATCACGACAGGTCAGACACCGGGACCTTTCTGGGATGGCTGGATTCGTCTACAAGCTGACTACGATCACCGCATGCCAGTATGAGTACGGCTCCGAGTACCTAGCATCAGTGCTGCGCGCCCGGTCGATTGTCGATGATGGCTTGTTTTTTATCGATGTTTGCTTTTAAAGGCCTCTGGATCTGCTGGACGATGTTTTTTCTAGGTCGCTCGCTGGTTTTTGTGTTTGTGAATGCTTGATATTGAATTTCAAGAGATTTGCACAAATCACCTGTAACCATTACCAATGGTTACAGGTGTGCGGTCAACCTCTGATGAGGTCTGCACGTTAATGAGAGTGTATCCACCTTAAGATACGCTTTTGATAACCCGACTCACTGGAGAATGACCATGAATCATCTGTTTAAATCAGTCCTGATTGCCACCAGCATAACCATCAGCATGGCTGCCGTGACGCCTGCCATGGCTGCACCACAACTGACCATCCAGCAAGAAGCGCATGCTCATCCGCGCATCGTTGCGGCGATCCATGATTCTGAAGGTGCATTAAAGAAACTCGAAGCGGCACCGGATGATTTCGGCGGTAAGAAAGGTCAGGCCATTAATGATCTAAAGCAAGCCATCCATTCCATGCGGGCTGCGCTGTTTTATCGTCTGAATATGGATGATGCGGCAATCGACGCAGCCAATTTCTGATTTCTAAAACAACCTCACCAAATCAATCCCCTGAGCCGTTGCAGGCGGGGGATTTTTCTTATTCACAGGTCTGCTAGAGCCAGCGTTGAGATCCGTATCCGTCAGTATCATATGCCAAGTATTCTCATCTGGATGACATCAAGAATTCATATCGCAAGTATTCATTTTTATTGCATAATCATGGACTAAAGTATTTGATCGTCTGGTCCATGGATGGGACAGATGTCCGAAGAGTGCGTAACCGTGATGGATGGCATCATGGACCAAATGAAATAAGTTGTGGGGTGAGCGGTGAACAGCACCGTTGTTACAGTGGTCGATTTGTCATAAAGAATTTATATATGCATAACAACATTATTTTTTTGCGTCTGTCTTTGCTTTCGATGTTGGCTATGGAACTCAGTGCGTGTGGTGGCGGTGGTAGTGGCGATGCTGCAAACTCGGTACCTCCAGTTGCCTTGAGTGCTGATCAGCAGATTTATGAGAATCTGGAGCTGAATGGCGGCTCGTTTAACATCGGCAGTAATTTCCCGTATGGCGGCGGTAATCTGATTCCGAATACGAATTACGTCTTTGCTACATCTACCGGCAATCTGTCAGTTTCGCCTGCCTATGGGGCCCAGATCGAAACTCCCTATACCAACACGCTAGATACTGCCCTTCCGTTACCTGCGATTGCACCCAGCTATTACTTTTTAAACGGTCAGATCTTGTCACGCGCCAGCACTGCACAGCGCCAGATCAGTTATGCCAATGGGGGGGTACGCGTAGACTATCTGTCTGATAATGGTCAGATCGTCGAGAGCAACCAGTTCTCCAATTTTAGTCAGGTGTCGCTGTCAGGTATGATTGACAATGCACCTCCAGAGCTACAGGCACTATATCCTGTTGATAACTGGGTGACGGGCAATAATTTGGCGGCCAATGCCCAATGGCTGCCCGGATCATCCTATACCAAGCGACAGGGGCAGGCGATTGCAGATTATTATGTGGTACTGAATTGCGATGGCACTACACCGACCTCAAGCCCGACGCCTTGTACGGCTACCAGTTTAAGCAATCTGTTCCCCTATACGCTTTATAGTAACGCCCTAACGAATCATCCCTACGAGATCGATCTGGCGGCGAATGGCACGACCAGCACCATACAGGGTGCATCCATGTGGATCGCCAATACACCGCTCAATAGTCGAACACAAGCCCGTCGGATCTTTTTTCAGCTTAATGGACAAGTGTATCTGGGAGAGTTGTTTAAAGCCGGCGTGCCTTATGTCTATGGACAGGCAGATGGTTCGGAAGTCAATTATACGATCGGCCTCAACCAGACGGCGATTCAGAGTATCCAGCAGGGGCTGATTACGGGTGCAAGTGTGGCGGGCTCGCAGGCTGGTACACTGGAGAATCTGACCGATGTGGATATGTTCGGTATAGGTGGCACGGGGCCAAATGGTGCACTGTCACCTGCCGATTTGACGGAACATTACAATATTCCGTCCAGTCTGAATGGTGCAGGGCAGACCATTGCCGTTATTAATGCGCCATCGTCGGGGAATGTAGAGGATGATCTTGCGACGTTTAGTCAGGCGTATCAATTGCCTGCATGTACTAGCAGCAATGGCTGTTTCCAGCATATGATATCTCCGTCAGGTGCGACACCCAGTACGAGCGTAGATTGGGGTGTCGAGCCTGAGCTGGATACACAGATGGTGCACGCGATTGCACCGCAAGCCCATATCATTCTCGTGACGGCGGCGACTGGCTCTTATGCGGATCTCATGAATGCCGCCAATCAAGCGGCTGCCATACCGGGGGTGACTGCTGTGTCAATGAGCTTTGGCAGCCCGAATAACATCCTGTATATGAGCAGTGCCGCGCAAGTGACCAATCAGGACACTCAGTTTGCGGGTGCTCAGGCCAAAGGCATGATTTTCTTTGCAGCGACAGGCGATGGCGGCGGCAATCTGCTGGGATACCCGGCGGCGTCGCCATATGTCACTGCCGTTGGCGGTACTCGAATCAACACGATTCCGTGGACCTCAGGGCAAAGCGAGACGGCGTGGCAGTTTACAGGTGGTGGAGCCAGTAGCTATGGCACGATGCCGACATGGCAGTCGGCGCTGCTGTCCAGCAATAGCATTCTGGGTATGAATGGCAATATGCGAGCGACTCCAGATGTGGCTGCCGTGGCAGACTTCCAAAATAGCGCTGTGGGCATCTACTACAAACAGCGTTGGGTGATGTCGGGTGGGACCAGCGTCGCGTCCCCGATCTGGGCGGGCATCAGTGCCTTGTTTGGTCAATACCTTGCCAACAAAGGCGGCTCTCTGCCCGCGCTGGTCAAGAGTACACCGGGTGGTTTTAATGGCGTGCTCTATGAGACTTACAGGCAACATGCGCCAGCCGCAGGTTTTTATGACATCATCGCGGGCACGAATAATCCGATCAGCAATGGCCCCTTGAATCTTGCGGGTCCCGGCTATGATGATGTCAGTGGGCTGGGTGCGCCGAATGTGAGCCAATTGCTGACCAACTTCTGATCGATTCTTGTCGTTGCTGGCTTCAATCTGGGCATGCTAAAGTGCCCAGATGTCGCTATATATCGATTCAGGATGATCTTTTGCTCATGACGCAGTCTAATTCCGCCAAGTCCTCTAAAAAAACCATCATTGATCCCGCCTTGGCGAGTACAGCTCAATTACCCAGTACACATAGTGCCTTGCAACTGGCTGCATGGCGTGATCCGGGCTTTGACAGTTTTTTTCAGTTAGGGTCCGCTTTCCTGCAGTCGGGTCATGTGGCTGCCGCACAGGAAAATCTGCGCAAGGCCACGGATGCCCGGCCCGAATCCGCCGATGCTTTCTATAATCTTGCCATTGCCTATGAGCGTGGCGGAGAGACTGAAGCGGCGCATGAGGCTTATGTGCGTGCGATAGGTGTCTGTCATGAGGATCAGCGTGCCGAAGCAGCCTTTGGCAATCTCTTCGCCTTGCAGGAAATGCGTGATCCCTTTGATGCGACTAAACTCGCTGAAGCACAGATGCTATATCGGACGTATTATGAGCGCGATCCAGAGCCGATTTTTACCGTCAAACCACATCAGCCACTCAAGGTTGGCTTTATCTCGGCGGATTTTCGCTCGCATCCGGTCGGTTATTTTTTAGAGAGTACGCTGGATGCATTGCGTCGCTTGCCGGATATCGATGATCGTGTGCAGTTGATTGCCTACTACAATCATTCGCTACAGGACGATTATACCTTCCGCATCAGTGATTATTTTGATGGCTGGTATCGTGTGGATCAGTGGAGTGATGAGCGTCTGGCGGCACAGATCAAGAATGATCGTATTGATATCCTGATCGACTTGTCGGGTCATACGAGAGGGCATCGTCTGCCGGTGTTTGCGCGTCGCGCCGCACCCGTGCAAGTGACGTGGCTTGGCTATTGGGCGTCCACTGGTTTGTCGCGGATGGACTATGTCATCGCTGATCCCATCACGGTGCCTGAGTCGGAGTCTACGCGTTTTAGCGAACGAGTCTGGCGACTGCCACATTTACGCTATTGTTTCTCGATTCCTGAAGATGCACCCGATGTGAGTCCGCCGCCCTCACTGAGCAAGCCCGGTGTGGTGTTTGGCTGCTATCAGATGCTGCATAAGGTCAATGACAGCGTGCTGTCTGCTTGGTCGCAGGTTTTGGCGGCCTGTCCCGATGCACGCTTGCGAATCCACTCTAAAGATCTGGACGACGCCCGTAGTAAGGCGCAGTTCATCCGTCGGCTGCAGGCGCAAGGCATAGCGCTGCCACGCGTGATGCTGGTGGGCAAGACTTCGCGTGAAGCTTATCTGGCCTCCTATGCTGAGGTGGATGTACTTCTAGATACCTTTCATTTTCCGGGTGGGACGACCACGGCTGAGGCGTTGTGGATGGGCGTGCCGACTCTGACACTGGCGCAGCCATCCATGGTCAGTCGTCAGGGCGAGGCGCTGATGAAGAATGCCGGGCTTGCAGACTGGGTGACCGGCTCTCTTGAGAGTTATATCCGTCAAGCGATCACATGGGGCAATGCCGATCAGGCTCAGCGTCAAAGCTTGGCTGATCTGCGTGCCCGCTTGCGTGAGCAGGTCCGCATAAGTCCGGTGTTCGATGCAGCACGCTTCGCTGCGGATGTCGCTGATGCGCTGGAAGGCATCTGGCAGGCGCGCCTCACTGCATAAAATATCACAATCGCCATTGCCAGAAATTTCAAGAGATTCATCGACTGTCACGAGTGGCTGCTATCCGTCAGCTAAGCCTTGCACGGTAGCGTAAACATCTTAGGTGCCCGCTCTGGGCACTGTGTTTTTTTATGAATTGACCTTAGAGTGCCATGATTCGATTTCATCACTGGTGGATGCTGCTGGTTTCGCTTTGCCTAAGCATGTGGTTGGTGGATACGGCCTATGCTGGTGCACCATTTCTGACCGACGACCCTGAGCCTGTGGATTATCAGCATCACGAGATGTACATCGCCATGCAGCAGACCAAGACCCGTGATGGCTGGACTGGCGCTGCGCCTTATGTCGAGTTTAACGATGGTGCGGTGCCGGATGTGCAACTGCATATCCAGATGCCGCTCATGCTGAATGCTCCTGTGTCGGGATCTCGCCAGTATGGCTATGGCGATACCGAGTTGGGCGTGAAATACCGCATCCTGCAGGAGAGTGATCACACGCCCATGGTCGCTGTCTATCCTGCGGTGGAATTGCCGACGGGCGATGCAGATCGTGGCTTGGGTAATGGCAAGATGCAGGTTTTCCTGCCGGTCTGGCTGCAGAAGCGCTGGGGCAGTTGGCAGAGCTATGGCGGCGGCGGTTACTGGATCAATCATGCGGCTGATCAGAAAAATCACTGGTTCTTTGGCTGGCAAGTACAGCGGGATCTCTCCGATGCGCTGAGTTTGGGTGGCGAGCTGTTTTATAGTACCGAGGCTGTCGTGGGGCAGGGTGACAGTGCGGGTTTTAATGTGGGTGGCAATTATAACTTCGATGAGAAAAACCATCTGCTCTTTTCGGTCGGACGTGGTTTTCGCCATGTGGCGCAGAATGATCAGATGATGGCCTATCTAGGTTATCTCAGAACGTGGTGACCATGGTGATTTATTCTGTTTTTTAAAAAACCTTTATGAGCCGTCATAAAGGCTTTTTTTTTGCTCATTTGTTGATCAATAACATCTCGCATCACCCTATGTTGGTTGATATTTAATTCAGCGTAACATACGCCGATTTGCGTTTATTACAAAAATAACTAAAAACATTATCTTTTAGAAAAATAAATACTTGCGAGATAGCAAACCGAATTTTCTGTTCATCAGTATTTATGTTGGATTGTTAGTTTCCATATTGTGGCTAAATAGTGTGATATATTGATTTTTTGTGGATGTATGGCGCCCATATATTCGCGACGAATGTATGACATCTGATCTGGAGTAGATCAGCGCTAATATGGAGGACGATGATGTCCAAGACCGATTCAGGGATGATCTGGCGCGCTGTGGCGCTGCTGTTTACGCTCTATTGTTTTTCTTCGCAAAGCTACGCTATGACACCATTGGAAGAGGATGAACTGCGTGACACTGCGGGGCAAGCCGCCTATTACACCACCTATACTGCACCGCCGACAGGGTTATCCGGTTCGGGTACGAGCAGTGCAGACTATGGTTTCTTTACGCTTGGGCTTAAGGCGGATCTGGCGATGAATGCCAATATCGAGCATCTGCAATTGGGCTGTGGCGGGGTGAATGGCAAAGGCTGTGATATCGACATCAATGCGTTAAGCCTAAGCGGCAATCCCGGTGTAGGCAGTTGTGCTGCCGGTGCCAGCCGGGCTAGTTGTGATGCGATGCTGACCAATCCTTTTATTCAGCTTGCGATCAAAAATCCAAACAGCTTGTCTACGCGGCAGTTGGTGGGCTTTCGTCTCAGTGCACAGTCCAGTACCGGCTTGTTGACGGCAGGGCAGAACACGGCCAAACCCAACGGCATTAATGCCTTAAGCGGCTATATGCCGATCGCGGCGACCAGTGGTACGGCATCCACCAAGCCCGGGGTGTTTGGTGTGGGCAATAGCGGTGGGAATGAAACCGTCAACGGCTATATCAATGCCAATATCGCCCTATGTACAACCGGCTGCGGGAACAACAAACCGATCAACTCGGTGCCGGGCCAATCACAGGGGATTAATGTCGCAACCCAGACGGTGCCGTTTAATATCCCTGCATTTGTGATCAATGGCAGCCGGCAGAACAGTGCGACGGTGCTGGCCAATGCCATCATCCCGGATATTCCGATTTCACAAAACGACGGTAGCTTGTATATCAACATCCAGAACCAGATCTGTGTCGCATTTCTGATCTGCGTGGCCAATACCAAGTTTTATATGAATGCCTCTCTGCATGGCATCGGTGTGAATATTAATTTTAATGAAGCACTGGGCTATATTCACAATATTCCCTTAAGCGGCAATCCGTTTTATCTGGCGCTGCAGAGTACGGCGGTCAAATACCCAGGTACCGCGTCCAATGATGTGGCGCAGACAGGCTGGTGGATGTCATTCCAGAATCCAGTGCAACTGGGCGCGCTAAATCCGACCAATCAGGTGGATATCACCTCGGCCTATCCACAACTGGCGACTTTCCTCGGTAATTATCTGAAGACCAATCCCGTCTCGATTACAACTGGCGACGGCCTGAGTGCGTTGTTTACGGGCGGGATCACCAAGGATCTGGGCCTCATTAACCTCTCGGGCAATACCGCCAACATCACTCTGAGCAATCTGCAGCTCAATACCCAGAATGTGGCTTCCAACTGCTACGGTGGCCTGAAATTCTGCTGAAGGATCTCTGCAGACTGATTTTTTTACTTCATCAAAAAGACCCGGCGACGGGTCTTTTTTTGGTCTTTTGTGCGGGTGGTGATTGGGATTGGCCTACATAAGTTTATTTTCTGTTCAGTCTGTCGATAATTTTTATGATTTGAGAATATGTAAATCGTGAATAATTGGTTAACCGAACAGTCTAAAAAGTTTACGCTTGATTACATCTAAGGTGAGTTGTCTGGTTTATCTGCATATTTTTATTGTAGACCAGATAAATGTGAATGTATTTAGGGGTTATATGATCAAGTATTCTGCATATACAGTGGCGGTGCTGGGATTGGCGCTGACTCAAGGTGCTCAAGCGAATGATACGGCTCAGGCGGCATCTATGCTACCCGATGCTGCTAATGGCAATAACAGTAATGTGGTGCTGGTGACCGGGACGCGGGTCAAGAATCGCACAGCGAGTCAATCTCTAGAACCGGTCGATGTGATCGCAGGCGATGCACTCAAGAACACCGGCAGCAATGAGCTAGGCAGTGCGCTGGCGCGTCTAATCCCCTCGATCAATTTTCCGCGTCCGGCGGTGGTGGATGGTGCCGAACTGGTACGTCCAGCACAGCTACGCGGTCTGTCACCCGATCAGGTGCTGGTGCTGGTCAATGGCAAACGCCTGCATACCAGTGCATTCATCAATCTGGGCGGTGCGATCGGTCGCGGATCGGCGCCTGCGGATCTGAACTCGATCCCGATCTCGGCAGTCAAGCGCATCGAAGTCCTGCGCGACGGTGAATCGGCCCGCTATGGCTCGGATGCTATCGCCGGTGTGATTAACATCATCCTGAAAACCGGAGCTGACGAGGGAGAGGTCAGCTCGACCTTGGGTAAATACAGTAAAGGCGATGGTGCCGAGCGTGAGATTGACGTCAGTGCCGGCGTGCATCTGGGCGACCGTGGCTGGCTGCGTGTGGCGGCAGAAGGCAGTCAGGATGGCTATACCAATCGTGCCGGTGCCGATTATCAGAATAGCGCAGCCACCACCAACGGCCAGCGCGATTTTCGCTTTGGTGATCCCGCGACACATGGTGGCAAGCTCTTGCTCAATGGTCAGTATGAGCTGAATGAGCAGGCCGAGGTCTATGGCTTTGGTGCCTATCGCGAGACTAATGGCGAGGATGCAGAGTTCTATCGTCAGAGTAATTCCAGTAGCAATATTCCAGCGCTGTTTCCGAATGGCTATCTGCCGCTGACGCATAATACGGTGCGTGATACCACGCTGGTGGGCGGTGTACGCGGTGACTTATCCGATGGTTGGCTGAATGACTGGCATTATGACGCCTCGGCCAACTATGGTCGCAATCAGTATATCGTCACCATCGATACCATCAATCCCGACCTCTATCGGGCGACCGGATCGACGCCGTTCCGCTTTGACAATGGTACGCTGTCCAATGAGCAGACCGTGCTGAACCTCGACCTCAGCAAGAGTGTGGCGTTGAGTTGGTTACCGCATCCGCTATCGGTGGCTTTGGGTGCGGAGTTTCAGCATCAGCGCTATGCAATCGACGCCGGCCAGCCCGAATCCTACTATAAGGGCGGTGCGTCGGGTCTGGCTGGTTTTCAGGCCTCCGATGCCGGGACGCATACCCGGCATGACTTTGCTGAGTATCTGGACCTCGAGACCCGTCCGCTGGACAAGCTGACCACCTCGCTTGCGGTCCGTCATGAGGACTATAGCGACTTTGGCGGCGCGACCACGGCTGCGCTGGCGGGGCGCTATGATTTCACGCCGCGTGTGGCTGTGCGCGGTAGCATCTCCAATGGCTTCCGTGCACCATCACTGGCGCAGGAGTATTTCTCTCAGACTTCAACGCAGTTGATAAACAACGTCGTGCAGAGTGCAGGAACATTCCCGGCCAACTCCGGTGTCGCCAAGCTGTTGGGGGCAGAAGACCTGAAGCCTGAGAAATCAACCAACTATAGTCTGGGTCTGACCCTGAATCCGGTTGATCGATTGAACATCACGCTGGATGGCTATGTGATCGACATTCGTGACCGGATCAGTCTGTCATCGGCGATCAATGCCAGTAGTCCAACAGTACTGTCGTATCTGGCTGCGAATGGCATCAACAATGTCAACTACAGCAGCGTGCGTTATTTTAACAACGCCAGCGATACGCAGACCAAGGGTGTGGATCTGGTCGGCACCTACCGCTTTGATTTGGATGGTGGCGTGAAGTGGAATACGACGCTCGGTGTCAATTTTAACAAGAGCAAAGTGACCAAGGTTCGCGCTAATCCCGACATCCTGAATCAACTGGGCATTAACCTCTTGCGTCTGGATCGTCGCGAGACGCTGGGGCTGCTCGGTGACAGCACACCCGAGAACAAACTCACCTGGGGCAACGACATCAGTTGGCTGAACTGGACCCTGCACACCAATCTGGTGCGTTATGGCAGCTTTGAGTCCTTCAGTAATGTCGGGCCGTCGCAGGATCAGAAGTTCGGTGCGCAGTGGGTACTGGATTTGGCACTCGACTATCGCCTGCGTAACTGGACCTTCACCGTGGGTGCAGATAACGTCGCCAACTCATATCCAGATCGCTCGCTCTATGGCAGTGTCGGGGGCAGCATTGCTTATAGTGAATTCTCCCCGAATGGATTTAATGGCGGCTTCTACTACGGCAAGATCAATTACCACTGGTAAGGGGGCAATATCGTGCCGGATGTTCTGTTTCTGTGCGATGTCGCAACCACGTCTCGGCGTGGTTTTTTTTATATGGTGCGTATAGACGAGTACTGACATGCTTTGAGGTGTGAACCTCGTCATGTTTTATTGCGCTGAGTTCAGTACAGTTGGCACGTGTCATGCTATAGTTAAAATGGAAATGTATTGAAATAGTTTGTCTATATGATGATCGATGGTGGTCAATTTATTTTTAGGCGAACGGCTGTGGTGGGGTGCCCGATGCGGACAGGAAATGGAAGTGGTGCAGTTGCCATGATGGCGAAGTTGCTCGTGACAGGTGTGCTGATTACAGGGATGATGACGGGTTGCTCCAAGCGAGATGCAGCCGTCCGTGAAAAAATACAAGATATGCGCAATAACACCAAAGTTTCCGGCATCGTGCTGCCGTTTAAACTCTGCACGATTGCCCATGAGCAACAGATGGACAGAGGACTCTCTGGTATTGCGATTACCGTCCGTATCAAAGGCGGAACGGCAGATGACTGGGGCGCAACTGGCATTGCCATTGCCAAGCGTCTGGGCTCACTCGCCAACGACATTAAGGTGGTGGTAGACCGCAGTGACCTTGGCGATATCGAGAGCCAGACGGATGATCGATTCAAGCATCTAGCTCAGGTGATCTATAGTCCGACGCCATCGCATTCGATATATGGTGGTACAGGTAGTCAGTGGCTGATCAGTATGCCCAAGAACGACAAGATCGCTAGCATCAATGAGATCCAACTGTCCAACGACTACTATGCTGAACTGGCTAAGAATAGCGGTAATCAAAAGAAAGCTGAACAGTATGTCGAGAAGAAATATCAGCTTGGCAAAGACTGGGAGCTACCACTGGGTAATCTCGTTGATACCACCTATGTGGCGGATGATTTTGACATCGATGAAGGTGATGAGAAAGACAAGCTCAGCGACCTGCAGAGCGAAGTGGTCAATAATAATAAGGACGTCAAGCAGTTTAACTGTCAGTTTTGATGCGTTGCGACCAGTGCAAGCGTGTATTTGCCTTTCCAGCCTTCTACAGGCCAGTTCTCGGATTTAAAGTCTAGTGGTTTAATGATGGCTAAGATTTGCTTAATCAGGGAAGGTGGTACTGTAGCGGTGTGGGGGATGGTCGCCTGAGTTACTTTTCCTGTGCCATTGATCTCAAGCTGGATGCTGATTAGAGAAGGTGTTTGAGGGTGCTTTTTTAACGCTTGATCAAAGGCCTGACTAAATTCCTGTGTATGTCCTTGCAATATCTCATGAATCATATTTTCGGGCATCGGCGGTGGCATCGGTACGCCACCTAATGGTGATGGAATGTAAGTCGATTGAGGAATCAACCGATCATTGACCGGAAAGTCTTTGCTGTGATCAAGAGAGGGCTGAAACGAGCAGCCAGCCAGTACAATGCCTGCCATCAGTGGCATCAGACTCGTGCGTGGGAATTTCAACTTGATCGGCACGTACTGTGCGCAATGATCCTGTGTAATGACCGTGCCATCCTGTCTACGATAGAGCCGGATGCAGGGTAGACCTTGCTCATGTGTTGCAAACAGCCCATCGATCTCAACCTCAGTCATCTGAATGAGGTTGTAGACATTTTTGTCGCACTGGTTGCAGTGACGCACCACATCATTGCCTTGCATGTTTTGCCATGCGACATCACAGGGTGAAGCGATGGCAATATCTTTGAGTCGGATGCGTGTGCTGGACATGACTGTGCTCAGGCAAGGTTAATACGTCTCAATTTAACCCAAATACTTGACTATTCAAATAGCGAAAATTGCGCCAAATCTCCTTCATTCCGTGGTGCGGCTTCCGATATAAACGCCTCTGCAGGTAGTCCCTGATACAGCATCTCCCGAGCTTGTCCATGATCAGCCATCAGCCAGTCGATCCGCTGCTGGAAGGGCACGACGACGACTGTTCGTTTCTCATCTTCTGGCTTGTGCATCTGGCGCATGAGCGGATGCGCGTCGGCATTGATGGTGATCATAGTGAAGGAGTAGCGCTGGTCGCTGGATGCCGGGTCTTGCCAGAGTTCCCATAGACCTGCGATGAGGAAGGGACGACCTGCGCTCTGCCGGATACGATAGCGCAAGGCGCGACCACTGCCATAGTAGGGTTCGTAGAAGCTCATGGCCGGGATCAACGCAAACTGTCGCTTGCGCCAAGCTTCCTTGAAGCTCGGTTTCTGGTCGATGGTCTCGATACGGGCATTGTGGGTGGCTTGGACGAGGTTGCGGTCTTTGGCCCATGCGGGGATGAGGCCGAACTGGGCTTGTCGCCATACGAGTTGACCGCGCTCCATGACGATGATGGGGCAGAGGGTACCGGGGTAGGCTTCATCTGGCACGTCGAAGTCGGGTGGTGGCATACCGAGAGAGGCGAGCCGGTCACGGGCGAGGGGTGCATAGTTGACGCACATGCAGGTTGCTCAGAGAAAAGAGTTTTATAGTATAGTGATAAGTGGAGCATAGCTGTTTTTTAGGGATAAAATCGAGAACCGTACCGGACATAATTACAAGTGGGTCAGTGTATGAGAGAGCTGGTGATCGTCAATCAATTAGAGGGTATACGTAGGCGGCCCCATATTTTCTTTGGGAAAAATGACGTCGATGGGTTTGATCTGTTGCGGGAGATCATGACTGACGTTAAAAAAATCACCGGGTTTAAATGTGTCATTCATGATGATGACATTTTCTTAATACACAGTGATGCAGATTGGATCACAGAGCATTATGGCAGCCATGAAGATTTCCTAAATACATTCGCATTCCCAGATACGGAAGGTATCCATTACGGCATTTTGGTTCACGCGTTTGCAAAGATCATTGCGACCGTAACAGGTGATGTTTTGGTTAATTGGAAAGGTCATTTTAAGAGTGATGGTACCGAGGCTTTGTTGAGAAAGCATAGTTTGGCCGAAGAGGGGTTTTATTTTATATTTTCGGTTTAGCGGACATAAAGTGCAATAAGCCAAAGCACATTGGACCTTTAATCTAATCTGTTCGTGCTAAATGATATATCGTTTCTGCAAATTCTTTAGCCAGTGTCTCATGATCTAGGGTACTTTCAACGATAGACACCATCAGATCATCAAGTCCGGTATCTTCTTGAATCGTGACCCCTTGGATCTCAAGGTAGGTCAACATGACCGCAAGACCCGTGCGTTTATTGCCATCCACGAAGGCATGACCCTTGGCAATCGCGATGGCATACCATGCGCCAATCTCAAAAATATCATCGACCTGATTGTAGTAAATCTGCTGTCCTATCCGGCTTAGAGTGCCTTCCAGCCGACCAACATCAAGCCCGGCACGACCGACCTGAGTAACACGTAGGATCTCATCGTGTACGGCGATGACGAATAAGGTGTCAATGGGCGAGGTCATTTATAAGCAAGGGCTTTCAGTTCGGCTTCATGTAGACGGACGACCCGCTTAGCCGCATGTTCAACTAAGCGACGGGTTGCTTCGTCATCGCCTAACTGCATTGGTACAGGTTTGCGGCTGATTTTCTGTGCAGGTGTTGGCTTATCTTGGCTGGTCGTCATATTGACTCTCAAACATCATTTCTATGTTTTCAATTATGGATGAAATTCAGGCTTAATCAATAGAGCGGCGTTAAAAGTACGGTGTGGGGTTTGGTCGCACCAACAAAAAAGCCCGCTTATATAAGCGGGCTTTCTTTAGGCATCAATCAGGCGATTAGTGATCGCTGAACTGACCCATGGTGTTTGCAGTACCACCGGCTTTGAGCGCGTTGTCACCGGAGAAGATTTCTTTGTGATCATCACCGATGTCCGAACCGGCCATGGCTTGGTGTTTAACACAAGCAACGCCTTCACGGATTTCTTTACGCTGTACGCCAGCAACATAAGCCAGCATGCCTTGGTCGCCGAAGTAACCTTTCGACAGTTCATGCATGTGCAGCGCAGTCGTGTGGTAGGTAGGCAGAGTGATCAGGTGGTGGAATACACCAGCTTCACGGGCTGCGTCAGCTTGGAAGGTACGGATCATTTCGTCAGCGGCTTGAGCCAGCTCGGTGCTGTCGTAGTCAACGCTCATCAGCTTGGCGCGGTCATAAGCGGATACGTCTTTACCTTCTTTGACAAAACGGTCATAGGCTTGTTGACGGAAGTTCAGAGTCCAGTTGAACGATGGGCTGTTGTTGTAAACCAGCTTGGCGTTTGGAACAACTTCTTTAACACGGTTAACCATGTGAGCGATTTCCGCAACGTTTGGCGTTGGGGTTTCGATCCACAGCATGTCAGCACCGTTTTGCAGGCTGGTGACACAGTCCAGAACCACGCGGTCGATCTGAGTGTCGGCGCGGAATTGGAACAGGCCGGAAGCCAGACGGGTTGGACGATGCAGTTTGCCGTCACGTTTGATCAGCAGTTCGTCGTCTTTCGCGTCAGCGATGTCGATTTCTTGGGTGTCCAGATAGCTGATGTACTTCGATGCGAGGTCGCCTGGCTCTTTCGATACAGGGATCTTTTGAGTCAGGTCAGCACCTTCGGAGTCGGTACGTGCAACGATCACACCTTCGTCTACGCCGAGTTCGAGGAACGCGAAACGAACAGCGTTGATCTTGGCCAGGAAGTCTTCGTGTGGCACGGTGACTTTACCAGCTTGGTGACCACATTGCTTGGCGTCAGATACTTGGTTTTCGATCTGGATGGCAGCGGCACCAGCTTCGATCATTTTCTTGGTCAGCAGGTAGGTTGCTTCTTCGTTACCAAAACCAGCGTCGATGTCGGCGATGATAGGCACAACGTGCGATTGGAAGTTGTTGATTTGATCTTCAACAGCTTTCACTTTAGCAGCATCACCAGCAGCTTCAGCTTTTTGCAGTGCGCGGAACAGGTCGTTCAGCTCTTTGGCATCCGCTTGACGCAGGAAGGTGTAGATCTCTTCGATCAGCTTGGGCACGGAAGTTTTTTCGTGCATGGATTGGTCAGGCAGTGGACCGAATTCCGAGCGCAGTGCAGCAACCATCCAGCCAGACAGGTAGATGTATTTCTTGTCAGTGGTACCGAAGTATTTTTTGTTGGCAATCATTTTTTGTTGCGCAACAAAACCGTGCCAGCAACCCAGCGATTGGGTGTATTTGCTGCTGTCGGCATCGTACTCGGCCATGTCTTTACGCAGAATGGCTGCGGTGTAGCGAGCGATGTCCAGACCAGTACGGAAACGGTTTTGAACGATCATACGGGCTGCATCTTCTGGATGAATCGCATCCCAAGTGTTGCCGAGTTTCGCTTTAACGGCACGTACGTGCTCAAGTGCTGCTTGATAAGTCATGTCTTGAATCCTGTCTGGATTATAGGAAATATTAAAACGTCAAAAAAGACGCTCTAACAATGCGCAGAGTCTACTTTTTATGGCATAATTTAGCCAATTTATCAGATTGATCTTCGGTATTTATTTTATGAATCTTGAGCGCGTGGATTTAAATTTACTGATTTATCTCGATGTTTTGCTTCGAGAAAAAAATGTAACACGCGCTGCAGAGCAGTTGGGGGTGACCCAGCCCGCAATGAGCAATATTCTGCGCCGTTTACGCGCATTATTCAATGATCCGCTGCTGATTCGTTCTTCCGAAGGCATGACCCCGACCGAGCGTGCGCTCGAGCTGCAGCCCTTGATCCGCGAGGCATTGGCGGATCTGTCACAGATTCTGGAGCCGCGCACGGAGTTTCGCCCGTATACCAGTGCGCGCGTGTTCCGTATCATGACCAGCGACTACGCTGAGGCGACGCTGGTGCCGCGTCTGGTCAAGGCCATGCGCTCCGAAGCCCCGCATGTGGTGCTGGATTTCCTGACCCCTTCAGACGTGTCCTATCGCGACATGGAGCAGGGTAAAGTGGACTTGGCGATTAACCGCTTTAACGAGATCCCGCAGAGCTTCCACCAGGTCTTGGTCTGGCGTGATAGCTTTAGCTGTCTCTTGAATGAAAAGAGTCCCAGCCTTGAGCAATTCAACCTCAAGAGCTATCTTGAGGCCCAGCACATTTGGGTCAGCAAGACCGGGATGGGCGTGGGCTTTGGGGTTAATCCGGAGAAATCCGGAGGCCTCGGCTGGATTGATCAGGCGCTGGAGCGGATCGGGCAGAAGCGCAAGATCAGTATCTTTACCCGGCATTATCAGACGCCGGGTCTGCTGTCGGCCAATGCCGATTTGATCGCAACGCTGCCGTCGCGCGTGGCACGTCTGCACGCCAATAATCCCAAGATCGTGATCAAAGAGCCGCCGTTTTATATTCCTGAGTTTGAACTGAAGATGGCGTGGGGGCCGCTCTTGCATCATCATCCGGCACATCGCTGGCTACGGCAGTTGATTTTGTTTGTCGCACGTCAAATGGTAGATGAAGAGCGCAAGCAAGGGCTGCCTGTGTCGGATGGTTATCCGTTGTATTAATATTGGCAATGTCTTGAAAGTTTCATACAAGGATGATATGACTAATCTTTTGTAATAAATTTATATATTTAAAAGCAGGGATGGTCTAAATGGAATTGAAGCGGAAATGGTTGAAACTGGCATGGTGTATCGGGGTGTCAGGCGGGGTATTGCAGTTGACGGGTTGTGCTTCAGTGGGCAGCCCTGCAACGGCCTATGTACAACCATATCCGCTTGATCAGGTGCAGGTGATTTGGGGACATCAGCCCTATCCACGGAGTTTCTCATTTTTAAGACAAGGATATCAGTTTGTTCCACCAACTGTGGACGTGAAGACATTAGCTGCATTCAATCACGGCTTGGATCAGTATGTGCAAGATGTGGCACCTGAAGTTCAATCCAAGCTGCAATACCAGCTTGCCCGCCATGGTGTGACAGCGGGTCATGATTTCGAACTGCAAATCGTGCCGCGTAATATTAATTTCATGTGTAATTACGCCTTCTTAAGTACTAACCCATGTGCGGCGGCGTTGATTAATCACAGTGAATTTGAGCTAGATCTTTATTCAACCAAATCCGCAGTACCTCAACTGCTTTGGAAAGTCACGTTTCATTTTTCAAGTATGCGTGAATGGATGTTTAATAAGAGCTTGCCATCGCAGGCTATTAACCAACTGATTCAAGCTGGCTGGATTCCTGAAAAGGAGATTGAGCATGCGAGTGATGTCGTGATGACTATACCTGTAGCATTGAAAGTCGTCAGCTCACAAGCTAAGGGGAGTAATATTGAGGACGTAAATGCTGTTCCGTATTTAAATGAAGAGGGGCGCTCGGATTATCAAGAGTGGCTTGGACGAGCCGCGCCACGCGCATTCGCCATCGCCGAAGATGGTACTCATGCAGGTGCTTGGGGAGGTGATGGCGCTGAGTATGGTGCACTTGAAGACTGTCAGTCCCAAACCAAAGCAACTTGTCGTATCTACGCGAAGGATAATCGGGTGGTCTGGTCGGTTGACTCTGGCAAAGATTCCGGTAAGTAAATGAACGTACTATAAGATTTTTGTTACATGAAACGTTTTGTGTGATGTTTAAACATAATCTGGATTGTTCAGCCAACGCGAAAACTGTCCTAAGCCAAAAGCCCTGTTTCTCGACAGGGCTTTTGTGTATTGTGGGGATCACAAAATCATCATGAACATAGGCTGCATTAATACAGATCTGATATGTTTCATGTAACGAGAGCACTCACTATGACGACTTCAAAAATGCCTGCTGTCTTTATCGGTCATGGCAGTCCGATGAATACGCTGGAAACCAACCGTTTTACCGAGGTCTGGCGGCGTTTAGGTGAGACTCTGCCGCGGCCTAAAGCCATTCTCATGGTCTCGGCACACTGGTATACACGCGGGATCGGCGTCACGGCGATGTCTGAACCACGGACCATCCATGACTTTGGTGGTTTTCCGCAGGCGCTGTTTGATGTGCGCTATCCGGCACCCGGTAGCCCTGAGCTTGCACGCGAAGTGGCGGCACTACTTGAGCCACATCCGGTCACGCTGGATCAGGGCTGGGGGCTGGATCATGGCACGTGGTCGGTACTGGCGCATATCTATCCGGATGCCTCTATTCCAGTTATCCAGCTCAGTCTGGATGCCCAGATGAGTCCCGCAGAGCATGTTACGCTTGCCCGCAAGCTCACTGTCCTGCGTGAACAGGGTGTGATGATTATGGGCAGTGGCAATGTGGTGCATAACCTCGGTGTGATGGACTGGTCGAATCAAGACGGTGGCTTTGACTGGGCAGAGGTGTTTAATGATGCGATCCGTCACGCAGTCGAGCAGAAGGATATCGAGGGGCTGGCCAATTATCTAGTCTATCTGGGTGCGCGCTTGAGCGTACCGACCGCCGAGCATTATCTACCGATGCTTTATGTGATGGCGCAGGCGACAGCAGATGATACGGTATCGGTCGTGACGGATGGACTGGTGATGGGCTCGATCAGCATGCTGTCGGTACAGGTGGGGTAAGGTGGCAAGCGGTTGTGTGATGATTGATCAAGCAGATGCCTCAAGCGTCTGCTTTTTTTATGGATTTGCTACTTTATTGGGATGGCGTGTCGGGTGTGGCGTCTGTACTGTTCTTCGTCTGAGGATTAAACAGCCCGGCATGGACGCTACCGGCCTTGGTGGCTTTGATCTGCTGCCAGTGCGTAGGCAGGCCGATACTGTCGAGGGGGCGGTCGGCTTCGACATAGATGAGGGCATTGGCGCTGAGCTTGTCTTCATACAGCGCGGCCAACTCCTGCCAGAGATTCAGGGCATAGGGCGGATCGAGGAAGACAAGGTCAAACGGTCCTTTAAGCTGGCTCGCGGCGGTTTGTGCGGTCTGATTGATCACGCGGACGCGTTCAGCCTTCAAGTCCTCCAGTGCGGCGACGAGGAGCTTGGCCTGCTGCTTGTGTGGCTCGATCAAGGTCAGAGAGGCTGCTCCGCGTGACAAAGCCTCTATCCCTAAGGCCCCGGAGCCTGCACATAGATCTAATACATGACGACCCGTGATGTCCCACATCAGCCAGTTAAACAGTGTCTCGCGCACGCGATCCGGGGTCGGGCGTAGGCCTTCGATACTGGCAAAGCGGATCAGCCGCCGCTTCCAGATCCCACCGATGATACGGACCTGATTCATGCGTCAGTCCGCCGTGGGTTCGCTGGGAGCAGCATCGATGACTTCGGTGCTGACCGCAGCGGCGTTGGTCTTGCCAGAGGAGGGCTTCTTACTGTCTGGCTTGCTGTCTTTCTTGGTCTCCGCAGGTGCGGATGCGACGGCGGTCGAGGGCTGACCCGCCGACATCAGGCCAACGCTTTCGATTGGGATCGGTTCGGGTTTGATCGGATCTTTGGCGCGGTGCAGGATGGCATAGTCGAACATCGCACGGGCAATCGGAGCGGCGGTACTGGCCCCGTGCTTGCCGTTCTCGACGATGATGGCGACGGCGATCTGCGGATTGTCGGCCGGGGCGAAGGCGGTGAAGAGTGCATGGTCAAGCTGGCGCTTGGAGAGGGCGCTTTCATTGTATTTTTTGCCTTGGGCGATACTGACCACCTGTGCGGTCCCGGTTTTACCTGCGATGCGGTAGCCCGACAGGCCATAGCCGATCCCGCGCGCCGTACCATGCTCGACCACACCGACCATGGCCTCGCGCATATGCAACCAGTCCTCGGGTTTGCCATTGAAATTGATGCGGCCATCGGGACGATTGACTATCGTATAGGGGGTCGGACCTTTGGTGCTCATCAGTACATGTGGGTGAATATGATAGCCCTGATTGGCCATGATCGAGACTGCGGTCGCCAGTTGTAGTGGAGATGCGAGAAAATAGCCCTGTCCGATGCCGAGCGAGATCGTCTCACCCGCCAGCCAGTTGGCTTTGCGTTTGGTACGCTTCCACTCTTGAGATGGATACAGGCCGCTCTTTTCACCTGGTAGGTCGATGCCGGTCTTGCTACCAAAGCCAAACTGGGTCATCCACTCGTGCATGCGGTCAATGCCCATGCGATAGGACAGCACATAAAAGAATGTATCACAGGAGACAGCGATGGCTTTCTCAAGGTTGACGATGCCGTGACCATGCTTGGCGTCATCGCGGAACAGATGTGAGTCGCCTGGCAGGTGGAACGAGCCGCCGTCATAGATATGTGAATCCCAGTCAATCAGGCCGTAATTGATGCCGCCCATACCTTCAAAGGGTTTGATGGTCGAGCCGGGAGGGTAGAGCCCCTGCAGCACACGGTTAAACAGCGGCTGATCAGGGTCGTCGCGCAGCGCCGCATAGGCGTCGCTCTTGATCCCGGCGATAAAGGGATTGGGGTCAAAGGACGGATTACTGACGAAGGCCAGCACTTCGCCCGTACGCGGGTCCATCGCGACGACCGCACCACGACGTCCGGCTAACTGATCGTAGGCGATTTTCTGTAGGCCATAGTCAATCGACAAATAAAGATCATTGCCACGCTGGGCGTCGGTTTTGCCCAGTTGGCGCAGCACTTCACCATGGGCGTTGGCCTCGACATACTGATAGCCTGGTGTGCCATGTAACAGATTTTCATAATATTTTTCGACACCGATCTTGCCGATCAGGTCGGTGCCAGCATAGGTCTGCTTGTCCAGTTCGGCTTGTTCTTTGTCATTGATACGTCCGACATAGCCGATCACATGCGCAAACAGGCCGCCGTAGGGATAGAAGCGCGTCATCTTGGTCTGGATCGAGACGCCGGGAAATTCGTGCTTGCGTTCGCTGAAGCGGGCGATTTCCTGTTCGTCCAAATCAATCTTGAGTGCGGTCGGGTTCATTTTGCCGCTGACCTTGGCTCGACTGGTAAAGCGCTCAATGTCTTCAGGGTGCAGATCCAGCACAGGTGTGAGGCGTTGCAGCGTATCGTCGAGGTCGGGTACATCTTCAAGGTTAACCATCGCGGTGAAAATCGGATGGTTGTCGGCTAAGAGAATGCCGTTGCGGTCATAGATATAGCCGCGTGTCGGCGGGATCGCCTGCAGTTTGATGCGGTTCTTGTCAGACTCGGTGGTGAAGTAGTCGTACTGTTGAATCTGCAGATGCATATAGCGGAAAAATAGCGCACCAAAGCAGCCTGATACGAGTAAAACCGCCATAAACAGCCGCCCACGAAAGAGATTGCGCTCTGAGGCAATGTCTTTGAGCGGGATTGGACGTCTGAATTTGGGGAAGCGCGTCATGACGGTGAAGGCAACTCAAGGTCTGTATAAATCGCAGGCGGAAAAAAGCATGCACCAGGCGACTGCCGCGTGTTTTGTCGCAGGCTTAGGCCTGCCAACATGAGGCAAAGGAGGGCAGTGTAACGGCTGGCGCAGACACTGACAATCTGCTTTGTTCGGCTAGATGTGATTTGTTGGCTTGAATCATACAAAAACGAGGGGATGTGATCTTTTGCAGACTGCAGGGTCATCTAGTTGAACTGAATATTCTTTGCAAAGCTGTTATTTTTGCTTGGCAAGCGGATGATTTCTGTTAAAGTGCGTGGCTAGATGGAGTTTTGTTGGCCTGCAGGATAGGGCTTTAAAGTGTCACGGCGTTGAGCAGATCTTCATAAATTGTCATGATGTTGCGTTAGGATAGTGATGTCACGCGCGTGCCATGCGGATGAAGCTGATCAGAACAATATGAATAATGTCATCGGTCTTGCGGCTGTCATGGCCCAGATACAGTGTGCGGTTGTGCCTGTCGATCTGACCGGAGAAAGGTGAGAAGAGGAATCTCATGGAAGCGAAGTTTGAAGTAAAGTTGTCTGAGCAGATGAGTGATGATCGTGCGTTCGATCCGCACCGGATTCAGGTTAAGTCGGGAGCAGGCTTTCGAGTCTGGTGTGCAGCCAGCATGCTTGCTCTGGCAGCGACTGGGGCATATGCTGATGATACGGTGACGATGACGCCTGATGGCGCGCCCGGTATGCCTGCGGCAAAACCGAATAATTTTGTGGATCGGACCTATGATGACTGGGGTTTGAATCATACGCGTACGGACAATTTGCATATGTTTTATGTCGGTGTCGGTGATACCAATTCGCTGCTGCATGCCAATGTTGAGATGCCGACCCGCTTTGGTCATGTGTATGTGAATGTCGGAAAGTTTGTGGCAGGCGGTAATGGCGCTGCGCAAATCGGTTTTCGCATGCCTTACCACTATATGAATGATAAAGATAATGACGGCTTTTATTTTGGTGCCTATGCCGGTGATATTGAAAACAGCGGTATTGCGGGCCGTCAGGTTAACCGCGTAGGTGGGGCGCTGGAAATGTCGTATCTGATGATGGATAAAAGCAGTTTGACTTCGTTCAGTGTGGCCATCGGTGCAGCGCAACGCAATAGCGATGGTAATCCTGACCAGCAAAAAGTGACGCCGATGATTCTGTTCGGTGCGAGTTGGGGCTTTGGGATATTTTAAACCGATCTCATGGCACGGTAGTCAAATGACTGCCAGATAGCGATGAGTGATTGACTTTGGACTCCTTTTGGGGTCCGTTTTTCAAGGGGGCGTTGTCTGTGACACTATCGGGTAGCGATTATGTACATGCGCCCGAATGGTCATAGAGGATGATGCTGGTAAGGCGGGTACATCAGTACATGCCATACGGTCGTTTTATTTTTTGAGTGGGTCGTTTCTTATATGCTTCAGAGTTTTTCTCAGTTTTTGATGGATTTCTGGCAGCTTCTGGCCACACGTTTGCATGACGTCCTGCAGGGGGAGCAATTTTGGGTCTATGTGACCATTGCTCCTGTTGCTGCGATCGTGACGTGGATGCACGTCTGGATGGCACTCAAGATGATGTTTTACCCCATTAATTTTTTTGGGGTACGTATCGGTCCGATTCCTCTGGGCTGGCAGGGGATCGTCGCGCGCAAGGCAGGTAAAATCTCCGGCATTATCACCGATCAGACCCTCTCCAAACTGGGCTCCCTGCATGAGTTCTTTCATGCCATGGACCCGGATGAAATGGCGCGGATGATTGGCGATGAGATTGCCGAGGAGCTTGAGTACCTCATCGACGAAGTCATGATGGACCGTAATCCGACCTTATGGGAAAACCTGCCGTATTCGATCAAACGCCGCATCTACGAGCAGGCCCACAAGCAGATGCCGCTTGTGATGCGCGACATTGTCAACGAACTGACTTTCAATGTCGAAAGTCTGGTTGATATGCGCGAAATGATCGTCAATAAGATGGAAAACGACCGCGGCCTGATGGTTCAGATGTTCATCAAGGTCGGCAGCAAAGAAATCGACTTCATTTGGCACATCAGTGCGGTGATCGGTTTTATTTTTGGCCTGCTGCAGATGTTTATCTTCCTGATCGTACCGTGGCATTGGACCATCATTTTCTGGGCATCGCTGTGGGGCTTCCTGACGAATTGGATTGCGATTTTCATGGTATTTAATCCCATGGAGCCGATCTATATCCGTTATCCCAAGCTGTTCCGTTTCAGCAAACGTTTCCCGTTCATCATTCCGGTGGTGCCGCAGATTGGCCGGATTGCGTGGCAGGGCGTCTTTATGAGCCGTCAGCGTGAGGTGTCCGAGGTGTTTGCCGAGGTGGTGACGCAGGAGCTAATTACGGTCAAGAGCATCATGAGCGAGATGATGTATGGTGCCCGTCAGAACAAGACGCGCCGTATCATCAAGCGTCATATCAATATGGTCATGGATTCACCGCTCTTGCGCACGGTCTTGCAGGTCAGTATCGGGCCGACCGAATATGCCAAGCTTAAATCGGTCATGATTGAAAAATCCATCGAAGTGACGATGAAGCCCGTGTCGAATCCAGAGCTGAATCGCAGTCGGGGCAAGAAAATCTTTGATATTTTCTATGAGCGTCTGTTGAAGCTGACCCCGCCGGAGTTTCAGAATCTGCTGCGTCCGGCATTCCGTGAAGACGAGTGGATCCTGATCGTGCTGGGCGGTCTGACAGGGGCGCTGGCAGGTCTGATACAGTATGTTTTTGGTTTCCATTAAGTCTGAATGCGCAGAGATGATGCATCTCTAGCGCATGAATATGAGCTAAAAAAGCCTGCCTGTTACAAACGCGGGCTTTTTTCTTGGGCATTCCTCTTTATGATGCGCAAAAGAGGAGCGTAATTGAGGGGCACAGTTGCCATTCATGATGGGGTGGTACTGGCGGCATAGGTGGAGTAGGTCGGCATGTGGGGTGAACTGGGCGGATTGGCACTGGTTGCGGCATTGGCCGTTGCCTTGCTGCAGGCCACATTGCCAGCTTATGGCGTATTTGGCAGGCAGCCGATGTGGCAGGCACTGGCACCGTCTCTGGCGAAGGCGCAGATGTTGGCCTTGCTCGTCAGTTTGGGCAGCCTGACACTGGCTTTTCTGATGAATGATTTTAGTCTGGTCTATGTCGCTGAACATGCCAATACCCGTCTGCCGTGGTTTTACCAGATCACCGCCGTCTGGGGTGGGCATGAGGGGTCGTTGTTGCTGTGGGTGACCATTCTGTCGATTTGGGGTGCGTTGGTGGCACGTGTTGGTCGCCTGCTGCCGCTTGCGATGATGGCGCGCGTATTGTCGCTGCTGGGGCTGGTGTCTTGCTTGATGCTGGGTTTTATCGTGCTGACATCTAGTCCCTTTCACCGTACGCCTTTACCCTTGCCTGTCGATGGTGCGGATTTGAATCCATTGCTGCAGGATGTCGGCATGATTGCGCATCCGCCGCTTTTGTATATGGGCTATGTGGGCCTTGCGGTGCCGTTTGCTTTTGCAATGGCGGGTTTGTGGGCGGGGCGGCTGGATTCGGCATGGGCGCGCTGGTCCAGACCGTGGGTGATCGCAGCATGGTCGTGCTTGAGTCTTGGCATCGCGCTGGGCTCTTGGTGGGCTTACCGCGAGTTGGGTTGGGGTGGCTGGTGGTTTTGGGACCCGGTTGAGAATGCGTCGTTTATGCCTTGGCTCGCTGCGACTGCGCTCATGCATTCGCTGGCGGTGACAGAGAAGCGCGGTGTGTTTAAGGCATGGACAGTTTTATTGGCGATTCTGGCCTTCGGGTTGAGTTTGCTGGGGACTTTTTTGGTGCGCTCGGGTGTATTGACCTCGGTCCATGCTTTTGCAAGTGATCCACTCCGTGGTTTGTTTATTCTGGGTATTCTGATCGTGGTGGTCGGTGGCGGCTTGCTGTTGTTTGCCATTCGTGGCGGCTTGCTGACCGCGGAGAGTCGTTATCAGTTGTGGTCGCGCGAGACCCTGCTTGCGATCAATAATTTGATTCTCCTCGTGGGTGTGTCGGTGGTATTGCTGGGTACGTTGTATCCGTTGATTGCCGATGCATTGCAACTGGGTCGGGTTTCGGTTGGACCACCGTATTTCAATAGTCTTTTTGTACCTTTGGCATGGTTGCTCTTGGTCTTTATGGCGCAGGCACCGGTGACGATGTGGAAGCAGCAGTCTGAGCGGGTGCGTAGGCGCTTATGGTTGCCAGCCTTGGTCGTGCTTAGTACGGCGCTTTTGGTGGGATGTGGGCTGACTTTGGTCGTGCAGGGTCAGCATGCTGCGATGATAGGGCTGACCTGTGCACTCGTGCTTTGGGTGCTCGGCTGGCAGACGTGGGATGTGTGGTCCAAGTGCCGCCAGTCGCTGAGCACGCGTAGACGGTTCGGTTTGACACGTAGCTATTGGGGCATGCTTTTTGCACATCTGGGCTTGTTGGTCGTGATTCTTGGCGTGACGCTGACGACTTCCTTAAGTGTTGAGCATGATGTGGCGTTGGCGCCCGGGCAAACGGTAGCGCTGGCCGAAGATCACGTCCGTTTTGATGGGCTTGAGGCGGTGCAGGGTCCGAACTACAGTGGCATGCGCGCCCGCTTTACGATTGTGCATCCGGATGGCACAACAGCGCAGCTTGCACCGGAGAAGCGCTACTATGGCGTAGAACAGCGCCCATTGACGGAGGCGGCAATCACGCCGGGATTGCTTCGGGATACCTATATCGCATTGGGTGATCCGCTGGATGCCAGTAACGTGAAGGGTGCATGGGCAGTGCGGGTTTATCGCAAGCCGTTTGTGCGTTTGCTCTGGTGTGGTGCATTGCTGATGGCGGTCGGTGGGGGATTGGCATTGTCTGATCGGCGTTATCGCCTGAATGCTCAGGCTGCAGCGGAATTGACGACAGAAAATCCGTCTCTGGATACACCATCATGGGATGCGCCAGCATGAGTCGGATGTCGATGCGTCGTGCATTGTGGCTGATTCCTTTGGTCGCGTTTGTCGTGCTGGTGGTGATGCTTTGGGGACGTTTGGGACGTGACCCAATGATTGTCCCACAGGCGACTACGGGGCAAGCATTTCCGGCATTCAGGCTCAACAGCCTGACTGATAGTGGTGTTCTGACCGAGGCGAGTTTACCCCGGCAGCCGTTTTTGCTGAATGTCTGGGGATCGTGGTGCCCGACTTGCGCTGCCGAGCAGCCTTATCTGATGCATCTGGCGACGCAGGGGGTCATGATGGTTGGGGTTAACTATAAAGATCAGACGGCGGATGCGCTGTCCTATCTGTCCGCACGCGGCAATCCGTTTGTGCTGAACTTACAGGATGCGCGAGGCGATCTGGGAGTTGATTTGGGCGTCACGGGTGCGCCTGAGACATTTGTGGTGAATGCAGATCACCGTATCATGCAGCATGTGATCGGTGAAATTGATGATACGGTCTGGCAGAGGCAACTTAAGCCGTGTCTGGACAGTTTGCGCGTGAATCAAGGGGGTAACGCTGCATGTCATTAAACATCATACAAGCAAACCGGGTGACCAGCCTGCCGCAGTCTGCATGGCTGGTGATCGGTGTGGTTATGCTCACGTTGCTGTGGACCCTGCCGGTGCTGGCTGGGCCTGCATCTTCTACTGAGACGACCTCTGCAGCGCCTGTCAATCCGGCACCATTATCCAATAGCACGATTGCCAGTGTGCAAGGTCCATTGGTCAGTACATTGATGCCGCTGGCCTTTGATAACCCGGCACAGGAGGTACGTTATCACTTGCTGCTGGAAGAGCTGCGCTGTCCGAAATGTCAGAATGCAAGTCTGGCCGGCTCAGATTCGCCCATCGCGCAAGATTTAAGACGTAAAACATATGAGTTGGTCAAGGCAGGTCATAGTACTCGTGAGGTACGCGATTATATGGTCAGCCGCTATGGTGATTTTATCAGTTACCGTCCACCGATGCGGGCATCGACATGGTTCTTGTGGTTTGCACCACCACTGTTGCTGGTGATTGGGGCTATCTTCTGGCTGTTGCGCAGTAAATCATCCGACGTTGCATCAGATACCCCGTTGAGCGTTGAGGAGCAGGCCCGATTACAATTACTGCTGGGCAAAGACGGTGAGCAGAAGCCATCCCGATGAGTATGAATGGTATTTTTATCTTACTGGCGTTGAGCTTGTGTGTGTTGCTCGCGGTTGTCGCGCTGATGCCATGGTGGCGAAGGTCGGAGCCGCGTATGGGGTTGCTCACACTCAGTGTGTCGGCTTTTCAGTCGCGTCTGGATGAGCTGGATGTAGATCATACAACGCATCGTTTGTCGCATGATGACTATCAGATCCAGAAACAAGAACTGCAGCGACAGCTGTTGGCTGCATCTGAGGGGATGTCGCTTGTCGATACGTCGACTGACGGATATGCGCGTATTCCTCGCCCGCTGATGATCATGGTGGGTTGCTGGATTCCCTGTCTGGCCTGTCTGCTTTATGTTGGCTTACCTGTGCTTGCGCCGCAATTTGAGGCCGATCGCGATATTCGCCAGCAACTCTGGCAGGCCGATGATCAATATCGTAAGCTTGCCGAAGACTGGCTGGGCGGTCATCTGTCCGATTTGCCGGATGTCTTGCGTGAGCATCCGGCAGCAGTGATCACGGCCATGCAGGCCCAACTTTATCCGTATGCACATGATGCACTGCGCTGGCAGCGGTTATCCGAAGCCTATGCGACCATCGGTATGGCGAGCGAGGCACTGGATGCGATTGATCACGCCCATCGCTTGCGACCTGAGGATCCTGAGATCTCACTTGCAGACGCCCGGATGCGTTTTTTACTGCAACAGGGTAGAATAGACCCTACGATACCGGCGCTATTGACCGCGGTGTTAGAAAAAAATCCACGGCATGAGGGCGCACTCATGCTGATGTCCATGGTGACGTTTCGCGATCAAGACTATGCCGCAGCCATTCATTGGCTGACTCAGCTCAAGGCTATTCGGCTTGCGCGAGCGACTGCAGACGCGCCAATTGATCCGGCACTGATTGCCCAGTTGGATCAGGCGATTTCACAGGCAGTTCAGGCTCAGACCTCATCAGTCAAAAATCAACTCAGCAGTTCGCTCATAATTACGGTACAATTGTCCGCGTCACTCAAGGCGCAAGTCCAGCCTGAGTCAACGTTATTTGTTTTTGTTCGGGCTTTGCAGGGCAGTCCGGCACCCTATGCCGTCGTGCGTATGCCTGCGCGCGTGTTGCTGGAGTCGCTGCAGCATGGTCAACCCTTGACCGTGCATTTAAGTGATGCGGACCATATGCTTGATGGCCGTACCCTGTCATCAGCACAGCGTGATCATGTGTCGCTGATTGCAGCAGCTCGGATCAGCCGGAGTGGGCAACCGCTTCCTGTGACTGGGGATATGGAGTCACTACCTCAGCCGCTGACCGGGGCCGAGGTCCGTTATACGCTTAATATCGATCAGATTCATCCCTGATCGATGACTAGGGTGACATTAAATCTGCGTATGGCGAAAATCCTGCATAAATTGAAGGTTTTTACGCTTGCATAGTAGGGCCTGGATATGGATCATTGCCCAAATATTTTGCGGCGTGTTTAGGGATGGATAAAATCATCCGGTTAGATGTGATATCGGACCGTGAATGTCGATTTTTTCAACAATGAAAAAAACAGTTTTTGGTGAATCGTTTTTTGTTTTTGGGTATTAGAGGATACAGTATGCGTATTATTTTGCTCGGACCACCTGGTGCAGGGAAAGGAACCCAAGCTCAGCTGATCAGCCAGCAGTTCCAGATTCCACAGATTTCAACCGGTGATATGCTGCGTGCCGCGATCCGCGAGGGCACTGAATTAGGCTTGCAGGCCAAGAGCGTGATGGATGCGGGTGGTCTCGTGTCTGATGATCTGATCATTAATCTGGTCAAAGAGCGTATTGCGCAGCCGGATTGTGCTAATGGCTGTATTTTTGACGGTTTTCCACGCACCATTCCGCAAGCTGAAGCCATGGAAACTGCAGGTGTGGGCATTGACTTTGTGATCGAGATCGATGTGCCGGATGAAGAAATCATTAAGCGTCTCTCGGGCCGCCGTTCACATCCTGCGTCGGGCCGTGTGTATCACGTTATCTATAACCCACCGAAAGTTGAGAATGTAGATGACGTGACAGGTGAGCCACTGGTGATCCGTCCGGATGATGAAGTTGAAACCATCAAAAAACGTCTGGCGGCCTATCACAAGGACACTGCCAAGTTGGTGGGTTTTTATCAGGCCCGTGCGGCTGCGGGTGCCAATGCACCGAGCTATACCAAGATCAATGGTCTGGACAATATCGACACTGTCCGAACTCAATTGTTCACACTGTTGGGCGGCAAATAAGCCTACGTGCTTGGGCGCGGCAACAAAAAAGGAAAGCGACGGCTTTCCTTTTTTGTTGGTTTTTTTCTCGCTGAAGATGGATCAGGCGGGCTCTGCCACGTGATCCAGCAGGAAATGCTCAATCTCCTGAATACGTAAGCCTGCATCGTGGTAGCCCAACTGCACCAGCTCACGGGTAAATGAGGAGTCAAACAGCAGAAAGCTGGTCAGGTCGGCGCTCTGAGCATCCGGCTGCCCCAGACCGTCCAAGAGATAGCGAATACTCTTGGGCATGCGATGCTCCAGGGTTTTGGCGATGATCGCGATGTCGGCAGAGGGCGAAATCGCCAGCGGTGCGACGATATGCATTGGTTCGCTGACATCGGCGGGTTTAGCGCTTTTCGGAATGCTTTGCTCTAGGCGTTGATAGGCCGCGACAAACTCATTCATGCGTTTTAAATGATCCAGATCCGCATCCAGATGGTCGAGGAAAATGGCATTCATCAGTGTACCGCAAATCTGCGACAGCGGCGGACGCTGCAATTCCGTCACATAATCCTCATCAGTAGACAGCTCCGAACGTAAGAGACTGTCTGCTGACTCCTGACAGCGAACACCGATGGCAAAAAGCCGCTCGGCACCGAGACGGATGGCAGGACTGAGTGGTGTGGTCAGGCGCATCGCACCGTCCCCGAAATAAGCGATCGAGTCGCCAGCTTTGAGGGGGACTGGCGGGAAAACCAGCGGGATGGCTGCTGACGCGAGAATATGGTCCATGCTCAGGTGGGTTGAGAGTGCGATGCGGCGGCTTTTATTCCACAGCGGGTGTCCTTGTTGTCCCTGAATAAACGTAAACGCCTTGCCCGAATGATAGCCCGTTGCAGTGACACCGAAGGCATACAGGTCGCCACGTTGTATTGCCTCATCGATACCGGCCAGATCCAGATGACCTTCGAGAAAATGCCGTAGTGGAGAGGTGTCAACAAAAGACTGCAGACGCCCGGCACCGGTAATCCCACCCAGTGCAAAATCTAGCACGGCCTGAACGCCGGTATTTAGTAGCGAGGCCGGATCATAGCGGAAGACTTGCGCCGCTTGCAGATTGGACCACAGTTTGACCAAGAGCTTGGTGCCAGTGGCAAAGTCCGAGCTGTTGGCCGCGATGGCGGCACCATTAAGTGCGCCTGCCGAGGCACCAGTGATGATCTTGAAGGGAGATGGCTTCCCAGCCAGCGCAGGGATCTCACTGATCCGCTTGAGTACACCGGCCTGATAGGCACCACGTGCACCACCAGCGGTAAGCACGAGTCCTGTCATTGGCGCGGCTTGCAGTTTGGTTATCGGCTTATTCATCATCGTATCCTGCTCATCGTGTAGGGATTCTGGGTTGCAGAGATCGCTTTGGAACACGTCCAGCATGCCTCGGAATGCGAGGCGGTACAAGCTGTCCGATGCATGTTCTTGTTAAGCGCGCCTATCGTTTGTGTTGCGGGTTTTCGGGCAGACTTGCCGTCCGCGCGAGACGTGGGTTTTAGTATTAGGCAGCAAGTCTTATGCCAAGCCCGCACATACTTTGGCGTCAGGCGGACAGCCTAGTCATACTTGATAGGGCCAGCATTGTAGATAGAGATGACAGGCCGATGACATCAGTGCATTTTTTGCATGCTCTGTATTCTTGGCGGTATTTGTAGCTGCTGCAAAATGAATGACGATGAGTGACGCTTTGTGTCAGATGAGTCTGCGATAGGGCGTCTGATGAATTTGCGCTAATCCAGATGCAGGATCATTTCCAAGACAAACTTGCTACCGATAAAGCCGACCAGCAGCAGGAAAAATCCCCAGAGGGTAAATGTCACGGCCCGTTGACCACGCCAGCCCATACGCCAGCGGCCATAAAGCAGGACGCCAAAGACCAGCCAAGAGAGTAGGCTAAAGAACGTCTTGTGTGCAAGATGTTGAGTAATGAGATTATTGACTGCATAGGCACCCAGTATCAGGGCAATGGTCAACAGCACAAAACCAAGTCCCAGCATGTCAAACAGCAGTGATTCCATGGTCTGTAGTGGTGGCAGGATGGAGACCCATATCCGTTTGCTGGTTTTATGCTTGAGTTCGCGGTTCTGAGCATGCAGCAGCAAAGCCTGAATTGCAGCCATGAACAGCATGCAATAGGCTGCCAGTGAAAGCATGATATGCCACTCTAGCCCGTCACCGAGGTGGGAAATTGGCTGATAGGGGGCACGCCAGAGCACGCCGGCGAACAGACCAGTTGCTGCAATCGGAATCGCCAAAAGATTGAGCCCCAAAATAGGGCGATAGCTGCTAAACGCGACGCTAAACGTGAGCATGAGCCAACTGGTCAGCGACAGGATATTAAACAGGTTAAAGTCTACGCCATGAGGTGTAAATAGCAGGGGCCTGAGCACCAGTGCATGCAGCCCCAAACCACCCACCAGCAAACTCAGAATCAGTCCACGATGAGGCACTTGTCGCTGGATGATGAGCCGGGCAAACAGCCACCAGAACGCCAGCGCATAGAGAGCCAGCGCGACATGAATGCTGATCATCAGTGGCGGCGATAAATCCTGTAGATGAGGTGAACTGTAAAAGGACATAAAATGTAAGCTATCCGGGCTAAACCAAGCGACTCAAACGAGCCGATGTGCAATCATCTCGTCAGTGTAAACGATAATGGTATGCGATACCAAAACCTATAGTATATTCTTGCTTTGGGGCGATGGTGTGGCAGAGGCATTGCGGCGATGGCACGATCAGCGTCAATCTGTGCGAAGTGTGTTGCGCGAACGGGATAAGGATGTTCAGGGAGGGGATATGATACTGAAGAAATGGATGGTGACAGGGCTATGCACGGGAATAATCGCGGGGGTATCGACCATTGCACAGGCCGATACCTACATGTACACCTGTCGGGATCGGCTGGGGCATATATCCTATGGTGATCATGCGTGCAGTAGCCGTGTTAAGGAGGTGTCTCATGGCTATCTTAAACCTACACCTGCGGTTGGAAGCATCCGATATCGCGTGACCAATCAGACGACCATCAACAACGTCTACCAGCCGCGTAATCCAGACATTCTGGATTATGAGCGGCAGAAGCAGGACGATCAGGATAAAGCCTGGAATAGTTTACCCCCTTTGGGTGTTACCCCGCAGAAATCTCCTGGCACTTGGTATAAAACGCATTAGGCATATTAACCATGATGTTCAACGGCGACAGACAGAAGGTGCGATCATGACAGAAGCGAAGCAGATACTGCTCTCCAGAGCAAAACATACTGAACAGGTTCTGGCGACCATGCGGCGGGAACTGGGTGATCTGACCCAATATAGCAGCGCAGAATTGCTGGATTTATTGGCGTATTTTCAGGAGTTTTGCGTGACGCTTGAAGATGAGGCGCAAAGTCCGGACCGACATCGCTGAGGCCCGACGTGCATGTTGTGCATTCATATATCGCCCGATTTGCGCAAGGCTAGGTTAACGGGGGTGAATGCGCTAGAATGCGTGTTTAAGTATGCGTTCTGTCCTGTACCGATGGATAACGCACAAGAATCTGTGCCGACTTGGTTCATTTGACACGAGCAAGTAAGATCTGTTGCCTTGTCTATACGTGATATGACCCCACGATATCTTAAATGATGAGGGATCATGGCCTGGGCGCAAGGAGTAGAGCTTCCGGGCGGGTCATATTGTTTTTCTGGAATCGTTTTTTAGGTTTGCCATTGTTATGTTTGATACTCTAACCGATCGTCTGACGCAGAGTCTGCGCAATATCTCCGGCTCCGGCCAACTGACTGAAGACAATATCAAAGACACTCTGCGCGAAGTGCGTATGGCGTTGCTTGAGGCGGACGTTGCGTTACCTGTAACGCGTCAATTCATTGAAAAAGTCAAAACTGAGGCTCTGGGGCAAGAGGTTCTCAAGCAACTCTCGCCCGGTCAGGCCTTCGTCAAGATTGTCTTTGACCAGTTGACCCTGATGATGGGTGAGGCCAATGAAAGCCTTGATCTGCGCGCCAAGCCGCCCGTCGTGATCCTGCTCGCAGGTCTGCAAGGTGCCGGCAAGACCACGACCGCTGGTAAGCTTGCCCGTTTCTTGATCGAACGTCAGAAGAAAAAAGTCATGACCGTCTCGGCAGACGTCTATCGCCCTGCCGCGATAGAGCAGCTGCGTCATGTATCGGGTGAGGTCGGTGCGCTGTTCTCGCCATCTGCCAGTGACGAGGCACCGCTGACCATCGTCCAGCGAGCGATTGAGCAGGCCAAAATTCAGTTCGCTGATGTGTTGATCGTCGATACCGCCGGTCGTCTGCACGTCGATGAAGAGATGATGGATGAGATCAAGGCATTGCATGCTGCGATCAATCCGACCGAAACGCTCTTTGTTGTGGACTCGATGACGGGTCAGGATGCGGCCAATACTGCCAAAGCGTTTAACGATGCTCTGCCGTTGACCGGTGTGATCCTGACCAAGACCGATGGTGACGCGCGTGGTGGTGCGGCCCTGTCGGTGCGTGCCATTACGGGCAAACCGATTAAATTCCTCGGCATGGGCGAGAAGCTTGATGCGCTGGAGCCGTTTCACCCCGAACGTGTGGCGCAGCGTATCCTCGGCATGGGTGACGTGCTGTCCTTGGTCGAGGAAGTTGAGCGTAAACTCGACAAAGAAAAAGCCGAGAAGATGGCGAAAAAGCTGCAAAAAGGCGGCCGCTTTAATCTTGAAGATATGCTGGTGCAGTTTGAGCAGATGCGTGCGATGGGCGGTATGGCGGGCTTCCTCGACAAGCTGCCTGGCATGAGCGGCAGCGGGATGCAGAAAGCCGTACAGGATGCGCGCCCTGAGCATGAAATGAAGCGTATGGAGGCCATCATCCAGTCCATGACCTTTAAGGAGCGCCGTAATCCCGATCTGATCAATGCCAGCCGCAAGCGTCGTATCGCTGCGGGCTGTGGTATGGAGATTCAGGATGTCAATCGTCTGCTCAAGCAGCATGAGCAGATGGCCAAGATGATGAAGAAGATTGCCAATCCGGCCGGGATGATGAAGATGGTCAAGGCTATGAAGAATCTGGGCTCAGGTGGTGGTGGTATCGGTGGCGGAGGCGCGGGCCCGCTGTTCGGCGGTAAGTGATCTGATCATGATCAAAAAAAACCGGTTGCTCATCTGGAACAAACGGTTTTTTTATTGTGCAAACAGCAGGATATGTTCTAAACCAGCATGGGCGTGTATGATTATATTAAGGCGTAAGTCCACACTCGTCACTAAGATATGCGACATGGGTGTGATAAATGATGTGAACGTCAATCCTAAGATTAGACATTGTTACATGAAACAAAATATTCGGATGCCGCTGTGTCTGTCTATGCTATCTATCCTGCTGGTGTCCGCAGTCTATGCAGAAACTGAATCTGGCGCGAATGATCCGCGATGGATGGCGCCAGCCTCGGAGGAGGCTGATCATGCTAAAGGTCGGCAGCAGATGTACCTTGAGCAGCAATTCCAGAATCTCAAACGCATCAAGACGGTACCAATACAGCTATCCGATGAGTTCAAGCGTCATCCGGTTGATGGTGAGGTGATCCTGTGGCTCGACGTGGCTGCAGATGGTCATGTATCGGATGCGCGTATTCATCGTTCGTCTGGCAACTATGATCTGGATATGGCCGTGCAGCGTGCGGCCCGCCAGTTTGTTTATCAGCCGTATGTGAGTCCAGAGACTGCAGAAGCGACTTCGGCTAAAGTCCAGTTGGTCTATGGCTACAAGGTAGACAGTAATCCGGTAGTCCCTGTACATCCTGAGCAGGCATCTCAGCCTGAGATAGCCCCCGGTCAGCGTTTGAATGATGACGAGCTTGCAGACGGCCAGCTCGAGTTCAGAAAGCTGAAAATGATCAAGATGGTGCGGCCGCAATTCTCCGATGGATTTAATCATCACCCTGTGGCTGGTGCTGTGACCTTGTGGATCGATGTGGGCGCGGATGGACATGTCACCCATGTCCGTATGCTGCATTCATCGGGCAATGCCGATCTGGATAATGGGGTGGCGAAGGCGGCCCAGCAGTTTATCTATGAACCCTATATCGATCCCATGACGGGTAAAGCTGGGCCAACCAGAACCAGACTCACCGTCAATTACACAGTGAACCCGCCTGTGCCAGCCAATACTATGGCGGCGAATAAAGTGAACTGATACATGGTGAGCTACCGGATGGGTTTGACCTGTCTTGTAATTGCAGCAGCGGGCTCCCAAGCCTCGGTTTGCCATCAGCAGATTCGCGCTATAGTTATACAAGAAAACCGAACATTTAAGTACAAACCCAATATAAATTCAAAAAAATAATTTAAATCATAATTAAAACATAATCTTAATTTCTTAATATCGTGAAATTTATCCGAATTGAAGACGACTCGAAAACAGCGATATCTTTTTGATCTGTCTTCTTCTTGAGTTTGTGAAATGACTTTAGCGAATGGATCACAAAGGAAATCCGCAACTAAGCCGAAGCTAAGCGTGGCGAGTGCTATCCGGAAAGGAACTTTCCCGATTCGCCATCTGGATTTTAAGTTTGATGGGCAAGGCTACTATTCAAAGTATTATCGAGATGGTGAGCTGGCTTCTGCGTATGCATCAGCTATGTCTATATTCCTCACGTTTGGTGAAGAATTAGTCATAGAAACCGCACGCCATCATCGCGACTTCATCACTGATCCCGTGTTAAAGCAACGTGTGACTGCACTGATCGGACAAGAGGCGATACACTCAAAAATACATAATGACTTCAATGAAACGCTCAAGGACTATCGGTATCCCGTCAGTTTTTATCGCTTTTTGGCAGAGCATGTATTCAAGTATGGGTTCGGCCAGTTTCCTCAGCCCTTAAAACTATCACTCATGGCTGGCATTGAGCATTTCACTGCTGTGTTTGCTGAGTTTGCTATGAAACATGAGGATCTTTTGTGGTCTACCCAAGCCGAAGAAAAGACGATTTCAATGTGGCTGTGGCATTTCATGGAGGAGTCCGAGCACAAAGATGTCGCGTTTGATGTATTCCAAACATTGTCAGGCAACTATTCACTGCGCATTTTCGGGTTTTTATTTTCGGCCTTTACCATTATGGGGTTGGTTCCATTAGGCGCATTTGGTATTCCGCTACTTCGCAAGCCATCCAATGCGATCAGTTCAACGTATTGGAAAGACGTTGTCCGTAGCGTGTATATACTCTGTAATACAAAAGACGGTATTTTTGGCAGTACTATTGGGCACGTCTCTGAGTATCTTCGTCCAGACTTCCATCCAAATGACCATGATACATCGATGTATGTAGATGCATTGAAAGACAAATTGCTTAACCCTGTCACAGGTTTATTGAGGCCATACCTCATTAAAGAATTTAGCCCCGCCATACGGGCGAGCTGATTGAGTGCGCTAGTCATGGCCTCGTTGTCATGGCGAGTAAACGTAGGATGGCTTAAAACTCTTCCGGTGTTTACGGGCCTGATTTTGATGAAGAATTGCGAACAAGTGGACCCATACACTGATTCGGCAAACGTTCTGAACACAAATACATTTTCTGTAATGATGGATCAAACATGGCATAGCCGCTCGTGACGTCCCCAATCGGAGAAGTTTGCCCGTCGCAGTCTTTTTTGCCATTACTTGTGACCACGGTGTCCGTGAATTGATAAAAGCCATGACTATCCGGAGTTTCTGAGACCTCATATCGACTATCCCCGATCTCATCGCGACTCGTGATGTGATCAACGCCATCTGGTCTGAATTCATAGGTCTCAAAACAGGCCAATTCTGGTAGGTCGTATTTCCATGTCCCTAAGATAGGATGAACGAGTGGGATTTCGGCGGCAAAAACATGGGATGTCGAAAGCATGAGTGCAGCAAGGATCGGGTGAGCATAGGTGTTCAAATTATTATTTTCCCAGTATAAAACGATATTATAGCTATGATGTATTTATGGTTTTAGGATGGATGTACTACTACGTACAAATGGCCCCGTGCATTGATACTGGGTGCGATCCGTGCATAAGTACATCGTTTGTTGCGAGCGATCAAAGATGATAAATCCAGATATGACATTTCCAATTGGCGTCAGATTATAGCCGCAGTCTTGTTTTTGATTGTTAGTGATGACCATGTCTTGAAATGTGAAATAACCCAGACGATCTGCGGTGGTGGTTACATGAAACTGGTTGTCGCCGATCTCTTCGCGGCTGATGGTATGTTCTGTGCCATCAGGCTTGAAATCGTAGGTCTCGATACAGCTCAATCCTGGCACGTCATATAGCCAAGTCCCTAACAGAGGGTGATCCGGCGGGACTTCTGTAGCATATGCTGTGGAAATGACGGTCAGCAGGAGGATAGCCGTGACAAGGGCACTCAGTTTGTTCAAAAGATTCTTTCCCTGTTTATAATCACTGTTTTTTCTTGTGTTCTAAGGTTGTCCGTTTCTTGGCGAAGAACTCCGTGTCAGGGACATGCAGGCCCTGAAGGAGTGATCTTGACATAAAACCATGCTTTCTTGCGATGGGTCAAAGTGGATATAGGCATTTAATACCTCACCTACGGGTGTAGATGGCCCGCCCTCACATGATTTTTTGCCATTGATGGTGATGAGTGTCTCTGAATAACGATAGAAACCCTGCGCATCTGATGTGGCTGAGACGTCATAGCGACTGTCACTGATTTCGTCACGACTTATGCCATGATTAATCCCATCTGTGCGGAATTCATAGGTTTCTACGCAGTTGTCATGATTGAGCGAAATATATTGCCATGTCCCCAAAATGGGATGATCAGGGGGGACATTGGCTGCGAAGACGGAGGACGTCATTGCTAGCAGTGCCGCAGTCATCAGATTATGTTTTAGCATTTTCATGAGCAATCATCCTCTTGGAGGTTATACGCACATCATATCTGCAGAATAATCATACATGGGATGATTGCATTTGGCCTAGTCTTTCAGCCAATATCCGCTCTACCGTCTCCACGATCACCTGCGTACTACGCTCAATCTCGATATTCAGTTTACTGCCTGTGACTTTATCTTCAAAGACTGTCATGCGACGTGTTTCCGGGATTAACCATACCTCAAACCAGCTCTCAAGCTTATTCACCTCAGACATGGTTAAGCTTGTGCCATTGATGGCGACATAGCCTTTGGCAAACAGATAGCGCAGCCACTCAGAAGGCACGCCAATCCGCACACAATAATTACTCTCAGGCTGTGTTACTTGTAACACTGTGGCGGTAAAGTCCACATGCCCAGACAAGGGATGTCCGCCAATTTCGGCACCGTCTTTGGCGGCACGTTCGGCATTGACGCGCGTTCCTTCAGCATATTGCCCCAGCGTTGTGATGGCGAGACTCTGATGGATCACATCGAACTTTGCCGTCGTATCCGAAGGCATCTCCGTTACCGTCAGACAGACGCCGTCGATGGCAACACTGGCGCCGATCTGCAAGTCTGTGCAGAAGCCTTCAGGGAAGTGAATGTCGAGGGTACGGATGCCGCCTGCATCCGTGATGCGCTCGATGGTAGCGACGCTCTGAATAATGCCAGTAAACATAAAAATCCTGCGTAAAATAAATAAAGGTACATACTCCATACGCAATTCTACGCCATGATAGTGTGGAATGAGGGTTTGGCGATTGATTTAAAGGCAGCAAAATGAAAAAAACGACGAAGATTACGGGTGCTATCGGTTTATGGATGTTTGCTTTTTGGGCCGTCGCATCAGATGATGGCATTACACTGCCTCAGACCCACGATGCTTATGCTGACACGGTCGGCAAACTCGAGCAGGGGCAGACGGATATCGACTATGTGGCTTTTCGCGACAGCTTCGTTGCGAGTCAGGCTTATAAGGACAAAGCGCTGAAGACCAAGCAGGTGAGTGACCTCACCAAAGCCATGTTTGCTGCCGCCAGCCAGCATAATACGCCTGAAGTACTCAGAACGAGTAAGGCATTGCTCAGCATCGACTATACCAATATCTTTGCGCATCGCTTTCTGACCGAAACATACCAGATGAATGGTGATGTCGCCAATGCCAAGAAATATCACGATATCGAGTTTGGACTTTTAAACTCCATCACCAAAAATGGCAATGGCGTGAGCTGCGAAACGGGCTATCCGGTAGTTCAGGTGAGTGAAGAATATGTGATTCTGGCCTTTTTACAAGTTCAGCCGATCAAGCAAAGCCTAATCAAGAAAGACGGATTGGCCTGCGATCAACTGGATGTCAAAACTGCAGACGGTACCGCCAAGACCTATTATTTTGATATCCGCAAGACACTGGCTGCAGAGGCGGCGCTCTATACACCGAAGCCCATGCCTGCGAACGGTTCATAAATCCCGCGTTTCCAAGACAAAGCCCTCGATATCGGGGGCTTTGTTATTCAGGGGGATGTGTCATTAGACCAGCAGTGTGCTGACCCGCTTCACATAGGCCGCTGGATCTTCCGGCAGACCACCTTCGGCCAAGAGCGCTTGATCAAAGATGATGTGTGCGAGATCATCGAAGTGGCTGGTGCTGTCGAGTTTCTTGATCAGCGCATGCTCTGGGTTGATTTCAAGGATTGGCTTGGTCTCTGGTGCTTGTTGGCCCATTTGCTTGAGCATACGGGCGAGCTGACCAGACATGGCATTGTCGGCGACCACAAGACAGGCCGGGCTATCGACCAGACGGGTCGTGACGCGGACTTCCTTGGCTTTGTCTTTGAGCGATGCAGTGAGGCGTTCCAAGAGCGGCTTGTAGGATTCAGCGGCTTGTTCGGCTGCTTTCTTTTCTTCTTCGTCCTGCAAATCACCCAGATCGACCGCGCCTTTGGCGACGCTCTGCAGCGATGTGCCGTCGAACTCCATGAAGAAGCCCAGCGCCCATTCGTCGACGCGGTCGGTCATCAGCAGCACTTCGATGCCTTTTTTCTTGAAAAGCTCGAGTTGTGGGCTGTTCTTGGCGGCGTTTAAGCTATCGGCGGTGATGTAGTAGATGGCTTTCTGGCCGTCTTTCATGCGGGCTTTGTAGTCGGCGAACGAGACTTTGACCTCGTCGGTCGTGGTCGAAGCAAAGCGCAGCAGCTTGGCGATCTTGTCCTTGTTGGCGAAGTCTTCGCCCAGACCTTCTTTCAGCACTTGACCGAATTCAGCATAGAACTTGGCGTATTTCTCCTGATCGGCAGCTTCAGTGCTGGAGGAGAGGCCCTCGAGCATGGATAGTACGCGACGGGTATTGCCTTCGCGGATGGCTTTGACGTCGCGGCTTTCTTGCAGCAGTTCACGACTGACGTTCAACGGCAGATCGGCGCTGTCGATCACACCTTTGATGAAGCGCAGGTACATCGGCATCAGGTTATCGACTTCATCCATGATGAAGACGCGCTTGACGTAGAGCTTTATGCCCGATTTGACGTCGCGGCTAAAGAGATCGTACGGGGCTTTGGCTGGGATGTAGAGCAGTTGGGTGTATTCGGTGCTGCCTTCAACGCGGTTATGACTCCACGTGATCGGGGCTGCCGTGTCGCGCGAGAGTTGTTTGTAAAACTCGATATATTGTTCTTCGGTGATGTCTTTTTTGCTGCGGGACCATAGGGCGCTGGCGGAGTTGATGGTTTCCCACTCATCCGAGGTAACCATTTTGCCGGGTTCACCTTCGATTTCACTGTCCTGCCATTCTTCCTTTTGCATCAGGATCGGCAAGCTGATGTGGTCGGAGTATTTGGTAATGGTGTTCTTGATGGTCCAAGCGTTCAGGTATTCGGCTTTGTCGTCGCGCAGGTGCAGGGTAATGCTGGTACCCCGTGCGGCGCGGTCGATGGTCTCGACCTCAAAGTCACCCGTGCCACCGCTGACCCAGCGTACACCCTCGGATGCAGGCAGACCGGCGCGGCGGGATTCAACCGTGATCTTGTCGGCGACAATAAAACCCGAGTAGAAACCCACGCCGAACTGACCAATGAGCTGGGCATCGGATTTCTGGTCGCCACTCAGTTTGCTGACGAAGTCGCGTGTACCGCTCTTGGCGATGGTGCCGAGGTTGTCGATCGCTTCTTGCTGCGAGAGCCCGATACCGTTATCGGTGATGGTGATTGTCTGAGCATCCTGATCAACACTGACTCGTACGGACAGATTCGGGGTGTCTTCGTACAGGGTGGCATCGTTAATGGCTTCAAAGCGCAGTTTGTCGCAAGCATCGGAGGCGTTCGAGATCAGCTCGCGCAGGAAAATCTCGGGATTGGAATACAGCGAGTGGGTCACAAGGTGCAGCAGTTGGGCGACTTCGGCCTGAAAGCTGTAGTGTTTAGGTGCGGTGTGCTGGTTTTGACTGTTTTCTGGTGTAGACATGAATCAACCTCTTATCAAGCTGTCTGACTAAAAAATTATGTCCACGATCCTGACGAGAGCCTATATACAGATGTTAATCCGTTGAAAAGCCAGTAAATCAGGATCGTGATTGTTGTGCTATAGAAAATGGGGAGGCTAGGAGGGATTTTCAAGCGGCTTGGACTTGTTTTTTACCTGAGCTGGGTGATGTGTGAGATCAAAAAAAAGCCACTCCAGTCAGATGAACTGGAGTGGCTTTAGGACCAGACGACACATAATTCAATGTGTTGCAATCTGCATCAATTGATCATGTGTAGGCATTACATGAAACAATTTGACCTTAACTGATGCCGACCTGAATCTCGAGACGTCCGGGTTGTACACGTAGGCCACGGATTTCAAACTGATTGACCAGTTGCGTCATGAGTTCTTTGCTTTCACGCAGGATATTGAGGCCCGGCAGGATACTGAAATCGCTAAGGCTTAAGAGTTTATCCACCATCCATGAGCGGTTGTTCAGAAGATCAATAAATCCGGCTTTTTCAAGATCGATATACCACAGGCGGTGGCCTTCTTGCTGGATGCCGGGGATGTCGCGGATGACATGATTGATCACCGAGGGCAGCGGCAGGCGATTGACCAGTTCAAATGCATTACGTGAAACCTTGCGTGCGACCCAGTTGGTGACCGGATTGGCATCAGCGAGCGCGACGTCCAGAGCTTCATCGACCTGACGTAGGCGCAGGAACTTTTCACGGCCGATCTGGCATTCCAGCACATTGAAATCCAGCTCGACGGTATAACGCAGCTTGCGAAAGTGGCCGACAGCTTTTAGACCTAGACGATCATCACCACAATCGACGGCTGCTTGATCGAGGTCCGAGCGCTGTTCGAGACGCTGGCGGATTTGTTTATTGAGCAGGGCCTCAGGCAGTGGCAGGGTGATGGTACTGCTGCCTAAGAAAGTACGGGCCATCTTAAGAGCGACTTCGCGGGCGGTCTCACTGGCACCGACGACGACACCTTTGGCGGCCTCACTGGTCAGATTGGCGGCACCGACCACGCCGCGTGTGGCGACATCGACCGCGCTCATGGCAGCTTCGGTCGCCATACCGACGACCGTTGCGACATCGCGGGCATGTTTGAGAAAGCTTTTGGAGGATTTGTCGTTCGATAACTTGTCGTTTGCAAGTTTGTCGCGAGTCGTAGCGTCGGATTCGTTAGATGCAGCGGATGCATTTGCGCTTCCTGCGGGCAGTGTGTGCTCGGATTTATTGCTGGAGGGTTCGCGGCTCATATCCGTATTCTCTACATGCAGTTACGTCGGTGAGGAGACTCCACGTGATGATACGCGGGATGTGTCTCTTGAAGTTCGTTGTTTTGTCTCATTGTTGCACAAGCTCGGATTATTTTTCTTCTCCAGAGCAGGGCTTAGAGGCGACTGATCTCAATCTTCACGGTGTTGAAAATTCTGACGTTATTATGAGCCGGACCGCACAGACTGGCAAGGCATCCCCGTACACCCCGTGTACGAGCGTGACGGGATGAGGATGTGAGGTAAACTGAAGTTATGGATTTTGCAGGTGTTGTCGGGCTTCTGCGGCGACGGCGGGTTTGTTTTGCAGGTTGGCTGCCAATTCGATCAGTTGCCAGAAACCGGCTTTTTGCTGTGGAGAGCGAGACAGCACCAGTCCACGACGAGCCATGCCTTCAGCCGTCACGCCATCTTTTTTGCGTAAAGCAACTTCGCTTAAGCGCGCGTAGACGCTGGAGAGTTGCGGAGCGATGCGCTGCACACGCACGAAGGTTTCTTCGGCATCATCCAGTTGACCTTGTTTAAGTTGTTGTTCGCCTTGTGCCATCAAGGTCTGCACCAGAGGAATGTCATGCCCATCCCTGAGGGCCACTTGGGGTTGCGGGGGAGCTGGTGGTGTTTGCGGGGCGGGCAGTATCTGTGGAGACAGTGGGGGATAGCCAAACTCCGGTTGTGCTGTCGTCGGATCTTTGGGATGCGGTGCGGCGACAGGTGGTTGGTGATGTACGGGTGGTTTTGGAGGTGGAGGCGGTGGGGCTGTGACACATCCTGCCAGACCTGCAAGCAGTATGGACAGCAGCAGCGACTTGGTGAGTAAACACGACGTGGATGAGGTTGAAGTTAAGTTAAATTTAGCCATGATCAGACACACCGGGTACGCATTTAACAAACTGATCCGGTCAGTACCGGATCAGGTGAATTCAATTTCGCATCCCTTCATCTCCACAGGGGAAATGTCGGGGTGTTTAGGTCTTCAGGATCAGATCAAGCATTCGATCATGCATGATTAAAAACTTTCCATGGCCCGCTCAACGCTGCTTGTGCTCCGACCGGACTGGCTGTGCGGTGTGATGATATGCATCGGTGCCTGAGCAGAGGAAGGCGCAGGCTGTACTGGCTGAGGTGCAGGCGGTGGTGTGTCAGGGTTGCTGGTACCCGCATTATTCCCTGACATCACGGGCGCACTATACATGTCAGTTGACGGCGCAGCGTTAGGCATCTGGTTTAATTTATCCTGTCCACACGCGGTGATTTGTGATGGCACGGTACTTCTCAGCATCGGAATGTAACGGGCATTTGGACAACCGTCGGCGGAGATACTACCACTCTCGCCATCGATCCATTCCCAGACCACGCCATCGGGCTGAGCCATGGATACGGGCGTCAGTTTCAGGCGGCTCATGAGGTTGATCCAGATCGGCAGGGCGCCGGTCGCACCGCTCAAGCCGGTTGGATGGTTATCATCCTGACCGACCCAGACGACCGCAACGTAGTTACCGCTGAAGCCTGCAAACCACGAATCGCGGAGGTCATTGGTGGTACCGGTTTTGCCTGCCAGATTGAGGTTGGGCGACAGCGTTTTATTGGCTGCTGCTGCGGTACCCGATTTAATCACTTGCTGCATGGCGTAGTTGAGCAGGTAAGTCGAGGCTGGATCGACGCTCTGGCTCATGGTCAGGTTGTTGCGTTGCAAGGCGGTGCCATCGGCTTTAATCACCGAGAGGATCGCACGTGGTGGATGCTGGAAGCCATCAGAGGCGATGGTGCCGTACATATTGAGAATATCGAGCGGCGACAGGTTGGCGGCACCGAGCAGGACTGAGGGGTATTCAGGCAATGGGGCGGTCACGCCTAGTGACTTCAACGTCGAGATCACTTGCGGGACGCCCATCTGCATACCGAGATTGACGGTGGCCTGATTATAGGAGTGGGCCAGCGCGTCGGTTAATGAAACGATGCCATGATCCTGCAGGTCATAGTTCTTGGGCTGCCAGTTGGTCATGCCATAGCCAGTAATATTGACCGGACCATCATCCAGAAGTGAGGCAAGATTATAACGACCAGAAGCCAGCGCGGTGAGATAGACACCGGGCTTAAACAGTGAGCCGACCTGACGACGCGCATCCAGCGCACGGTTATAACCCGTAAATGTGCCTGAACCGCCGACAACGGCCAATATTTCGCCATTTTGCGGGTTGTTAACCAGTACTGCACCTTGTAGCCCATTTAGCCGTTTAGGGTTCGATTTGACGATCTTGGCAATCGTTTCATCAAAGGCGCTACTTGCGGCATTCTGCACACGTGGGTCGAGGGTGGTGAAAATCTGTAATCCATCACTGGTCAGGTCGCTTTCCTGATATTCCGTGCGCAACTGACGGCGGACGAGGTCGAGAAAATCGGGATAGAGACTTTGTCCTGCGGTGGGTTTATCCACAATACCGAGCGGGGCATCGTGTGCAGCCTGAAACTGATCCTGAGTAATCTTGCCTTGCTCCAGCATATTTTGCAGGACGGTATTGCGACGGTTTAATGCGGCTTCAGCGTGCCGCCATGGATTGTATTCACTGGGGCCTTTGACCAGGCCAACGAGCAAGGCAACCTGCGGTAGCTTTAGCTCCTGAATCGGTTGACCAAAGTAAAACTGAGAGGCGAGACCAAAACCATTGATCGAGTGATTGCCATTTTGGCCGAGATTCACTTCATTCAGGTACGCTTCGAGGATCTCGCTTTTGGAATAGTGGTATTCCAGCAACAGCGCCATCACTGCTTCGGTGGCTTTACGGCGGATGGTACGTTCGTTGGTCAGATAAAAGTTCTTGACCAATTGTTGTGTCAGCGTAGACCCTCCCTGACGGGCACCGCCGGTTGCATTTGAGACCAATGCGCGCATCAGGCCACGAATCGAAACGCCATGGTGCTGATAGAAGGAGCGGTCTTCGGTCGCGATCAACGCATCGACCAGCGGTTGTGGCGTTTCAGAGAGTTTGATTAGCACACGGTCTTCATTGATGCGCGGATAAATGCCACCGATCAGTACGGGCTCAAGACGGGCAACACCAGAGCCATTCGGTGCGGTACTCTGTATGTCGCCGATGGTGGTGGTGGCCGGGATGACATTGGAGGTACTGCTGGGTGGTGTGAAAACGATCTTGATCACTTGCTCCGCTTCGTGCGATGTACCGAAGTTAAAGCCACGGGTATGGATAAAGAGCGTGTTGCCTGAGAGATTATACAGACCGGGTGTGTCATAACTCGTGCTGCTCTTATAGCCCAGCAGATTCAACTCATCTACGACGGCTTTGGCATCCAACGGCTCATTGGTATACATCTCTAAAGGACGTGCATACACCTTGGCGGGAATTTCCCAGCGCTGACCTTCAAATTTGCTGCGCACCACACTGTCGAGCTGTCCGATATAAATCGCAGCGGCTACGACCAGAGCGGCCAAGATTAGAAGGATGATCAAACCAATAATGATACAGCCACGACTACCGCGTGGCTGGGGCATACGCGAACTGGCAGGAGACAGTCGGGAAGCAGATAAAGAATTCTTTGTAAAATAAGACGCTGACAAGATCGTATGCCGTATCTGAAAGATTAAAGATGCCGACAATAATGCGGCAGCACTGCACCGGATGCAATAAGTGAAACGTGAAGAATGCGTGATCTTATAGTGAGTGAGATCTTGTACCGTCCGCTTATGTGCTTTTGAGAACATAAAAAGAATGGATGAGCGTTATTATCCCGAAGATTGATCGCAAAGCAGGCTGAAATACGCTAAAAATAGCTGATTTGGGCAATTAATAACCGCTTGAGTCAAAAGGTTTGAAAAAGGGTTTGACAGAATTTAATAAATCTATAGAATGCACCCCACAGCGACGGTGATGCGACGAAATAAAGCGAAGCAAAACAGTAGCTTAGATGAATTTAGGTGGTTGTGTAGCAGAAT
>Ga0164294_10000113_pt1 | contig 74956 bp, 85 predicted proteins | sample GEODES005metaG_FD_111479 | JGI IMG/M metagenome (GOLD analysis project Ga0164294, IMG submission 111479) | Oligotrophic lake water microbial communities from Sparkling Lake, Wisconsin, USA - GEODES005 metaG | ecosystem: Environmental > Aquatic > Freshwater > Lake | place: USA: Sparkling Lake... | reverse complement strand
TTTTTTATGTTTTGTTTAAATCAAATGCCCCCCCCTCCTTGGCGAAGATTTATTCATCGTCGTCGTCGTCGTCGTCGTTGTCGTCATCGTTGTCGTCATCGTTGTGGAGTTTAGTAGGAGGAGGATAAGACTTAGCCTTAGCCTTAGCATTCCACTCATCCTTTTCATCAGAATCAATAGCCTTCCACAAACGAGCGAGCTCAGTCAAGACCTCAGTATTCTTAGGCTTTTCATCATGAATAGATAACTTAGTCTTAACATCATCCCTATTAGAATTACAAAATAGAATATAACCGGTAACACGCTTAGGCTTAGCATCAGCAGGGTCAGCCTTAGCCTTTTTCTCCTTCTTAGCGGCAGCCTTTTCCTTCTTATCCTCCTTTTCCTTTTTCTTATCATCCACAGGCTTAGCTTGAACATTAAGTTGCGAAGCAAGAGTTTTCTCAAGCGCATCAACACGCATAGAAGTGGTCTTATCCGACTTCTCGAGCGCATCAACACGCATAGCAAGAGCCTCAATAATAGCCTTGGACATCTTAGTTAATTAGTAATGCGATAGAATAAAAGCAAATACAAAAAAAAAGAAATCAATTTTATTTAAATATAACAAGAATTGAGGCCGCCAAATAATATATATGAAAAGGACTTAAAGACACGTCTTAAAGACGCCGCCAAATAGATATAAAAAAAGGGCTTAAAGACGCCGCCAAATAGATATAAAAAAAGGGCTTAAAGACGCCGCCAAATAGATATAAAAAAAAGAGCTTAAAGGGGCCACATAATAGATATAAAAAAAGGGCTTAAAGGGGCCGCCAAATAGATATAAAAAAAGGGCTTAAAGGGGCCGCCAAATAGATATAAAAAAAAGGCTTAAAGGAACGCCTTAAAGAACGCCGCCAAATAATATATATGAAAACGACTTAAAGGCACGTCTTAAAGACTCTGCTTAGTATCAAAATAGTCAATAATAACAGCAATAATGGCTTCATCCTCTTTGTCATTATGCTCTATTTTCCTAGACATAAGACTAGCCTTAAACTTAATATATTTATAATGAGCAATAATACAAGCACAAAGAAGACCAGCAGAGAGACCAATACCGGTCCCAATATAAAATAAATCCCCTCCCTTTATGTTATGATTATGTAGAGGATTAATAATAGAACCTAGCACTTCTGCAACACTGCTATTCATAAAATCTCTCAACTCTAATAAAATAAATTGTATAAATTATTTTATTAATTCAATTTTATAACGAAAAAAAAGACAAGACACACCCACCCCCAAACAATAAACCTAACATATATGAAAGATAGCATATTGACACGCTTTAACCTGCCCCGCCCAATAATGGTCAAGAGCCTCTTGAGTAGCAGAATCGAGCAAAACCATGCTAGGGTCCTTGACCAACCACCTTTGTGGAGGCATCGGCAACTCAGAAGGGTCCGGCGAAGCTGTCATAATCTCAGTCCACGACTTGGCCACAAACTTGGGGTAATCAATGCTAGAGTTAATAATAGTAGTCATAATAGATGCAGGCAATTAATAAATAATAGTAAAGAACTTATCAATTTTAAATAAGACTAACAACAACATTTTTTGTTACTAGCACCTGGTTATGTCACCGAATTCCGGTTTGCTATAAATACATAATAAAAAGGATATAAAGAGCTTTGCAAGAGATTAATAGCAAACAAGCAAACACTAGTAATAAAATAAGTAAATCCCTTTATAATAGAAGGGTGTGTTTTCTGCAAATTTACAAATAAATCTCTCTATTTACAAATAATATTTTAATATTTGAGAGAAATTACAAATACATTTTATAAATAATATTCAGATGCATAGAGCAAATTATTTATAAAATTTATTTTAGTATTTGTAGACATTTTTATAAAATTTATTTTAGTATTTGTAGACATTTTTATAAAATTTATTTTAGTATTTGTAGACATTTTTATAAAATTTATTTTAGTATTTGTAGACATTTTTTATAGAATCTAATCTCTCTATTTACAAATAATATTTTAATATTTGAGAGAAATTACAAATACATTTTATAAATAATATTCAAGTGCATAGTGCGAATTATTTATAAATTTTATTTTATGAATCTAATCTCTCTATTTACAAATAACATTTTATAATTTGAGAGATTTTATAAACAATGTTTTATAATTTGACAACAAAACATAACACATTAATACTATTATTTTTGCTACTAGCTTAGGGTTATGTTACCGAATTCTGGCTTGCATTAATATGCACTAATAACACACTAGCTACATATTAGAGGTCGCACTAACTAAACACTATATAATAAATGCGCGCAACTATAAGGCAGAGTGTCTAGTGCCTTAATAATTATAAGAAAACAATATAAAGGGCTTTATATATTATAAGAAAACAATATAAAGGGCTAGCAACTTTTTGCTACTAGCTTAGGGTTTTGTTACCGAATTCTGGCTTGCTATAAATGGTGCATATTAGGGGGACTATGTTTAGCCTTATTTTAAAAATATTTGGGGGATTATATGGGGGGATATATGGGAGGGAGAGGGTGAGCGACTACACATTTTCTCTCCCTGTACTCTCCCTCTACTCTCCCAGTTATATGCCTCAGTCCCCCCATCACGTCTCTCAAAAAAAAATCAAATCTACTACGCTTCGCTGTCAAATTAAAATAAAAACATAAATAATTTATAAAATTCAAACATTCAAACAATAGTTTATAAACTACGATTAATCCTCTGATGTTTAACAGTTTTATTTTGTTCTCCATTCACTATATACATATTATCTTCCTCATTAATCCAATTCAATAGTTCTTTTTGTTGCATATAATATTTATTATTAGAATCATTAATTTTTCTAAGATTATAACAATGATATAATGACATCGACAATGGACAACAAACAGTAGCAACACATATAAAATTAATATTTTTATATTCAATTCTGTAAAGCGTCATAGTATTAATCTATTATGGCTACAATTAAAAGTTTTAAAGTCATTCAATTTTATTCTCTCCCTTTTTCTCTGCCCAAGTCCCACCACCACCACCAATCTTCTATGCTTATCTCTCAAATTAAAATAAATAATTTATAAAAATTGTTATATAATATTAGTATTAGTATTAATAGTATATAATATATGAGCTCTTGTAATGGACTTGGCGAATGCTTAATTCAGTGCATATGTGAATGCTATAATGAGGAAACCCAAGAATTCGATGAAGTATGTATTTGTGGTCATAGAGAACACGAAGGTTATTGCCCTCCAAATTGTTGTGCTCCTGTTAAATGTAGAAATTATAAATATTGTGAAACAATACAACCAAAATGGGTATCAAATTGTAATAATAATATGTGTATAAATTGCGCAGTTCAAATGGGAAAACATACTTATACAAATATAATAGAAGAATGCTGTGTATGTCTAGAAAATAAAATTATGCTGCTATTAAAATGCAATCATAAAGTGTGTAATGATTGTTGGTATAATATTACAAAGAATAATTTCGAAAATAGTAACCATAAACCGTGTTGTCCTTTGTGTCGTAATTTAAATGATTGGACACAATAGTGCGTCCCAGTCCCCCCACCACCAATCTCTCAAATTATAAACTTTAAAATATTAAAATTAAAATATAAAAAGTAATTTACAAACTATTAATAGTAAAGTTATGGCAACAGCAACAGCAACAGCAACAGCAACAGCAACAGCAACAGCAACAGCAACAGCAACAGCAACAGCAACAAATACAACAAATATTATATCAATAAAAGATATAATATTTACTAACGAGCTATGCACACAACTCATAAATTTATATAATAATTTTGGAGAAAATGACGCATTAAATTATGAAAATTGTAAGCCAATTTTAAAAAATATAGTAACAAACAACAATCACAATATATTTTTATATATTGATGACTCAAATAATATTTTGGGAGCACTAACATTATTGTTAGAACAAAAATTTATTCACAACGGTAAATGCGTCGCCCATATTGAAGATTTTGTAGTAAAAAAAGAATTTCGTGCGCAAAATATAGGCAAAGACCTAATGAATTATGCTATTACTTATGCACAACACCACAACTGCTATAAAATAATATTAGATACAAATAGCAAATTAGAAAATTATTATGCTAGTTATGGCTTTGTTAATAAAGGAACAGCTATGAGCATTTATTTTTCCTAATAAATAAAATAAATCTCTCAACATACATAAAACAATTTTATAAACACCCATAAAATCCACTACGGTATGGACTAAGACTAACTTTATCATAAACAATTGTTATTTCGTGAGCTAAATATTCATATTTATTTCTATTTTCTATAATATGATTTATAAAACATTGCCCATAATGATTTTCTACGAGAAAATGAATAAAATCATCAATACTTATACCTAACCACTGTATAAAATAGTCACCCTTTTTATTCCATAAACACATATCGGTAGCCCTATATTTTTGTAATAATTCTTTAACTTTGTTATTGTAATCAAGTTTTAATTCGCAACAATAGGTTTCGCCATTTTTAATAAGACTTTCATAATTATCATAAATAAAAGTGCTAACCTTTTGCTTCTTATTATTTATTATATCATAACCGTTTCCATAAAACGGTAAAATTAATCCAGTCATATTTTTGCACATTTCATAACTATGATGTTGATTATTTAAACATTCAACACTGTTCAAAATATCTATTGAATTAATAATAGTCTTTTTATTATTCATAATAATTGCTATTTTTCTTGAAATGCTATTTTCATTTAAAACAATAGCCCTCCAATCAGTTTTATTAATTATAGTATTATTATATTGGTCATAATGATAGTTATAAATCTCCCAACGATATACGTCATCTTGTTTTTTACATCCCCACACAAGCTTTTTTAATGGGTCACTCTTATTATCATATATTTTCTGAACAGTTGTTAAAACATTAGTATATTTGGCAAAACAAATTAAAGACTGATATAATATCATTTCACAAGGCAACCTACTATTGCTGTTGCCGACTTTACAAGGCACCAAGCCACTATTCTCTTTTACAATGTAATATTCATTATATTTCATAAATAAGGGAGCAACTTTGGCATAATTTGGCGTAATATCATAAGGTACTAAATATTTACTGTCATTAGGCGGAAACAATGTAATATGTTTTTCACCTTTTAATACATATAATATTCCATCATTGTCGTCATAATGCAGACCCGTGTCGTGATAATTACTTGAAATCCACAGATTTATATCTATAACAGGTTTTTCTTGATTAATAGCAGACGTTTTTAAAACATCCGGCAATTCAATCCATTTAGTTAATTTTTTTTTAATATTTTCATTATTCAAATTACTACCATATCCCGCCAAAGTTAATAAATACCTATTATTTTTATCTTCATTTAAAAATGCTTCACCCGAATATAACAATCCATTAGAACCAAAATGATTACTTGAATCCCATATATAATGTTTTTGTTCTTCTTTTATGTATTGTATTATTTGTTCATAAATTTTTCGTTGGTCTTCAAAATTATACAAATCATTTATTTTAGCAGGAACATTAGAAGCAATAATATGCTCAAACCAAAAATTGATTGCAGTTGTTTTTGTGGGTGTTACAATCCAATGCCACCATTTTTTTGGTATAAATAAGGATTCGCCTTCACGCAACACATAACGTTTGGGACTAGTTAATAATAAAGACGGAAATAAGAAATAATTCCAAGAATTTATTTTTGAAAAATGCGCATAATTGTAGCTTCTTGTTAAGTGACGATTATTATTTATATCTAATGTTACATAATAATAAGAAAAAGCCACAATAGCTATTATAAAAAAAATTATAAGAAGTATTATACTTATTATAACATTTTTTAATTTCATTTTATATATAGTTTTATAGCCTTAAAAACTTATATAATATATATTTTATAATATATATTTTATAATATATATTTTATATGACTTGTTGCATACATTAAATAGCATCATAAATGATTTTTAATGCTTCTTCACGATTATCGTCTTCTAAGAATGAAATAGTTACCTTAGCATCTTTTTCATAGCCTTCTAATTCTCCTAACAAAAATACAACCGCTCTTCCTACAACATCATAATTATTTTTATCTTTAATATTATATCTCCTTCCTTCTAATGCAGCAACTCTATATAAATATGTTTCAAGTGATTCATCACGGTTATTCAAAACTTCGGTATGTAAGCCCATATTATATCCTGTGTGTTTAAATCCCTTTCTATCTAATAAATTCCGTAGTTTTGTTAAATGAATATATAATTCACTTCCAATTTTTAATAATTTTGATTTCATCTCATTTTCATTTCTAATTTCTGGCTCTTCATATTCTAAAGTCATAAATTTTTCGTCTAATTTCACAATGCATTCTTCAACGTTTTCAGGTGATTTAATATGAAAACATTGTGAAATTGTATGACACAATTTAGATTTCATTTCAATCTCGCTACTATTTTTATTTCCTGAACCTTTATTTTCCAAAGAATTAGGATTAACTTTATCATTAATTTCTTCAATAACATCAACAGACGTTTCATTACTAGTTTCACTTTTTGGATTTCCACCATTTTTTGAAACTAAAATATCAACTAAATCAGCATGCTTAAGCTTTAACAAATTAGATCTTTTAATATTGTACCTTTTAATAACTAATTCTATTAATATTGCCTTCTTTAATTCTTTATAGTCAGTATTATCATCATAAATATCCTCAACTTCTATTTTTGGCTTAATTTGATTTTTTCCATAAAATTCTAATATTTTATTTACAATTGTAAATACACATATTTTCATTTCAGAAACATAAATATTTTCACTGAGTTTTAATTTATTTAAAGCTTGTAAACTCGGACCCGAAACAGGAACCTTTGTTCCATATAAATGATATACGTTTTTGACATTTAATTTTTTCTTCTTTTCAATATCTTCACAACATTTAATATAATGATTTATATCACTAATTGGCGAAGCCTTGTTTTTCCATTTCAGTTGAATAAATACATATTTACTTGGAATAATATCTTTATCTTTTGTTTTAACATTATTAAATATTTCAAAATCTATAGCAGTTATGTCAGAACCATATTCTTTTTTAATATCTTTTTCACGTCTAATAGTAAATTCACTATTAAAATGCTTAGTTAATTCGTCATATAACATAGTTTCAAACATAAAGCCCTCTTGAGAAGCAGTAACTGCGCTAGAAGCCGTTACTGCGCTAGAAGCACTAGCACTAGCAGTAGCAGTAGCACTAGAAGCCATATTTATTATTTTAATAACTAATAATAATTATTAAAATAAAAATTTTATAAATCAATTTTTTTATAACAAATCTTTAGCGCCGTCTTCTAGTTCCAGAACCCTTTCTTTTCTTAGATGCCCTAACTTTTTTAGTTTTTATTACTGTATCTTCTTTCTCTATTCTCGCAGCACTTACTAATTCAGTATCAATGTGTTTTCCACTAAGAATTTTATCATTGTCATCATAATATATTGGATGTGTATCATCCGCGTTTGGTTGTGCAAAATATGAGTTTTCATTATGAATAATAGCATCCTTAGTATTAGCAGGACAATCATAAGTTACTATTATAGAGTTTGTTGCCTTATTTTTCTTAACTTTTAAATTTTGAACCTTTAATTTAACACCAGGCCAGTCGTCTAATTCCTCTTTCCACCAATCCACCAACTTGCCAAGATTATTAGCTTTTTCTAAAAATGGCTTTGGAAAGGCAGGATGAATTTCAAGAACCACAGCCTTTCGCTCTTGCCCAGCTATTTTTTTAAGCTTTATTATTGTTTGTTTATGATTAATAGTAGTGTCTATATATTCCATTTTAAGAGGGTCTACATAAAGAATTTTATTATTAGCATTATCATAATATATAGGATAATTACCATCATCGTCAGGGTCAGCAATCATTTCATTTTCATCGTGAATATCATTATCTTCAGTATCTCCCGGACATTCATAAGTTATTATTAAAGTGCAGTCAGTAATATTCTTTTTAATCTTAAAATTTTTAGGCACTAAATACACGCCTTGCCACCATTTTAAATGATTTTTCCACCAATTCATTATTTTACCTAAATTATTGTGCTGTTGTAAAAACAGCTTTCTATAACGCGGAGCTAATATTAGTTTAACAACTTTTACTTCAGAAGACATAACTTATATATATAAAATATTACAATTTTTATATTTACAAAATATTACTAGTGTTATAATAGTAATATTTTTTGCTTAATAAACAAATTTAAAATTCAAAATTTAAAATTATTTACCTTCTACGTGTTCCGCGACGACCACGTCTGCGACTTTTACGCATAGCTCTAGAATGTCTTCTTCTTCTTCTGCGCCCTTTAGCTTTTGTTGTTGTTGTTGCTTTTTTCGGTGTATTATTATCGGCAGCGGCAGATGGTTGAGCAATGCTTCTTTGATAACCTTGTTCTGATTGAGGTGGTGTTTTGCTATCAGTAACAGGAGTACGCATTGAATTAACAGCTGGCATTTTTTTATATATATAACAAATATTATAAATAAATCTAAAACTTACAAAATCTCTCTAAAACTATTATAAATAAATCTAAAACGTATAAAAATATTTTAGAATTTATTTAAAAAAACAGCATTATAATAATTATAATGTATAAGCTGTTATTATTATTACTAACAACTAAAATCAATTTAACAACAGCTAAGTCCAAATATTATTACGACAGGCGCATTCATAATTTTGGCAACATAGGCCTAGGAGGTAAAATTCATTCATTACTAGCTCCTTATGCAACAAAGCTAATAGATGACAAATGTTATAACTCAGTAAATATACGCCAAGCAATTCTCTCAAACTACAATCAAGACTTTTATAATAAACACGAAAGAATACCTAAACTTATAGATTTATGTTGCGGAACAGGGTCGTCAACAGCAACCAACCAATTAGGAATAGATAGTAGCGAAGAAATGATAGAACAAGCACAGAAAATTATACATAGTAGCACACAATTTATCAAAGGCAACGCAGAAAACTACGGCCAACCTCAAGAATTTGACACAGCAACACTAATGTTCGCATTTCACGAAATGCCCAATTATGCACATCATAAAATAATAAAAAACGCAAAAAAAATAACAAAACACGACATACTAATAGTAGACATTAGCCCAAACTATAGTCCATCTAAGCTAATGTTAATAGGCGAACCATATTTATTAAATTATAAAGCCACAATACAAGAACTATTACAAAAACACCAATTTACATATTTAGAATATATTCCAAATCACGTAGGGTTATGGGTTTATAGTCATAAAAATAATCAAAATCACTTAATAAAGAATCTCTATCACAAATAAATACACAATCATTATAATAAGGTCTATTATCATAATTGGAGCATGTCCTATATTCATAAATACTATATGTTTCTAAAACCATAAGCAATACTAACATTGCAATATTTGCAAACATAAATAAATAACTCATCATTTAATAGTTAATATTTAGCAGCTTAAACATAAAAAAAATATCAATTTTTTTCTAAACTAACCCCCCCTAAACCTAAGCAAGAAACAATCCCAAACATAGCACCACAATAGTAAAACAAAGCGGACCCATAAGCTGAGCAATCGTTAAAAGCAGACCACCAAGGATCGGAACATAAAACACTACAATAGCTGCAAGAAACGCACCAGGAAGGCACAAAGATAGCAAGAGCAATATAAGAATAAGCGCGAACCAAAGACCTTGAACGTTCATAATAATTGTTTCACTAACATAAAAAAAAGACATCTTTAGCATATCAATTTTTTTTAAACATACATAAATTTATAATATGTAAATTTTAAAAATATTTATAATATGTAAGGTTTTACATATTATAAATAAATAAGCACATTAAACCAAAAAGCAACCACATATCACGAGGAACAATCATAAACAACACATAAAGCACAAAACCCACAATCGGAGCACAAAAGATTGTAAATGCATAATTAAAAGCACCAGGAATAACACCTGAACACATCAACAATACAACCATAGACGCAAACCAAACGTTAATAAGCATAGGGGTCATTTTTCGATAACACAATAAAAAAAGTCTTAGCAGCAAATCAATTTTTTTTATGCATAAACAAGTTACATACTATTTGTTATTTGTGAATAATATACAATTCGTTCATATTCTTCCGGTAAATTTACTAACAATTTTTCTTTAACATTATTATAATTAGTCACAACACATTGACCTCGTTGTCCAGTGTATAAATTAAGAGCACTCAAATTATATAAATTATTATAGTGTATTTCAATATTACAATTACCTCCTTCACTATCACCCCAACCAATCTCTTCATTGGTAGGAGTAAGTGATACCAATGGTCCAACAATTCTCTCATTTTTATATTCAAAATCCGCAACAGCAATAATTTTACCACTATATAAATCCTCAGATGTTTTACTTCTAATAAGCCATATTTTATCGCCTTGTTTTACCTTTTCTAGAAAACTTTTATGACTATCTCTTACTGCCCATAAACGCTTAGCAAATCCTTTTATAAAATTTCCACCATCACCAACTCGAAGAATATAATGATTAATGTCAGACATAATAGTGTTAATTTATTATTACTATTTTTAAATTATATACAATTTCAATTTTTTTTATGCATAAACAAAACAAAACAACAAAAATAAGCTTTTTGAAAACGACTTAAAGAAACACCGCTATATATAGTATAACAAAAAAAACAAAAAAAATTTTTTATATGCTCTCATAGCTCAGTTGGTTAGAGCGTTGGTCTTATGAGCCGAAGGTCGGCGGTTCGAGCCCGCCTGGGAGCAATTCTTTTTTTTATAGCTCTTGTGGTGTAGTTGGTCATCACTGAGGACTTTGAATCCTCCAACCCCAGTTCGAATCTGGGCAAGAGCTTTTTTAATGCTGGGATGCCCGAGTCAGGTCTAAGGGGGGCGACTTAAGATCGTCTGGCTAACGCCGCGTGGGTTCGAATCCCGCTCCCAGCATTTTTTTTATTTTTATTTTTATTTTTATTTGCTCCGTTAGCTCAGTTGGTTAGAGCATACGGCTGTTAACCGTGAGGTCACTGGTTCGATCCCAGTACGGAGCGTTTTTTATTTATTATTATTTTTATAAAAAAATATAAAAATAATATGTAATAATTTTTACATATTATTTTTAAATAATATAAAACAACTTAAAGACTATACACTAAACATATAATAGCAAAATTAAATGCTATCATTTTTTTAGCCCCTGTGACGCAATTGGATAGCGTGCCAGACCTCTAATCTGGAAGTTGCGGGTTCGAGTCCCGTCTGGGGTATACCCGTCTAGGGTAGTAATATTATTATTTTAGTTTTTGCACTAAAATAATAACAACAATAACAGAAAAAAAACACACAACACAAGACAACACACCCATACCATTAAGCATCTAGCAACCAACAACGTCAGCCCAGCGCTTGCCAATCATCGATTTGAAACCAACTCCCCAAATAATCGTCTCCTTGTCAAAATCCAACTCCTCAACACCAGCAGGACTAAGCGTTTCGCGACTAAGCGTTTCGCGACTAAGCGTTTCGCTTTCATCTGCATCAATGCAAATCTCCTCTTCCAAGCAAGCAAAAGCACCCAGTTTTTTAGGAACGGGCACGGGCACTGGCACTTGCACTTTGACAGCCGGCCTCACATAAGCCTTAGTAGCAACAGGCGGCTTACCAGCACCCTTGCAATACTTGGTGGTGTGACCAAAATAACCACACTTGTGGCACTTGGTATTCAGCAAAAGCGGACACACAACATTCGACGCACTATCCCTGACATTGTGGGTCTTGTAGTCCGACTTGGAAGCATCGAAGCAAACTTTGCAGAACATAGCGATTGATTGGTTTTTCTTGGCTTTATTATTTGGAGGACTTTAAATGAATAAAAAAAATAATAAATCAATTTTTTTTAATCCTAACAACAATTAGCTAATCTAATCCCCTGTAGAACCATAACCACCCTTAGACCTAGCATTATTTACACCTAATACAGAAAGACTATCAACAATAACAACCTTCATAGGTAAGCCAATATTTGGAGGACAAATTTGCATATATCTATGTCCTTTTACAAAATTAAAATTAGAGCCCCGAATATCAAAATACGCCTTAATAGTTCCACGATAACCAGAGTCAATAATTCCAACATTATTAGCAAGCCTTAAAGGTGTTTTCAACGGTGTGCTCGAACGCATATATAAATAATATCCTACAAACTTGCCCTTATAAGTCATAGCGCACGAAATATGATGATCTAACATATAACTGCTAATAGTTTGCCAGTCAATATTTTCAGGACAAAATAAATCAAATCCCGAGTCATAACAATCAACAAACTTATTTTCTTCAACCTCTTCAGCATTTAATAGTTTACTACTGCAACTTTTTAAGTAACTGTCAACCTTAGCATTATGCGTATTACTGCTCTCTTCATACATATTTTTCAAATCGCTATTTGCTCCATTTGTATCAGCATTATAAACATAAATATATAACTTATAATGATTACCATCATCATCACAAGCATTAGCATCAGCACAAGCATTAGCATCAGCACAAGCATTAGCATTAGCACAAGCATCAGTCACCTTACTAGTGTCATTAATAGCATTATTATCAGTAAAATTATTATCATAATAATATAAATCTTTATAACGTGAATAAGACACATTATTATTAATACAAGGCTTCATATAATCCTCTAATAACTGTAACGATTGAGGTTTTAAATAATACGAAATGATTAAACCCATATTTTAATAATATAATTAGTAATAATTATTTATATTTCAATTTTTTTAAAAATTGTTTTTAAATAATATTTCAAAATTATTTAAAATCATAACTATAAATATATGTATTAGTTATGATTCATAACGCATCTATGCTCTCAAATAGCGACCAAACATTTATCAATAGTGCATTCAACGAGGCTCTTAAGTCGCCTGTTCTTATGCGTCACGGAGCTGTTGCAGTTGTAAATAGGAAAATTATGGGGCGAGGTTATAATCATTATAGAAGCCACTCAAAAGACAGCTTTATTGTGAATTCGTGCACTTGCCACGCAGAAATCGCATCTCTCAGAAATATGTTCCATAGCTGTGGAAAACAAAGTAATTCGATAAAAGTCGCTGACTAACTATTCAAATATTAACTATAATAATCGTAACAATAATCATTGCAAAGATTTAGACTATTTAAAAAAATTATATAAAAAAACAACAATATATGTCGTGCGATGTGATAACAACAACAATCTTTTAGACTCAACTCCGTGTATAAATTGTTTAGCTACCTTATTAGACCTAAATATTAAACGTATTGTATTCAGCCATAAAGACAATACATTTATGAGTTGTAATCCAAAAGATTTAACAATAAATCATATTAGTTCCGGAGCTAATTATTTAAAAAAACTAAACAATAACAATAGCAATAGCAATAGCAATAACAATAACAATAACAATAACAAAAAAATTAGCATGCAATCACTTTAGCATCTTTGGGATTATTAGCACACTGGTTTTTTTTATTAAATAACGTGCTATCATTATAATAAATATCATAAGCAGGTGTAAATCCGTTAATAAAATTATTATCTTTAACCTTATTATTGCAATTTATTAAATATTGCATTCTAGCATTTGACGACACATTTCTATTTACCTTATTTGAACAACTAGAACTATTAGTATTAGTAGCTAACTGATCTAGCTCATCTAAATAAGCACTTTTATCTATAGCACACTTACTCTTAACACTGTCAATATACGAAGATTGAGTGCGATTTTCACTTCTAAAATGCTTATTTAATGGTTCAGCAATCAACACACTATTCACATCTTTATAACATTGCGCCGAGTTTATAGGACTTATTTTGCTATTTAAATAACCTTTTGCACTTTTAACACTTACTCCTTTCATATTTGTAGAACCAAGTTCATTATTAGTGCAGCATGAGCTTTCAATAACATTACTAAAAGGGTCGTGACTAATTATATTATTCGCATTTCCAATATAATTATGATTAACATAACCATTTAAAGAAAACATCTTATTAGAGGATACTTTATTAAATTTATTAGCATATTTTTTCTTCAACATTGAACCACCGGAACCTGCATAATTGTTATAATTAGTATTAACACAACTATGCTTAACACTAGCACAATTATAAGAATAAGACATATAGTATATATACTATAATATATTATTTATAATCATTATTATTTATAATCATTATATTATAACAAAAAAATTGAGTTCTTATTTTTATTATTTTTATTTTAAACATAAATTATAATAACCACATTTATTAGTATATTAGTATATTAATATATTAATATATTAGTATAAATGAGCACAACGTATTCAGCAAAAATTCAAAATTATAACACTACTAAGCCAAATCACAAACTAGTAACAACAACAAACTACTTAGAAAATGGTTATTCACTAATCAAAAGAAATCCATTAACAAAAAAAGTAGAAATAGTATATTCGCTTAATTATGGTGCAATTACTAAAGAGTTAGAGCAAAAAAAATATAAGCAAGGAATTAATACTATGATTAGTCGATGGAATGATTACAGGGATGAAATGAACTCTATTTTAGGAGACCTATCACCCTATGCTAATTATAAAGAAACTATACAAAAAATGGTAGATGAAGACAATTATATTTTAGAAGAAATACATAAACATAGCACTAATAATAGTCACTATGAAAATGATAGCGATTATAATTCAGAAGGCGAAGATGCCAAATATTTATTATCCTAAATATTTATATACCTAATTATTTATAAACCTAAATATAATTTAAGTATTAGCTTTAAATATATTTTTTTATTTTTTTTTGCTTTTATTTTTATTAATATGATAAAAAATGTTTTTTTATTTATTTTTTACTATAATTATAATGGTAACCCAATCACAAGAGACAGATTTACAATCTTTACAAGAGGATATAATGTCTTTCGAAGATAATATATCACAAATAAGATTATTGCTACTTTTCATAGATAATGAAACATTAATAAATAGTATAGAAACAAAAATAAATATAAAAAACAAGCAAATGTCAAATAATGAATTAATAAATCATATACAAAGTATTAAGGAACTAAAAGACTATAAAGTACGCTATTTATTAAATTTTGCAATAGAAAAATCTCAAGAAGAATTAAATCAAGAAGAATTAATTAACGAACCCTATAAACTAACCACAATTACAAATATAAAAACATTCCATTTTGAAGAACGCAAATATAGCAAAAAAGTATATTTTACAGGTTTAAACACACTAATAATAATAGCAAATAAGAATAATAAATACTATATAAAGAGAAGAAATAACGTAGATAAAAAAAACACTTCAAAAAAAAATATAAAATCATAAATATATAAAATCATAAATACATATAATATAATGTATAACAATATCGAAAATATTGTTTATCGAATGTTTCAAAATTATTACGATACAAGCGTAAATGTTATCACAACAAATATACAGAGAGACATTTCATCAACATCAAGACCAACATATGTATCTATTTTAATGGGAAGAATACTTGATAACTCAAACAATAATGCTTATCAAGATACATCAAATATAGAATATAGATTTACTCCTACTTACTATGCACCTAGTTACTATGCACCTACTTACTATGTTCCAACTTACTATGTTCCAATTAGCACTAACACTAACGCAAACACAGTATACAATAGCTCCTTTTATAGACAAAATAATGCATTTATTGATTTATTAAGAACATTAACACAAAATTACACAAGCGAAGAAAATTCATCTTTAGAAAATTTCATAAATAGCACTTTTGAAAATAATAAAGAAAAATTTAAAAAAGTAATATCTGATTATGAATTAGAAAAGTTAAAACCACATATCTTTATTAAAAAAGATGAAACCACAACAAACTGCCAATGCCCTATATATTGCTACAATTTTGAAGAAAATGAAGAAATAATTAAATTACCTTGTAATCATAATTTTAATTGTGAAGGCATAATAAAATGGCTAACACAAGAATCAAATACTTGTCCAGTATGTAGATACGAATTTGATTATAAAGAAATAAATAGCGATAATAAAAGACAATCTACCAACCAAGACGATGAAACTAATGACTACAACGAAGACGACGAAACTAATGACTACAACGACACTAATGACGAAACCAATGAATATAACATTAATAATCAGGAAGAATATTATGATGACTTTATAGAATCCAACAACATAAGTGAAGACGAATTATTTTTACAAGAAATATTATTATATGCCTATTCAAATACTAATACTAATACTAATACTAATTCAAATACTAATACTAATACTAATACTAATACTAATACTACAAGCTAATAGAACTAGATTTAATAGTTTGAAATATTGATTCATTACATAACAAATTAAAATTTAAAAAAGCAAAATTTTTATAAAACACAGTTTTTATACTTATATTTTTTGACTTCAAGAATTTTACAAGTTCGCTAATCATAGTAGCCCTAATATTATTTTTTGCAGTTTTCAAATCATAGTTTTTCATAAAATTTATAATAAATTTATATATATCTAATACTTCTGAAATAGTTAAACGCATATTAGGGTCTGGATAAAGCCCCTTTTTGTATAATTGTATAAAAAAGTGCAAAATAATTTGTTCTTCATTATTCAAAATAAGATTTTGCTTATATTCTTTCAAGTCATATAAATATAATAAATCTATAGTTAGACTATGTAAATCATTATACATATATACAAAATTCAATAAATATTTAACAACACTATTATATTTAGGATACAAACTTTTATCTAAAAACTGGTAATAAAATCGCTCTAAAGAAGTTTGAAAGTCAATCAATTCATCACTAGTAAAAAATTTTACAATTTCCTTATTATTATTTATACTATTAATAGCATCACTAATAAAATAATTTATTGCAGCCTTTGATATATTGTTACTATCATTATTATCAAAAATCTCACTCGGAAAATAAGGAGTTTTATTAAAAATTATAAAACTAATAAATCGTTTTTCAACATTAATATGATAAGAGTCTTCTCTATAATCAAATACAAACCTTTTAATATACTGAAAATCGATATAATCTTTATTTAATTTATAACAATTGTTAATATTAAAAGATAAACCAAAATCAATAATAACAGGATTCAAATTTTTCAAATTTATTAGAATATTACCAATATGTAAATCATTGTGAATAATTCCAACATTATTTAATAAACTTATACCATATAAAATCTTATAACTATGAGTTAAAATACTAGAAACAAATTCAACACTATAGTTGCTATAAAAGTCTTTCAATGTATAACTTTTAATATAAGAAGAATACATCAAAATATATTGCTCATTAACAATACTATTTTTAGCAAGAGGAAGACTATCTCTAGTAGCAGAGCTATTATAAATAATGTCTTCATAATTTATATTAGCAGAACTATTATACTCATCAAAAAGAATATTACATTTGCTAATATTTAAACTGGATTTTTCTATTGTATTAAATTTTACAATACAATATTTTATAACTGGACTTAAATATTTATTGTAGTTTTTTATATTTGCTTTTATATACTTGCCATTATTCTTCTCGTTATCACTATAAAAGTTAATTTCTTGTATTTTAGTGACTAGATTTTTCTTGTTTTTTTTACCTTTGCAAGTAATACCCGGATAATACACACAACCATAACTACCTTCTCCTAAAAATTCAGTTCTTGAGCTCTTAAATTGATGAGACAAAGACATAATTATAATCTAATAAATTATTATAATTATAAATTATATGTCGCAATTAAATTCACAAAGAACTTACTTATATTTACTATACAATGAAATTATATACGATACATTATGCAATAATTACGTTAATATATTAACATTAAATAAAAGTCCAGAAGGCGCGTTAAAACCATATACAAAATTAATGGCACTAACTAAGCCATATACGAGAGATTTAATAACAGCAACAAAAGAATGCGCATATGTTATAAATAATAATATAAATAATAATATTAATATATCAAATAATATAACTTCGCATAGCAATATATTAACTTTAGATGAGCTAAATGAATTTACCGAATTTTTAATAAATAACAATTATGTAATAACAGAGTATAGTTATAGCGGAAATAACAATAACACAGCAACTAGTAATAGTAATAGTAATAGCACAAAAAAAATAATATATTCATTTAAAATTACATTATAATTATAAACAAAAATTGAAAATATAATAAATAATATTATAAATTTTATAATATGGAGCACACAAATACAAATACAAACTTTGAAGACACAATTCAAAATTTAAAATCAAAAAATAATACACTAAAAAATTACATAGAATCATTAAGCCCTTTAGAATATAAAGCGCTAGCTATTTCTATTAGAGAACTTGAAACATCATTTTCATTAGAAAAATCAATCGGCTATATTAACTATACTAAATCTCTCAATCAATCCCATACATCATAAAAATAGATAAACTAATAACACCAAACAATAAAGCAACAATCTTTTGAAAATTTATTTTTTCCTGAAATATAAAATAACCCATCAAAAATAAAAGAATAAAATATATTAAATGCCATATAATATTCAATATTAATATATTACCATAGTGTAATAATTTATATATAACAAAACCCAATAATGCATACATTGTTACTCCAAAAATTAAATAACTTCTAGGAAGCTCCTTTTTCTGTATTTTTTTAAATAAATATTGAGAGCTAATAGAAAATAGTGTTATTAAAAATAAATACACATAAAAAAACTTATCTATTTTTAAGTAACTAGCTTTCATAGTTATAATATATAATAATTATATTATAATTATGCAAACATTGCAAACATTCTTTTTTAAAAACATTCTTTTTAAAATTTTTGAAATTTTTTGAATTCTTTAAAACCCATATTATTTTTATTAGAAGCAATATTTTCCATAGTCTTAGCCAGTTCCTCTTCTTTATCAATTGAAAATGTTATAGATAAATTAGAGTCGCTAGTTTCTAACAAATCATTATAATGTATTTTATAATAATTAGTTTCACAATAGGTATAAAATTCTTCTATTGTGCCTTTATATTTATACCTATTTGAAACATAATCAGTGGTCTCACGACAATTAACTTTATTATTTGATTTATTATAAAATATAGAACTTTCTTTTTCTTCTGCCTTTTCTTTTTCTTTTTCTTCTTCTTCTTCTGCCTCTTTTTTTTCTTCTTCTGCTTCCTCATCAGCATCAGCATCTACTTCATTAACAAGCCCATAATCACAATTCTCACACTTATCAATATATATATTTTTACAATTATTTTTAACAACATAAATCCGCGAAACAACATCCAAATAGCTAAACTCAATAATATTAGATTTTTTACAATAATAATCAAAACTAGAATACAAATGATTATAATTCATAATTATTTCTCCTTTTGGACTATTATGTTTCAAAAATTTATATTTTAATGAATTCAAAAAATCAATACTTAATACACAACTTTTCATATTATTAAACTCATCTAAGTATTCAAATAAATAGGGGTCATATTCATATAAAAGCTTATTACTATTATAACAAGTAACAAATTGATTTATCATACTCGAATATACATAATTCGAAACAAGCACAACGGAACACGCAAATGATGAACACGCAATAAAAAATACAAACACCAAATCAATAATGCTATTGCTATTGCTATTAGTAAAAGGATTTAAAGACTCTTCATAGCTAACAATAGCATAATAGTGCATTTTATCAACATCAAAATCACAAACTGGAGCACTTGAAATATTTAAATCGCTACTATTATTACAATGGCTAATGCCAATACTAATACCAATACCAATACCAAATAAAAACACAATTAATTTAAAAGATTTCATCACTAATATTAATAATATTAGCAACTATTATTTAAATATTATTAATATACTAATAAACACTAGTATATAAATATGTGCTATTCTATTTCAATTATGACAGACCTTAAAACAACAAATGCAATTTCATACAATAATGAGCTATTAAAAAATATTGCATCAAATATTCCAAACTCATTACTATATAATGATTACGAATTAAGCGGAATAAATAATTATGTAAAAAATAACATTTGTAGCACAATAATCGAAATAAACAATGAAGATAGTGTTAATATTATTAATATTGTTAACATTATTGAATTAATTATACCCATAAAAGAACTAGAGATTGAATATATTTATAATGATAACAATATGTTATATTGCTCTAAGAAATATATAAATAATTTAGATACACATTTACACGACAAAAAAACTATACTTAAAAAAATAGAAGAAAATAAAAAGAACGAAACATATAACACTATTTATAAAGCTCTTAAAGTATATAAGTCATTGAAATAATAAGTCATAACTCATTACATTTATAACCTTTTACGATTTCTACGACTTGCTCGTGTTCTTATTTTTTTACGCGATATATTAATATTTCTAACTCTAGGTCTAGGTTTAGGTCTAGATTTAGGTTTAGGTTTAGGTTTAGGATTAGGGTCAGGAGCCTGTTCAATATTCGTAAAATCAAATAATTTTGAAGAAATTCCATTATTTAGCTTTCTTGTTTTATTTTTCATAATCATTTTTTTAGCATTAGTCATAACATTAATAGGCATACTAGGCATAGTAGGCATAATAGGCATAATAGACTTAGGCATAATAGACTTAGGCGGACTATCTGAAATTTTCATAACGCTATTAGGTATTTTGCTTAATTCATTACGCTCATTTTTTAATAAATCAAAAATAGATTGGTTTTTAGAACTCATTTTATTCATATAACTTTGCAAACTATCATGCATAGTATTAACAATACCATTGCTCTTAAACATACCTAATACTTGTTTATTTTTCTTGCGTTCGCTATCTATATCAACAGCATATTCATTATTTATAATAGGTTGTCCATTGACCTTAGAGAGATAGTGTCCGCTCTTTTTAATTTTAACTGCCATTACTTATTACTTAATATTACACAATAAAAAAATAACAAAAATAACAAAAATAACAAAAATAACAAAAATAACAAAAATAACAAAAATAACAAAAAAATTGACATTAAGTAAAAAAGTTAAAGATTTAAACTATACTAATAATAATATATGTTTGGCGGAAGCAATATTACAGAATTTATGAAAGTTCTAAATGAGCTTTCAATAATTATGAAAAACAAAGGCGAGACTTTTAGGTCACTAGCATATATAAAAGCAATAAATGAACTTAAAAAATATATGTCATCTCCAAATGCAACATCTATTAACTCAGCAACTGAATTGAAATCACTAAATTTACCAAATATAGGTAAAACTATTTTAGAAAAATACGAAGAATTTCTAAAAACAGGAACATTAGAAGCAGTGGAAAAAGAAAAGACTAATCCAGTAAATATTTTTACAAATATATATGGAATAGGGCATGTAAAAGCAAACGAATTAGTAAATACAAAAAATATTGTAACATTAGACCAACTTAGAGAACGACAAAATGAATTACAAGAAAACAAATTACCGCTATTAAACAGCAAACAACAAATAGGTCTCAAATATTATAATGATTTATTAAAACGAATTCAGAGAACAGAAATAGACGAATATAAAGCATTATTTGTAACCAACTTCCGCGAAACAATTCTAGAAAATAACGAATTAGAAGAAAACCATAAATTTGAAATAGTCGGCAGTTATAGACGTAAAGCAGAGAGCTCAGGAGATATTGACTTAATATGCACATCTTACAATAATAACAAACAAGTGTTCGTAAAATTCATAGAAAAATTACATTCTAAAAAAATTTTACTCGAAATATTATCAAGTGGAGAGACAAAAAGCCTCACAATAGGAAAATTATTAACAGACGCAGAAGCTATTCCACGCCGTCTAGACTTCCTATATGCTTCGCTAGAAGAATACCCTTTTACATTACTATATTTTACAGGGTCAAAAGAATTCAACACAGCAATGAGACAGCACGCCTTAAATGTAAATTTAACATTGAGCGAACACGGATTTTACAAAGTAATGCACACAACAAAAGTAAAACAAGAAAAAATCAAAAACTTATTATTTAAAACCGAAAAACACATATTTGATTTCTTATGTATGGAATATAAAGAACCACAAGACAGACATGACGAGCATTCAGTAATTTTAACGTTACCGCTTGAAGACATAAAAAAACATATACAGGAAAAAATTGATTCTAAACAAGAACCAACAAATACAACAAAGCCTGCAACAATAACAGAACATACAACAAAGCCAGCACAAGAACCAACAATAACAGAACCAACACCAACAGCAAATACAGCAAATAAAGAAACATTAAAAATTAAAATGTCCAGCTCAAAAGCCCACACACTCAAAAAATTCACAAAAAAAATCAAAGAAACAATCCTAGAAAATCTAAATAAATTTAAGTCACAAGGAATAACAGCATTAGCAATATTATCATTAGAAGAACTAACAGCAATGCTACAAGAAGCCATCGATAACTATTATATTTCAGAACTTAAAGAAAACACACTATTAACAGACAACGAATATGACATATTACGCGAATATATCTTAAAAAAGGACCCGTCAAATGCCCTAGCAAACGACCAACAAACACAAATAAAAAACGACACAGCAAAAGTAAAACTCCCATATGAAATGTGGTCAATGGATAAAATAAAGCCCGATACAAACGCATTAACCAAATTCAAACAAACATATAAAGGCCCCTATGTAATATCTGCAAAAGTCGACGGAGTAAGCGCGCTATATAGCACAGAATCAGGCACACCAAATTTATACAAAAAAGGCGACGGTAAATTCGGCTTTTTGATTAATCACATACTCCCATATTTAAATTTGCCAACGCAAAAAAATATAACATTGCGCGGCGAATTAATGATTAAAGAAGAAACTTTCAAACTGAAATATAAAGGCCAGTTCAGCAACTCACGAAATTTTATAGCTGGACTAGTTAATCGCAAAAAACTAACACAAGCAGAAATAGACATATTACAAGATATTGATTTTGTAGCTTATGAAGTAATAATGCCCCAAAATCTAAAACCGTCAGAACAATTTAATAAATTAGTAGAGTTAAACGTTGTAACTGTTAAAAACATTCAAGCATTAAACTATGAGCAATTAACAAACGACTATTTATCCAATAAATTAATCGAATTTAGAACCACTTATGAATACTCAATAGACGGCATAATTTGTATTGACGATAACTTGCACGAACGTAAAAGCAAAAATCCCGAGCACGCTTTTGCTTTTAAAATGGTATTAACCGACCAAGTAATAGAAGCAAAAGTATTAGACGTGCTATGGTCAGTATCAAAAGATGGTCTAATAAAACCACGCGTTCAATTTGAACCAGTAACAATTGGCGGCGTAACAATTACATATGCAACAGGTATTAACGCGCGATTTATAGTAGATAATAATATAGGATTAGGTGCATTAGTAAGCCTAACTAGAAGCGGAGATGTAATACCTAAAATTACAGCAGTAATAGTCCCAGCACAAAAACCAATAATGCCCAGCACAACAGAATACGATTATATATGGAATTCTACAAATGTAGATATTATACTAAAAAATGTAAAATCCGACCCACGAGTTAATATAAAGTCAATCACAAAATTCTTTAAAGACCTGGAAATAGAAGGATTAGGCGAAAAAAATATTGAAAAAATTATAAATAGCGGAGCAGATTCAATTCATAAAATAATAAATTTATCTTTGGAAGACCTAACAAATATTGAAGGGTTCCAAAAAAAGATGGCAACAAAAATCAAAACATCTATGCAAAAACAGATCAGTGAAGCAAGCATAGCAAAAATAGCAGCAGCATCTAATATATTTGGACGCGGAGTTGCTGAACGAACCATAAATGCAATCTTAAAAGCAGAGCCCACTATTTTAACATCAGAAGCATCTGTAGAAGAAAAAATAAGCAAACTTAGTGCTATTGAAGGTGTTGGAGAAAAAACCGCAGCACAATTTGTAAAAGCAATACCCGAATTTATTGAATTTATAACATTAATTAAACCAGACTTTCAAACACAAACAACACAAACAAAAACTAAAGATGAAGCAAAAGAAGATGAAGCAAAAGAAGATGGAGCAAAAGAAGAAGCACAAACACAAGACCACGCTTTAAAAAATAAAATAATAGTATTTTCAGACTTTGATAAAACATCAAAATATACGAAAAAAGAATTGGAAAAAGTACTTGCTAAATTTGGACCAATTATTGAAACAAGTGTGAAAAAAACCACAAATATTTTAATAATAGGCGACAGCTTAAGCAGTTCAACAAAAGTCGAAACTGCAAAAAAAATCGGAACAATCGAAATAATAACATTAGACGATTTCTTAGAAAAATATGTAGATGTTGCTAAAACTGAAGAGATTGCTAAAGATGTTGTTAAAGATGCTAAAAAAGAGATTGCTAAAGATGTTGTTAAAAAAATCAATATATATATTCTCACATTAGAAGACGAAAAATATTTTGTTGGAACAACAACTAACAGTTATTTTACATTAAAATCTTATTTAAATAACAATAAGGCAGCATGGACACAAAAATATAAACCATTAAAAGTACTAAGATTTATAGAAGACTGTTATGATTATGAAGAAGACATAGTTACAATAAACTTAATGAAAATATACGGAATTGCTAATGTTCGCGGAGGTTCATATGTTAACGTAAATTTAGATAAAGCAACATTAGACATTATAAAACAAAAAATAAAATAAACAACACAAAACAACATAAAACAACATAACAAATTATTTATTACTTAAAATAAATTATTTATTATTAATATAGCTACACGAGGCTTCTTCATTGTTCTCTTTTTTTTCAACACCGGCACCAAGACCAAGTCCGGGTCCAGCACCAACACCATTTTTGATTTTATTATACTCATTTAAAGTAAATTTGTTACTTTTGCTATTATAACTATAGTCTTCATAAATAATAGTACTTACAGACATCCCTAAGGTATAACTAATTGTAATAAGCTGATTATTACAATACTCAATTAGCTGATTATATTCATTTGCTAATTTTACAATTTCATATATAAAAGTCACAATTAAATTAACAGTCAAGCCCGATTTAAATTTAAAATATTCATTTAATTCATTAAATCGTTCAATACCCACAACACTTAATAGCTCATATACATTTAACTTTTCAACATTCTTTTTTCGCTCATTGTCATTCTTATAAATAGCATTAGCCAAATCCTCTTTTGACTTGCGATTTAAAATATATTGAACAGTTATTTCATCGTGGTTCAAAAATTGTCGAACTAATCGCCTACAATTCTCTAAATCAACATTTGTAATATGGTTAATAACACGGTGAAGATTAGACAATATATTATTTAAAATCGCAAAAATAGAGGTTTGTGAAAGTATATATTTAAACTCATCCATTAAAACCACATTAGACAGCACATCATCTAGATTAAAATCAACATATTTTCGCGTCGGTTTAGTCTTCAAATTTTGAATAAAATTTTTAATAACACTATTTGAAATCAAAAGCCCAACAAATTCATTGCTATTGCTAGCACAACTAACAATAGATGAGGCTTTTGTTAAATGTGCTTGAATAAATTTTAAATTATGTATAGATAATAAACCACCGCATAATACATCACCAGGGTTTCTTGGTGCTACACCAACACCTCCTGCATTATTATTTTGCATATATTGATAAAAATGCGGATTATGAATAGCCCCATCAACAACAATTTTGCCAGTGTTCCAACTAAACGCCACTTTACATTCAGTACACCACATTTGGTCGCAACCAGAAATCTTAAAAATTCGCACACCACACTTAGGACAGCCTTTTGTTTCCTTTTTAATCATTTCGGCGCTCTTCAAATTATCTTCCTTACATACGTGAGCTGCATCTTCTTTGTTGTGTCCAATAACTTCAAAACAATCGGGACACACATATAATTTACATAACTCACATTTATAATGCGACGACAAATAACCTTTGCAATCATCGCCAGGGCAAGGCATAATAAATTTCTTGCGCTCATCTTTCTCGGCATGTTCGCCATTTCGAATACGAAAAATACGCATATTTTTTTCGCCAATTTTAATACGCATAGTATTAACCATTTTTCGCAACTCCTCAAATTCATTCATCATTAAATGAAGCTCTTTTGTTTCTTCTTCGACAAGTTTTGTCCTTTCAACTAAAACCATTAATTCAGGCGTTCTACTAATCTCTCGTTCAGCTAACAAATTTTTACGATGCTTTTTATAATCATTGTCAATATAGCTTCTATTTAAACTCTCAACCATAAATTTACTTGTCCATTGATTTTTACAATTCATACAATGCGGGTCATTTGTTGTTCCAAGCAAATATGTTCTTACGCAAACTTTGCACGACTCGTAACCACAACCGGAATATTCGCAAACAACTCTATTATGAGTAGATTTATTGTATTTTTCACAGCATACTCCGCAAGTCGCATTATTGCTATTGCTATTGCTCATTTTAAATATATTAACTTATTAATTATAAATAATAAACATAAAAAAAAGAATTTCAATTTTATTCATTTATCATTTATCAAACCAAACTACTATAGCGCAACTCTTTATATATTCTTATATTCTCTTTATATTCAAATTTATAAACACTAATGCTATTTTGTAATTTGGTCATATTATTATGAAGCAACACTGATTCAGCATCAGAATATAAATAAGGTCCCCCTACACGATGATAATAATATAGACATTCTTGTATATGCTTATTTACAATATTAGTAATATGATATAACATATTGTCAAAATTAGGGTCAGTTATAATGATATATTTTATATATAATTTGTATAAATGCGCAAGTTCTAAAAGATGGTCATTAAATTGTGCTTTATTCATTGTTAAGACGCGCGATTTATAATCGCCTAAAAACGTATTTACATTAGCCACAACAAATCCGGACATTATACTTTTAGGAGTTCCGAAAATTGTAACAAACTTTTTACAGAGTATTGCTTTTATGCACTTATTTTTCCTTGCATTATAATAAGGTTGTCTTACATAAAATAAGATCTTTTGCTGAATATCACAAGGCAATTTAGCAAGCAACTTGACGCATTTGCGCCCACGATAGCCTTTATATGCTTTTTGAATAGTTAAAGCATATGAAGAATATGGGTAAGCATGAATATAGCAACACATCGTTTTATTACACACAAAACTAAACGTTTTTTGGCATCTGCGAGCTTTCAGCGTTACAGCTTCGCATCTAGCGTTAGCGGCCACCATATTAGTTCTTTAAGTCCTTTTCAATATTCTTATAACACTACAAACAAAAAAAATTTAGTATTCAATTTTTTTCATTGAGTTAGGACTAATAAATTTGGCGCTCGTAAGCATTAAGTCGCAATAGTTTATGATGACGCAGTAAACCACATTCATTATATATACTATCGGGCATCTTAGAGTAAGTAACTAGTGGCGCAAGTCTAAACTCCGCAAAGTTTTTAATAGTTCGCAATTTGATTGCCTTGTCATTACGATTAACTCTTTTAGCACTCTTTAAATAACACAATATTAAATATAAATTGTATTTTTGACATAACTTAAACCATAGCTGAATACACGCTTTTAAATAAACATAATTACTATTCTTCTTTTTTAAACTGTCGCTAAACGCCAATCGATTATAGTAATACATTAAAATTTGCGAAACATTGCCCAACACATTAGCCCATCCATCTCTCATATATTTAGTTCGCCTATAATGCGCGCCATACATAAACACTAAATGCTTATAAATATCTTCAATCACCTTGTCCTTAGCATTAGCATTAGCATTAGCATTAGCAAAAGCATTAGCATTAGCAAAAGCATTAGCGTTATATAGCGAATTTATTGAATATATTGAATGCTCAGAAATATATTCAATACTATAATGGGACAAATATACAAATACATCATATCGCCTTTTAGCATTAGCAAAATAAGCACAAATCACATTTGCAGCATTAACTTTCATAAACTCATAAATAAGCGCTACAACGTCACCAGGTAACACTTTTAGCAAAAGCTTATAAGACATATGATATGCGCTTAGGTATAACTTATTACTTATAAATAGCTCAACATATCAATTTTTTTTACGTATATATATATAAAATTATATGTGTTGGAATGCAACTGTGTCATTAAACACATTTTTATTTAGTTTTTTTGCAGTAAATTTTGCTTATTTTAATAATATAATCAACATTTATGAGTGTTTATTCTTCTATTCATTTATTTCAATGCAATTAATAGAATATTTTACTTGGAAACATTTACATAATAAAAAAATAAATAGACTGCTATCACAGTTAGGTTTTTTTTTAATATTTTTGCAACCAATTTTATCTATATTAATACCAAATAATGTTAAATTCAATGTAAAAGCAACATTAATAACATTGTATCTTGCGTTTTTTTTCTTACTCTTTATTTCAATAAAAAATGATTTTTCGATGGCTAAAGCGCCAAATGGCCATTTGGCTTGGAATTGGCTTAAATATCCAATATATATTGTTTTATTATGGATAACATTTCTCCTAGTAATATTGTTATATGCAAAAAAATATATATTATTTGCAATATATGCAATAATTTTTCTAGCAATTTATTATACTTATTATAAAACTAATACTTGGGGGTCTTTATGGTGTTGGATAGCAAATGGATTAGCTGTATTATTAATAATCCGAACATTTTATAACTCGAGCATACCTGATTATTTAGTAATTAATCCAAATAGCAAATAGCAATTAACAAATATATATAATTTTTATACTTAAAGAAACACAACACCTAAATAAAATCATAATGAACTATACTCTTTAAATCATTTTTCAAATGCTTATAAAGGCGGCTTTTAATCATTAAAGCCGGATTTTTCTTCTCATAATTGCCGGCAATAACTTTCTTCATATTTTGAATATAAATCTCTCCAAAAATCTCGGCATCAATGGATTTTTCAGCGCTAGCTTTCCACTCTACAAACAGCGTTAATATTTTCTTGTCAAAAGATTTTATAAAAACACGCAAATAAGTATCGTCCATAATTATCCATTGCTCTCCATCAAATATATATAGCACATTTTCTTTGTTATTAAAACATTTAATGGGTAGCAAGGTACCTTTAACATTTAATGTGTCAATATATTCGCAAATAATATTAAATATTCCATCAACATAATCGTGCTTAAATATTTTATGCAAATGGTCTTGCTGTAATACTAGATTAGCCATAAAATTCTTTATATTAGCGCCATCTCTCAAAAAGTCATTCTTAAAATTTTCGTTTAAATAATCTAATATATTTATCTTATTTTTAACAACACTTACATATTTTTTCAATTCATTGTATTCTGACTCCAGCTTATCATATTTATTATGTAACATTATTACCATAGTAAATAAATTTTGTATATTTACATCGCGACACAAGCTTTCGAGCGACAAACCTTCTGTTTCTGAAACTAATGGCTTAGATGCAGATTTATATTGCTTAGTCGCATATTTACATTTTATTAAGTGATTATTATACGCACTTTTGCGAACATATTTTTTATTGCAATAACTACAATTATATAAACTACTTACTGCTCTGCACGTGTTCATAGCAAATTCTTGCTAATTAGCTTAAGACTTGCTAATTAGGTTAACACTTACTAATTACTCAATTTTTTAAATATAAATACAAAGTAAATACAAAGTAAATATAAAGAAATAAAAAATATAGTTTTATAATAATATGCCTATTCCCGACACTAAATACAATTCTAATTCTAGTAAAATAAAGCCCGATGTTTCAAACAATTATTTTGTAAAGAACAATCATATAGTAACTTGCGACATAAGCGATACTCTTGTTCGCAATAACTCATCACAAACCAGCAATATATATTTAGAGTCTAAGGCAGCTTTTTTAATACATCCCTTTTCAAACGTATCAAAATGTAACACTCAATTTTCAAGCAACAATAATTTAGCTTTCAAATATAAAAAACCATTAACCAGCCCAATAGATGACCTAACCTCTCACAACGCAATTCAAATACAAAAAGCAATACAAGACCAATTACATACGTCGGCAGCCAATTATACACAAGTATTAGGTTCTTTAGCCGTTTCGCAAGCTATTAATAAGTCACATACTAAAGCATGGCATAATGCTAGCGACCGAACAGAGAAAAAAACAGGAGCAAATTACGGAGTTGATATTAAACATAATTCATATGACAGATATTTAGCAAAAAAGAAATCGACCACATTAAAAACGCAATCTAGCGAACAAATCCCATTACAAGGCAATAAAACTAAATATTATTCGCTAATTACTCAAAATAATAATTGCATTACTAATTGCTAAAAATATTAAACTATTTAACTATAAAAATATTCTAATGTATATCTAAAAACATAGCATGCCACTTATGAAAATGAACCTGCAAACACAACGCGATGTAATAACTAATCAGTCAATTTATATTCAGAGCCGTTTAGGAACACAATTACAAGCACAGCCTATGCTACGTTTAGGAACAACTGCTAATAGAAATTTCTTACCTCTATTTATTCAAGGAAATAAATCTTGTAAATCGTGCGGGGGTAAGTGAAACAACAAAAAGTGAAACGACAAAAAGTGAAACGCAAAAATAAATTTATTAAAATTGATATAAATATTATTTAATGTTCTAAATCATAAATAATATTTAATATGACCACTAACACAGACTATCGCGTAATGCAAATGGCAAAAGTTCAAGCCGAAGGTTTAGAATTATTTGAAAGAAAAAATCAAGACTACGGAGACGCATTTGCCAATTATGGTGTTATTGGCGTATTAGTTCGAATGGGAGACAAAATCGCACGCGCACAATCTATTTCAACAAAATCTGTAAGTTTAGTAGACAGTGAATCACTAAGAGATACACTAATTGATTTACATAATTATTCAGCAATGGCTATTATGCTTTTAGATGAAGATGATGAAAAAAAAATGAAACAGCAACTAGACATCATAATGCAGTACCAACGCCTAGATACAGAAACTAGACATCCTAATGCCCCACCACCAACACCAATACTAGAAACAAGACCAATATAATATACAAACCACAATAATACCTTATTTTTGCTATTAAATAATAAAACATAACTTGCCAAAACCAAAAATCTTTAACCATAAATGTATTAACTTCTTTATATCCTTTTTTTTCATAATATGCCTTAACACCTTCACCGCTAATTACCACAATCCCGCAAAGCCCGTTTTCCATAGCTACTATTTCAGCATAATTAAGCAGTCCTGTGCCAATACCGCTATGTTGGCAGCCACTTTTCGCAATACTATTAACCGCAATAGTGTCGCCATATACGTGCAATTCGCGAATAAGCCCACGACCCCTAAGAATATCAAAAATGATTTTATTATTTTTTTGGTCAACGATTCGCAATCTAATAAAACCAAACAGCGCTTTTTTATCCACGCTTTCATATGCAATAAAATAATCGTCACCGCAATTGCCCCTATATTTATAGCAATTATAAGCCCCTGCCTTATTATAATAAGACGCATTACGACCAATTTCGCGCGCTCGAATATCTTTAGAACACACTCCGTCACCTTGCAACATAGCATCAATAATTTGACGCATATTGCCTATATTATTCCCGCCTTCGACATATACTCCACACGGAATATCACGAATAACGCGCGGAAGCCTAATCCAGTTAGGACAAGTTTCCATAGCATAGCGCACCACTTCAATAAGCAGTTTAGGGTCTTTGTCAAAATACGGAACATAGGTTCCTTCGGCGTGCCATTTTTGAATAACCGTCCACGGCACAGTTTGACACGGATAAACCTTCATTTGGTCAGGACACACAACACTATACACATAATCAAACATAGCTTTATCGATTTCCACATTTGCACCAGGCAAATCAGGCATAATGTGAATGTCAACTTTAAAACAATTATCTTTCAAATAACGCAATGCATCTAGCAACTGCTCAACACTATGACCGCGATTAATCTTTTTTAAAATAGCATTGTCCACGTGTTGCGCTCCTAGCTGAATACGTGTAACACCCCAGCGCCTAAATCGCCACAACCATTCATCGTCTAATGCGTCGGGTCGCGTTTCAATACATATGCCAATAATATGAACTCGGGCAGTCTTATTTATTTTAATTTCTTCTTCTATAGACAGCGGACACCGCACAGCCTCTAATAAACTAATATCAAGTTTGTCATTTACGCAAGTATCATAATTTATATATAGCTTACGCAAGTCAAAATAAATATTTGCCACATAAAATATGTCCCTATGAAACCGCTCCAAATAACCAACAGGATATTCTGTATATGTTCCGCCTTCAATAATAATTTCTAACTTATCAATAACGTGACCATTGTTAAAATACGTGTCAAGCCTGCTCAGCATTTGGCCAATTGCCTTGAATTTTTGCTGATTTGCTCGTAATACGGCGGGTTCATAATATAAATAGCTTCGAGGTTGTGCTTGCCAATTATTGCCTTCGTGAGCGGGTTCATTAGGACAATAATAGCAATTATGCTTACAACTGAATTTTTGTCCATCAGGAAATGGCGCAGTAAGCAGTGTAATACTTGTAATACCCGAAATATTGCGCATAGGTTTTTTTCGCAAAAGCAGTTTTAATAAATCAAAATGCGGTCTTAGTGCAGGATCAAAATCCGAAACAGTCACAAGATTATTAAAGACGTTTAGCAAAATAGATTTTTTAATATTTACTATTTTAGATAATCGCGTTTCTTTATTAAATACTCGCTCAAATTGCTTATACAATTCTTGACTATTTGCCATAGTTAAATAGTCAGGATTAGCAGCCAACCAAGCTAATAGATTTTCAAAAATGATTTTGCATTTTTTAATGTCTAATGTTGAAAGATCAATATTGTTAAGATCATTGGGACCAATTGCGTTTTTATTAACCAAATAGTCCTCAATATTTGCAGTCATTTGCAAGTAGTAATTAGCAATATTATTAATAAAAAACATTAATTAATTTAGCATATATCAATTTTATCTTTTTATTATCTAAGTATAATTATATAAATAATGAGTAATCAACCAATAATCAGTCGAAGTAGAAGATCAGAAAAACGTCTTGCAAAACAAGCACAAAGATATAGAGAACGCGAATTTCAAGAAATTCCAGCTGATGAAGCACGCTGGTTAAGTAATAAAAATGCTGTACGTATTCAAGAATTAATGGATGAAAATGATAGACTAAAAACATATATTGGAGTACTAGCGCTAGATCCTACAAGACCCCGTGGCTCTGTTATAAGTGAAAGTTATGGAACTGGCATCCCTGCATTAAGGGATGAATTCTATGCTTCAGCAAAACGTCAAAAAAGTCAAAAAAGTCAAAAACATTCAACGGGTGGCAAAAAACGTTTTCGTAAAAGTCATAAAAATAAGAAAAAATAAGAGAGAAGAAAAAAAATAAGAGAGAAGAAGAAATAAGAGAGAAAAAATATAAAATATTTAATTTCCTCAAATTTTCTCTTACACAATCTCGTCAGCTAAACCTAATTTCTTATATTTTTTACAATCCCAAACTTGCAAATCATTTTTTAGAAAATAACCATCTAGCTTTTCACGAGTTAAATTAGACTCTACAAGATTACACATAATATCGTAAAATAATTTCTTTAAGTTGTCTATTTCCGCATTTGAGCATTGTGCAAAATAATTCCAATAATAATCCCCCTTTTCACTAATAATAAATTTGGAATAATACACTTTGGCATTTTTATTAATAATCCTATAATTACATAACGAGGCTAGCACAAATCCACTATCATAGCAATCTTTATCAATAATAGAAATGATTTCATGAACACATTCTTTTTTAAACTTAATAAAATTCACTAAGTCGCTAAAGCATCCGCCTTTGCTATTAATATGCAAATAAATTTTAAAGCTAGGAAATAAGTGTTTATTGCTAATAATGTTATTAATAAACTTTATTAATGCCTCAATGCTTTGACTATTAATTGTGGAATTAAAACATATATGATTGTCCATTATTACAATCTTATCGCCATTATTGTGATTAGTAAATATATCATAATACACATATTTATTCGCTAAAATGGGTTCAAATACGTTCTTAAAATCATTATTATTACGCTTAGTCATAACAATTATTAATAACTTTATTATTAATTATTAATCATTATTAATAAAATTATTCAATTTTTTATTTAAAATTTTGCTATATGTAAAAAAAATTGATTTGCTTAGTCCATTAAAAAATATAAGGTCTTCATAATCAAATACCAAGCAACTCGATACGCAATGTCCGTTCTTTCCCTTTACATTCCTATTATTGATGCGGAGACGAGCGAGCAGTACATCATCAAGATGTTTCAAGACCACAACATCGGCAAGGTGATGAGGGTTGACTTTGTTAAGAACACTGTTAAAAATCGCCGTGAAGCATTTCTTCACTTCGATGAGTGGTTTGACAATGACACGTCGAAGGCACTGCGTGAAGACATTTTGGATCCTAACACAAAAAGCCGTCTTGTGTACACTGGCGCCAAGTTTTGGCCTCTTCTTGTTAATAAGAATGCTCATAGCCGTGTTCCAAACCCGAACTATGAGGTTCTCAAGACACAGGAGGTCAAAAGTGAATTCAAAACTCACGTGATCAATCCGTTTGTGTTCTATGAAAAGAAACCAACACAGACGTATCCAAACAAGGTGGCCAAGTGTGATCAGGTTGAGTCGTCGGATTGTTAAGCGTTAAGCTATGTCAAGTCTTAGTCTTAACCAAGCAAAACAAAACACAACAAAAACCTTTTTTTTCCGTAAAAACTAAAACAAAAACTAAAACTAAAACAAAAAATTGATTTAAAAAATACTTAGTTTGCCGACCGCAAATCAATTTATAATAATGGGAGCAGGTGTATTACCAGTAACACTATATAAAGGAGCATTATTCCTATTATTAGGACAAGAGAGAAAAAATAACTTATGGGGCGACTTCGGTGGAAGCGCACACAAAGGCGAAAGACCATTCAAAACAGCAATTAGAGAAGGAACCGAAGAATTAAACGGATTTTTAGGCGACGAAAACGAATTTGAAGCTTTAGTTACAAGCAATATGATTATTTCAATTAGTTATGATAAATATACTAGCTACATTTTCAAAACAAATTATGATAAAAAACTGCCCTATTATTTTTCAAATGTAAATAAATTTGCAGAGCAACATTTAAAAGATGTAATCGACATTGAACACAATGGACTATTTGAAAAAAAGCAAATCCAGTGGTATCCATTATCAAAATTAAAAGAAGATAAGTCCCATATAGCATTCAGAGAATTTTATAAACCTTTATTCGACTCAATTATTAAAAACGAGAGATTTATTGTTAGCTTTCTTCAAACAATGGACTAAACACTAAACGCAGTGACACTAACAATCATTAAATTTTGCTATTATGTTTCTAATATGTTTCAATATATTAATTAAAACAATTACACATAATAATAACCTTTTTTTTATGGCAATAGCAAATGACGCCAAAAACAATTATGGCATAGTTTATACTCCTGAGCCTTTAGTCAACCAAATTTTAGACTTAATACCTAAGCACTATTATGAAAATCCGCACCTAAAATGGCTAGACGTTGGAGCAGGAAACGGCACATTTTCGCTAAATCTTTATAATAGATTATTAACTCATTTGGCCACAGCATTTCCTAATTTGGAAACACGAAGGACTCATATTATAAAAAATATGATCACTATGTGCGAAATTTATCCGCCACATATTGAAAAATTGAGAGACCTATTCTCTCAAGACGCAAACATAATAACTAGCGATTTTCTTTTATTAGTCAAAGACCTTAATCACTTTGACTTTATTATAGGTAATCCACCATATAATATAAACGGAGCACTAAAAACACCTACAAACAAATCTCTCAAAAAAAATAATGATGGCAAGCAAATTTATGTAGATTTTGTTAAAAAGAGTTTAATACTATTAAACCCTAGCGGACACTTGGCGCTAATTATTCCTTCATTATGGTTAAAACCAGATAAAGCAGGACTATATTATGCATTATTACATAGCAATTTTGTCATAGAAAAATTGCACTGCTTGAACACTAGCGAAACACAAAAGGCATTTTTATATAAAGCACAAACACCCACATGCTTCTTTTATGGGCACTTAAAAGAAGAAGCAAAAGAAGCAAAAGAAGAAACAAAACAACCAACTTTAGCTATTTATGATAAACTTAATAAATGCTATAGTAACTATGTTTTAAGAGCTAACTATCCTATACCAACTAACGGAATAAGTATTATAAATAAATTATTAACTTATGTAGATAAAGTAGGACACTTAAAAGTTTATAAGTCAAATAGCCCACCAAAAAATTCACTATTTACTAATGCTAATGACAATGACAATCCTAATGACAATGACAATCCTAATGCTAATGCTAATCCCAATATTCAAACCACAAAACTCCACAAAAAAACACCGCTATTAATTATAAATTATTCAAATAATTTACAACATTATGCAAACCAACCAAAATTAATATTAGCACATAAAATGTATGGATTTCCATATTTAGATAGCTCAGGTATATACGGAATATGTGCACGCGACAATTACATTTTAACTAGCACAGATTATTCTCTAAACGAATTAAAACAAATACAAGCATTTCTCTCAACTAAAATAGCATTATTTATATTTTCAACAACCAATTATAGAATGCGCTATTTGGAACGCTATGCTTTTCAATTTATACCGGCTATTACTAAACTGCCAGACTTTCCAAACTTATTAAATAGTGAACCTATAAGTCGAGAGAAATTAATAATTAACTTTTTTAATTTCTCTAGCAATGAAGAAACAATTATAAACAACAGCTTTGCAAACTACAATTATTTTATATAATTATTATTTTAGCGATTACCTATGATTGATTACCTATATTTACTCGTTCTTCTCTTTTTATAATAATTTCTTTTTTTGCTTTTTCTTCTTTTTCCACCAGTGGTATAGCCTCTTGTATAAAATGATCGCAATTTGTCTTGTAACTTTTTTAAAGCTTCACCAAGTTCATTGTTATCTTTAATTTTAGCTTTAAATACATCATTAATAGCTGTATCTAAACCGTCAATTTTATATATTATATCTAACACATTCTTAAGTAATGGCATAACTTCTACACTCAGCGTGTTGATTGTTAACATTTCTATTATTTTTTCGGGTGGTATTTTTTCCTTAGTAGGGTCAGTTACACCAGCAATAGCGCTTGCGGGTGGTATTTTTTCCTTAGTAGGGTCAGTTACACCAATAATAGCGCTTGCAACAGCGCCAGCAGCAACGCCACCAGCAGCTAGCTCAATCGGTGTTTTATCTTTATTATCACCCATTTCTTATATATATATATATATATATATAAAGTATTTAAAAAATATTAATAGTTAATATTATTTTTTCTAAAGTCGCGTTTATCTTACTATTAGTATTACTATTGTAATATTTTTAACGATATGTTCTAGTTTTTCTGGCACTGCCTATAATAGAATTTTTATGTTTTCTAGTTGTTCTTTGCTGCCCGCCTGTTACATTTACTTGGACTCCTTCTGGTCCTATTGCTGATTTATCTACTGCTGTTGATGATTGTTGTGCTGTTCCTGATGTTACTGCTGGTTGTTGTTGTGATGGTGTTCCTGATCCTGATGCTTCTTCTGATTCGTCATCAACTGGTACTGCTGGTACTGATGCTGCTGCTGGTACTGATACTAATGCTGTTGCTACTACTGCTGCGTCATCAACTGATACTGCTGATGCTACAGGTGCTGTTCCTTCTCCTGCTACTACTGTTCCTGATCCTTCTTCTTGATTAATCAATTCAATTGCTTCCGGAGGCACTTCACTATTAGCAACTCTATTTTTTTTGAATAGTATTTCTTCTGGTAGCATAACTTGTTTTTTAAATTTTTTGAAAACCAACATATCTCGTTTTAGCAGTCCCCTTTTTGATACAGTGCATATTATATCTTTACCTGCGTTTTTTCTGAATATATCATTCCAGTAAAGTAAGTTTAAATCACTGCTAGTTCGTTCAAATTGGTCTATAACTAGTTTAACAGTACTACCTTCTGGTATCAACATACCTACCATTTTTTTCCACTCGGTCTTGTCTTCTTTAAATGTTTTCACAAGGCCCATAAACTTCGGGTTTGCTTTCATATCATTTATAAAGCCTATTAATTCATTATAAATTTTATCTTTAGAGTCTGTTGAAACTATAAATTTTATACTTTCTGTTACATACGTACTATGATCGATGCTTCCATCTTTTTTCTTATAGATTTTAACATTTAAATTATTGTCATGTGGTGTTATTACGTCTATCAATTTTTTCAAATTTGACCCTTGTATTTCTTTCATAGCATTCATTAGTTCCTCATTGGCATTCATTTTACTCACAACACTACTTAATTCTGGTGTAAAATATTTTATATAAGTGTTTATAAAGTTTAAACTCTTTGCCATATAAGCTTTTTCTTCTGTTTCATTTGTGGTCATTTTATCTTATATATATATTATAACATATTAATTTCTAAATCAATAATTCGTCTAATTGTTCCTCAACTATTTGTAAAGCAATAGAATTTGCCCATACTATATAAGACTTAGCTATAACATTTTCATATTTTTTAATAGCATTTGTAATATAAATTGTGTGCCCGCTCAAAATAGCTTTTTCAATTTCACATAAAAATAAATCCAAATTCAAATCCAAATTTAGTTCTAGATCCATATTCTTTAAATACTTTATTATTAATTATTTATAAACAATTTAAATAACAAAAAGAACAAATTTCAATTTTTTTAGCAAACAATTAAAACATTAAAACATTAAAACAATAAAAAATTGAAATGGCTAGTAATTTGCAGCATCATATTATATGTTGTATAATATGTTATATAACAAATTAGCTAATCTATGTAAAGTGAGAAATATGCATAGTGCTAAAAAATATGTATATGAAAAAAGTTTAAAGCATGCTATTAATCGCATCAAAACCCATAATTGTAATGGGTGTTATTATTGTAATGGAACTGGATGGATAATATGGAAATCTAATAATTCTAATAATATATTAGATTTAAACAAACAACCTAATATAATATTATATACTACTTGCTTTAAATGTCAATGAGTCAATGAGTCTTTAAATGTCAATAGCATTATGATTTAGAGAACTAGTAGAACTAGTAATACTAGTAGAACTACTATTTTTTAAACTATTAAAATAAGTATTTGTATATTTTATTCTTTTTGAAAAATATGGATTATTTATATACGTATCATATAAAAATTCTTTAACATTAGAAAATACATCATATTTTTCACATATACTCATATAAAACATATTTGTATCATAAACATATTTGCAATACACTTCCTCATTAAAGCAAGTTTCGTCATAATTTAAGAATAAATATTTATTAAAATGCTTATTAAGCAATATAACAGAAACAAAAAAATCCAATAAATCATTATTTAATTTATATCCATTAATATAGCAAAAATTTATAGATGTTGTTATTATATTATCCGAATACGGATAAGCCATAATATTATGATTTTTATATCTTTTTATAAAATCATCCTTAAAGCTAGTATTACTAATGTCATTGTTTATATTTTTTATATTATCAAATAATAAATTTCCTAATCCGTGTATATTATTAGTATCTAAACAATAACATATATTTTTCAAAGTGTCACTTATTGTATTTTCTACTACATAACCAAAATCATAAATAATAATTTTATAATTAAAATCCGTTTCATCATTACTTTTATTTATTTCTTTATAAATCTTCCAATTTGCTTGGTGTAAATCACAATGGACATATTTACCATTTATAAAAGTATCTTTCATAAATATACTCATAAATGAAATAAGAATTTGTTTTTTATACTCGCTAACATCTATTTTTTCAAATTGTTCGCCTTCAACAAATTCCATTACTAAAAAATTTTTACTTTTCATTAAAGGTTTTGGAATAAGTATAATATTATTATTGCAATAATTATTATAAAAATATTCATTATTTTTATACTCGTTTTCCATATTTATTTGCTTTTTTAAATTACTAAAAAACGCATTTAAATCTAGAATAATATCATATTTATAAAGGCATTTAAAGTTTGTCACCAAGTATGTATATATTTTTACAAAATATACAGGGCATATTAATTGATACTCTATTTCAGGATGAACAACTTTAATAGCAACATTATTAGCATTAGCATTAGCATTAGCATTAGCTTTAATCAAACCTTTATATACTTGCGCAACCGACCCAGATTTTATTGAAAAACTAGTATCCAGTTCAAAATAATCATCAAATTCAACACCAAACTCCTTTAAAAACAAGTCTTTAGTATATTTTATTTGATGAACGGGGCAATCCTCATAATAGCGTGAAAACAATTTAGATAAAAAATCATAATTACACGAATTAATGAGCAATAATTCTAAATTAGTGTTAAGCCACTGTATCAATTTAATTATAACACATCCATTTAATTTAATAGTATAATTTAATGCTAATGCTAGCTTATTATTCAAAACATTCCAAATTTTATAATACAAATAATTTATAAGTAATACATTTAAAAATATATTAAAATAAATTATATACTTAATCTTACAAAATAGCACACATAATTTATTATATACTTTAAATAGCACATTCATTTTTATATATTTAAGAATTTATATATATTTACTTTTAAATTTTATATATTAAATTTAATATAATGAATTAAATAATGAATTAAATATTTATTACGTATTAATATAATTACTATAATTAATGTCAAAATTAAAAATATTAGAAACTATAAAATCGTATGTGTTTACTATTATAGAAGATGAATACAAAAACTATTTACAATCACACAAATTATTAACGCTAGAGCGTTCTTTATTAGTAAGTATTATGGAAGAATATTATTCTAATAATTCAAAAAGCATTAAATCAAAAATAAGAGAACATATGAAAACGCTATGTGGTGAAGAATATAATTCAGCAATGATTGAAAATATATTATTAGACCTCTTTCAAGAGCGTGAGCTAAATATTATAAAAGTGACTACTGAAATAATAACAATTCAAGAAAAAAATATGCAACTATTTACAATCCCATTAATTAATAATAGCCTAAATTTAAACATTTCATTGGTCGATGGCTATATAATAATAAATAGCACTAATCCAAAAAATATTGAGGGTTATTGCGAACTTTATGAATCTATAAATAAGTATAAATTTTTATATTCAATAAATAATGATTTAATACAAGATTATTCCGATGATGAAAAAATTAACATTATTAAAAAAAATATTGAAGCGTCAGAAACTAATGTTACTATAGCATGCTATTATTTGAAAGAACAATAATAAGAGCCTAAAGAACTTAAAGAAAACAAAAAACAAAAAATTGATAAATTAATGCGTATTTTATTTATTTATCTATAGCGTCTTATAAATAAATAAATCAAATAAATCAAATAATGGAAATGGAAATATGTGTAACACGATTTAGCGTCTCAACATTTAACGAAAATAGAGCTTGGATAATAAAGAATAATAACTCATTAGGATGTATTTACGGAACACCTGTAAAAATTAGTATTACGCTAGACCCCGACTCTCGATTATTAGTATTAGAAATGAACAATACTCATAATACTATAGAAGGAATAGGTATAATTAAAAATAATCTAGCAAGAGAAAATAAAAAACGCTATAAAATTTATTCAGACAATAACTATAATCGGTTTATATACAAATCAAATTATAGAATTGATAGAAAAAACTTTACTAGTTATGAAAATGAAGTAATAACATTACTAGAAGACTATTTATTTAAATCTGCATATCACTGCAAACGAGGACAGGGTATTCAAAAATTACCCAAAAAAGTAGTAAATAATGAAGAATTTGATTTTGTCAAATTTTTAATAACTATGTATAAAAATAGATTTGTAACTATTAAAAATATAAAAATAGTTAATTAAACTAATATAGTTTATTTATAAATAAATAAATAATGTCATCTAACAACTCATATGAAGATTTTAATACATCTATTGAAGATTATACTATTAATGAACTATATAATTTACTCGAATTAGATGAGTTATCACGAGAACATATACTACTAAAAGTTCACGATTTAAATAATAATGTTTTTAAGAATAATGAACCTATTAAAGCTTTTTTTCTACAAGCACAAAATAAACTATTAAACTATTTAACAGTTGAAGACGCTAATTTAGATGATTATTTACACTCTAATGCTAATGCTAATATTGAGCCACCTATTAAAGAACACTTTACTAATAATAGTATTACCGAACAAGAACAACAACAAGAAGAAGAACAAGACGACGAAGAAGACGACGACGAAGACGATTATGATGTTAATATAATAGAAACATATGTAAACTATTCTAATTCTAATTCTAATTCTAATTCTAATTCAAATTCTAATTCAAATTCTAATTCTAATTCTAATTCTAATTCTAATTCAACACTAAATCCAACACTAAATCCAACACTAAATCCAACACTAAATCCAACAATTAATAGCGAAGTAATAGAAACTTATCACATATATAAAAATTTATACTTCAATACAACTTATAGAATTAATAAATTTATTGCCAATGCATTGCCAACAGATTGTAAAATTATGTTAAATAATACAATAAATAATGTAATTCAATGCAAATTAACTTCATTAAATATTAGAAAACCATTTTTAATCCATAGCACAAAATCAAATAATAGCTTTATAGTTAAAAAATATAATAGCACAAAAAAAGTCGATTTTTCATATTCAATAGTAATAGATAACGGATATTATGAAGACGCCACAGAAATGGAGAATTTTTTAAATAACAAATTTAAAAATACTAACATCACTATTTCAGGAGGAGTTGAAGATATTAGCAATACAAAATTTATTAAAGCACTGACTTTTTCAATCAATAAAAATTCTCAAATATGCACCTTTGATTTAAGCAAAAATTATATTAACAGCATTAATAATACATTTAACTATTATGAAATAGATTTTTTAACAAATTATGTTCCACCCTATTCACTAGCTACTATTTTAGGTTTCAATAATGCTATTTATACTACAGCAACTAGTATAACAGGACCTAAAACATATAATACACTAAGCAGTCCAATCTATTTTTGCTTCGACGAAAATCAAAACGCAATTGTTGAAACACACCAGCTATTTTTAAACAATAATCTCTCAAGTGATAAAATATTAGCCAAAATAAATACACATAAAAAGACAGTAGACACAAACAATTATATATATGAAACCCTAGACAATAATGATAATAAAAATAATGTTAGGCAATATAGCGGTCCAATAAATTTGTCAAATTTCAATATTAAAATTATCGATAATTATGGACTATTAGTTCAATCTATACAAGAAGAATTTACATTTGACTTAGAGCTAGTTATACAAGCAACCAAACTATTAAGTCTAAATAAATAAATAAATAAATAAATAAATAAACCTAAACATTATTTTTTAAACCAATATATATTGTTAAGTCGTCTTGCAAATCAATAATAGGGCAATAAATCCCTTCACTATTTACATTAGACCCATATATATTTGAGCTCGCTGTATTATAATAACTAATACCATTAGAATTACTGTTTTCAGTCCATGTACCACCAAATGTATTATAAGTCCGCTTAATATTGAAAAAACGTTTATTTGAACTAATTGTTGTAGCTTGACCAAACATAAGAGCATTAGTTTTAGTAATATCAAAAATATTGTCCACAATAGCATCACTAAATAAGTAATTAGTTTTTAACATAGTTTTTAACGGTAAATATTTAATACCATCGGTCGTTGTTTGAATACTATAATTGTTATTGTTAAATATATATGAGTTGCTTAGCCCGGTGCTTTTATATATTTTGAAAACAATCCATTTATAGCCTTGATTTGAAGGATCAACAGAACCATTTAAATTATATGAAATAGTGCCATAAGTATTATATGAAATATTCAAATTATTATTATTATGATTATTATGATGAATATTATTGTTGCTATAGTTATAACTAGTGCTATTCGGATATAATGAAAAATTATTGTTAAAATAAGAGTCCAAATACAATAAAGTAGAAGACATTATTTCATGGTCGTGATTAGTATAATGTTGTAATTGAATATTATTTAACGCGCTTCCTATAATTTCAATATTTTTTATTTCATATATATGTAAAACAGTTAAATTTAATTTGCTAGTAACAATAACATTATTTGTTTTAGTAAAACTATTATAATCACAATAATGATTTGTAATGATTTTATTATTAATACTAACTCCCTCACTATTATTCAAATTATATATTTTTTCCGTTAAGTTAAAACTAAAGTCAAGGCCTGTTTTTTGAAAATACGCAATATGAGTGTAAGATATATCATTATAAACATATGTCCCATTAGCACATATATCGCTTTGTGCTAATATAATATTTTGACTAGTCAGACTAATATTATTAGTCGTGCTATAATTTGCAATTATTCTATTTCCTACAATATATTTATATATTGAATTAATATTTGTATAATTTCTATATAAAGCCAGCTCAAAATATTTAATACTTGCAACACTCATATTATATACAACTTCGTGCACATTTACAATATTACTTATACTATTTAGAGACGGGTCACCTATGAAATTATCTATATATATGTAATGTGTAATATTTGAACCTAGCGAATTATCAACACTAGGGTCACGACTATAATTTATATTTAATATATATGGATTTGAAGACGGGTCCCCAAAATAATTAATAATATTATTATTAGTAATTTCATCTATTACTGAAAAATACCCTTTTAGCCTAAAACCTTTATTGCTATACGAAGTCTCGTTATCATAAATATCTTCAATAGCATTACAATTATGAATAATTCTATTATTAGTATAGTTATTCATACTATAATTAAAGCTATTAGCATTAGCATTAGCCCCAGCATTAGCATTAGCATTAGCATTAGCACCAGAAACATCAAAACCGCCATAATTTATAATTTGTTTTAAAACACTATTAATGCTCATAGTTATTGTTACTAAATTTAAACTATTATCAATAAATTTGCCATAACCATAATGATAAGGCTCTAAATGCTGACTAGCAAAATATGGATGTGTTATTTGAAATGGCTGTATTGAACTATTATTAAATATAAGCTTATGTGTGCTATTAACCACATTAAAATACAAAACACTACCATTACTAATGTCATTATTACTTATGCGTTTGTAACAAATAGGATTAATCGACATATCAAGACTTGTTCCAATATTATTATTGCTAGGAATAAGTGTATACTTAGAAACACTTATATCACTATATTCCGAATAAGTATTTGAATAAATATTTTTGACTTTAATTTTGTGATAATAATTTGAACCGCTCATTAAATTGGCTAATGTAATATTAAAACTCATAGTTGAATACACAGCGCTCGAAAACGAAGTGTCAATATTTTGATTGGTTATTACATAATAACGACTAATTAAATTGCTTGCTAAAGTAGTATTTATATAATAATCAATATTATAATTTGTTATGCTAGCATTGCCCGACGTTTCATTCATAATGCTATAAGCATTATAATATGTTAAGGTTACATAATTTTTTAGTGAAACATTTGCACTAAAATCACTAGCAGAGCCTATAAATTGTGGCTTATATGGAGGATTAATATATACAAAACTTAGATTCTTGAAAATTAAAGCACGAGTTTCAATGCTGGGATAATTAGCGCTATAATTTTCACCATAAACTCGTATTGAAAATGGTAAGCTTTTACTAATTATATTATGAATTGCTTTATTATAATTATTACTAGAATTGGAACTGTAATTGGACCTTTGAAAAACATAATGTTTATAATCATATACATTATAATCGCCACTAATAGTCATTTCATGAAGAGGTATCCACATATTATTATATATAGGGTCTAGAGGTGCGTCTACAGTCCCAGCAATTTCCAGATAAATTTTTCTAATAAACGGTAAATTTTGTGCATAATCTGCAATATTAGATAATTTGGCAACAACGTCATTTTCTTGCATAGCTATTATTGAATCATAATTCCACCTTAAAGTTAATGCATAAGTATTAATGCTTATATCATTTTTGGAAAATTTATATGGTTGTTGCGTGATTATCTCATAAAATGTTTGACCTGCTTTATTAATAGCACTAGCAGATGAAACCGCATCAGGACTTATTTGGCTAGGTTGCGTATTAACATGTGTATTTATTGTTATATTACTACTGTTATTTCTATAACCAATCATAGTATAATTATTATATATTATTACTTTTTATAAAAAAGTAATACAAAAATATATTATTACTTTTTATAAAAAAGTAATACAAAAATATATTATTACTTTCTATAAATCGTATAATATTTCACATTCTATTTCGATAGATAAATCACCATTATTTACATCTAATATTCTACCATATTCATCATAAATTTTTATATGCAGTTTATTAATATTTGTTGGACCAAAATATATTCTTTTTGGATATAAAACAGTCTTTATTCCGTCTTCCTTTGAATTGGTCATTTTACATAATATATTATTATCTGTTAAGGTTTGATATTTAAACGCAGATACAAAGGCATTATTATGATTGTTTTGATAATCATTTACTGATAGCAAATAATATTTATTACTAAGACCACCGTCATAACAATATTCTGACTCATAACTGTTAGAGCCCTCATATTTTATACTTATTTGTTTTCCATTTTTAATTATTCTATTATTTCTAAAGCCCATTATCCAGCCTAATGTCAATTGATTTTTATCAATATTTGTTGCTATATTATAATTCATAGTCGGATTTTCAATATAATCGAAATTTAAACTAAATACGTTGGCGCTTGTAAAAATAAACTTGGCACTTAGCGAATTATAGACGAGAGAAATGTCGCTAGGCAATTTGCTATTTATTTCTTGGACCAATGAGTTTTCATCATAACCGCCATCATTTATTTCTATTAAACTAGAGTCTACATAAAATGAATGTGAGCCCGTTTTTTTCGATATTGAATAAATAGTATACGGAAGTTGATAATTTATTACTTGAAGCGAGAGAACTTTCTTAAAAGCGGTCGGGAGATTTATTACAAAATCGGTTGAACTAGAGTTTTCATAATTGTCTCTAAAACGCGTGTCAATATTTAAAACCTTTTTCAGTGTTTTAATTGTTAAAGGGTTTATTAATCCGCTTTTAACATTTACTGGATAATATTCCTCTTTTTTAGCTTCAGCGTGCTTAATAATGTTATGGTCGTCTTGAACAATGAGAATATTTTTCTGCTTTTCTTCTAGCAATTTATTGACTTTAATAAAGCATTGATAAAAAAAATCCACGAGCTGTGCCTTATTTTCGCTAATTTCGCTATTTTCGTCAATACTAGTGTTTCGCAACTTAGCTATTTTAGTTTGCAATTTAGTATATAAAAATTCCTGATTTAAATCAGCATTTTCGAGAGATTTTACATCAATATGCAATATGTTTAATATTTCCTCAATGCTATAATTTTCAATATTTAAATCCATATTATTATATAATATATATTATATATCAAAAAATATATAATATTTTAACTAGTTAATATAAATGGTGTGCTATGGGTCTTGTATGTTTGCCTCGGTTTTTCTAATTGCCAATATTTATACTATGTTTTCATGCTCTAATGACAATCATAAGCAAGAATTTAAAAATACATTAACAAAGGAGCAACAAGTATTATATGAAAAGTTAATTCAAGAACGTAAGAAAATATACTATGGTGGTTTTCTTTTAGGAATTGTGCTATCTTTTATAGCTGTGTATTTTGGAAACAAATTATTGTTTTCAAAAAACAGCAAATCATCTGCGCTACCTAAAATTTGTATGATTGCCAGTATTACTTTTGTTACTAACTACTTATTTTATATATTATATCCTAAAACCGACTATATGTTGCTACATTTAAATGACAAAACACAAATACAAGGTTGGTTAAACATTTATAAAAAAATGCAGTTCAAATTTCATTTGGGTTTTATATTAGGAATTATTGCTGTCATTATTTATTCATATGGCTTTTGTAAGTAAATAAAACTAACACTAAAACTAACTTTTAACTAGCGTAAATATTTCATTACCACAATCATAGTCATAATTTGTAATGGTTAGTCCGCATAAATTAAATAGTTGCTTTAATTCGTCAAGCTTATAAATGTAATAAAACCGCTCATAAATCTTTCCAAATTTATTCCATAATACAATATTATTTCCATAAGTATTAAAGCATCGTCGCGTTTTTGGCGGTTGATTAATTGACCATACAGACAATAAAATTTTGCCATTAGGCTTTAATAATCTCTTCATTTCTAATAAGGCTTTAACCCTGTGCTCCTTACTTTCTAAATGATGGAAAACAGCAATACACATTATAGCATCAGCGCTAGCACTAGGACAAGGAATCGCGATTATGTTTCCATAATGCACATTTAAATTTTTAGCTTTACAAATTTTAATAAAGTTTTCACAATTATCAATCCCAATAAAATTAAGATTTTTTGCATTATTATTTGCCATATTGCGACCATTTCCGCAACCAATATCATATACTGTTGCGTCTTTTCTCAATTCATTTAAAAATGTATTTACCCATTGCCACTTATAGAGACGACTATTATCAAAATGGTCGGCGATTTCTTCATAAACGTCTTTGACTTGTGTTTTTTCAATGCTAGAAATAGCATTAGCATTAGTTGTTTCCGTTTCTGTTTCCATTTCCATTATAAAGTTAGTAATTTTAAAAATAGAATAAAACATTATTTTATTCAATTTTTAAAAAATAGAAATACTAGAAATACTAGAAAAAAAATTGATTACTATTTTAAGTTATTAGCTAATTAAGTATTACACTATACACTATGCAAGCCTTTAACTCTAATGCTATTCTCGAAACTATTACGTGCCCTATTACGCATTGTGTTATGAGAGACCCGGTTCAAGGAAGTGATGGTCATACTTATGAGCGTAGTGCTATTATGAGTGCATTGACTATTAAAAGCGAATCACCTATTACACGCCAACGTATGACAGTTAATGATTTAAAGCCAAATGTTGCGCTCAGATTTTTGTGTGATAATTACAATGCATGGATGGGTGCTAGTCCTAGGCCTAATCCTAGTCCTATTCCAACTCCAGAAAAGAAGCTCACTTTAGACCACACTATGACTAGTAACAGCACAATTAGCAATAAATTGCTGCTAACTTTCGATGTAAATGGTGAAAGCAATAACCACCTTTCACAAGATATTGTGCTAGTTATTGACCGCTCCGGTTCAATGCATACGCAAGTGGAAGCAAAAGACGTTAATGGGAAAAATCTAGAAAATGGGCTATCAATCCAGGACATTGTTAATCATTCGGCAAAAACAATCGTCCAAACATTGGACCAGCAATCCCGCATTTGTATTATTAAATTTGACAATGTTATTGAGGTCGTAACACCTCTTATGCGCGCTTGTAACGCAAATAAGGTTCAAATTATGGAGTCTATTGATACCATTAAACCAGGTGGTCAAACAAACATTTGGGGCGCACTTGAAAAAGCACTGCAAATTTTAGAGGGTCGCGACGACAAATCAAGAAATTGCGCCATTTTAATGCTTACAGATGGTATTCCTAATGTTTCACCTGCTCACGGAGAGGTCGAAACCCTCAAGCGCCTAAGAAAAACCAAGAATTTTACGTGCCCAATTTATACGTTTGGGTTCGGTTACAATCTACAAACCACTTTATTATATGATCTTGCCAAATATTCCAACGGTGGCAATGCACATATTCCAGACGGCAATATGATTGCAACAGTGTTTTGTAACTTTATTGCGACTATTTTGTGCACTGTTGTTATGAATTTACAACTCCACGTTATTCCTAAGGAAAATAATAGCGCAACATTCGGCAATTTATTAGTTGGCGACTATGCGTATAGTTACGACCCCATTAATCAAAAATATGTTTATGATATTGGAACAGTTCAACTCCAACAAGAGCGGGCCATTGTTTTAAATGTCGAAGATAAAATGGACTTTGATTATTATTACACATATACTATTGGAAATGAAGCACTAACTTCAGTAACTACTAGCGTAAATAGTGCCACTATTGCGCGTTGCGTAAATAATCCTGCACTAATTAGCCATAATTATAGGGCTACTAGTGTAGAATATATTAGAAAAATGATTAATTGTACACGGATTGGCAATCATTTAAGCACTCAAGCTTATTATGATGAATTAGTTAAGCTATTAGAAGCAAATAAATGCGCAAGCAGCGCAGAATTTGTAAATGGTCTTCTCAAAAATATTAAAGGCGACTTCGCAAATGTTGGCCAAGTTAAGCTAGCAATTGACCAGAAATATTTTAAGCGTTGGGGAGAGTTTTATTTAGACCAACTTTCGCGTTCGCTCAATCAGCAAATCAAGCCAAATTTTAAGGATGAAGGCTGTATGTTTGGCGGAGCGATTTTTGAAGAACTTGTAGACAAGTCTAGCGACATTTTCAACAATCTTGAACCGCCTAAACCCTCATTGGTTGTTCATAACCCAACAAGTGGAAATGTGTTCTATAGGAGTTTAGGGTCCGTGTCAGCACCTATTTCAATGTCTGCGTATAATGACCCTCGCGGTGGTTGCGTAGACGCGTATTGCACAATTGCTATGTTTAACGGAACCTCAAAATTATTAAAAGACGTCCAAAAGTTTGATATTATTAAGTCAATTGATAATAATAACAAGGTTGTTGGAGCTAAAGTGTTGTGCGTTGTGGAAACATTGATTATTTCGGGATATAGGGACTACGTTAATGTAAATGGTCTATTAATCACACCGTGGCATCCTATTAAATATGGACTACACGGAAAAGCAGAAACTTGGATCTTTCCGGGAGAATATTTTAGCACCTATAGCTTACCTTCAACTAGTATGATTACTCTTGTCTTAGAAAATCACCATATTATGTTTATTAATGGAGTAAAATGTATTACATTAGGACATAATTTTACTCATGATCCTAAATTAAGCCATCCATATTATGGCACATCTAAGGTTATCGAAAATCTGATGGCTAATTTTCCACAAGACTATGCTAATGGCAGAATTGTGGTAAATGATGCTAGCATTAAGCCTGAAGTAATATCAAACATTACGCAGCACGTTGTGTATAATAATGCATTAGCAGTTTGTTAAATTCCTTGTTTTGTTTGTAATTCATAATTTAGTAAATTTAAAAAAGCTTTCTATTTTTTTTCAATTAACTATAATTAAACGCTATTTTTTTATATAAAATAAATTATATATATATATGGCAAACAATAAAAATAACACAAGAAAAAGGAGCAAAAAAACATACAGAAAAAAATACAGAAAAAACTACAGAAAAAATGCAACTAAACGTATGATGATGGGAGGAAGTGAAACTGGAACTAGTATGTTTTCTTCTCTTTTTAGTGGAATAACAGGTAGTTTCAATATCTTTGGGTCTAGAGCAAAGCAAAAAACAGAAGCTACAATTGCTGCTACAAGAGCAGATGTAGCAGGAAAAATAACAGAAGCCAAAACAACATTAGATAATACCAAAAATGCAGTTGCTGATAGAGCAAAATGTATAGCTGCTTGTACTACTTCTACTTCTTCTACTTCTACTTCTTCTACTTCTACTTCTAGAATATAGAAAACTATTTATTAAATGCTTTTTGTCTTACTAATGGCGGTGGCTCAGAAAAAGTTATGCTTCTATCAATTGCATTATCCATAATAACATCATTGCATATATTATAGTCGTTATAGTCATTGTAATTATATTTAACTAGCAACATATTTTCTAACTTAGTGATTTTATCTTTTAATTCACTAATTTGCTTTGTTAACATATCAATCTTTTCTTCAAATTTACTTTCACTAAGCATATAAAATATATTTATATATTATATTTTATATATTTTATATATTTTATATATTTTATATATTTTATATATTTTGCTATTTAAATTTATAATACATTATTAATTATGTCATTAACAAGTAACTTAATTAATATATTAATGTTGGCACAACAAAATATAATTTTAAAAAATGCAGATTTAACAAATATTAGATTAACAGATTCAAATATTCACAGTTTTGAAGCTATGAATAAAACAATGGCAAACAATATACAGTTATTAAATAAAAGGGTTGACATATTAATAATCAGACTAATAAACTTACTACTATTTTTAATTGAAGATAAATATAAATCCCCACAATTATTATAATTATTATAATGTTTATAAAAAATATTTAAAAGTATAACTCTTAAAACATTTATAGTGTTATGGTTGCTATTGGTATTGATTTAGGAACTACATATTCGTGTGTAGGAGTATGGAAAGACGGACAATGCGAGATTATTGCCAATGATCAAGGTTCAAGAACAACACCTTCATATGTTGCGTTCACAGATAGCGAACGTTTAATTGGAAATGCAGCCAAAAATCAGGCGTCTCAAAATCCGGAAAACACCATTTTTGACGCAAAACGTCTTATTGGTCGCATTTTTAGCGACAAAAGCACCCAAGATGATATTAAGCATTTTCCTTTTAAAGTAATTGATAAAAACGACAAACCAATTATTCAAGCAACCTATAAAGGCGAACTAAAAGATTTTCAACCGGAGGAGATTTCATCAATGGTTTTAATTAAAATGAAGGAAACCGCGGAAGCATATTTAGGTTCAAAAGTAGATAGTGCAGTTATTACTGTGCCCGCGTATTTCAATGATGCACAGCGTCAATCCACTAAAGACGCAGGTGCAATTGCGGGTCTAAACGTATTAAGAATTATTAATGAGCCCACTGCAGCAGCAATTGCTTATGGGCTTGAACAAACCAAGTCCAACACAGAAAAGCACATATTAATTTATGATTTAGGCGGTGGCACATTTGACGTAACTCTTTTAAGTATTGAAGATGGCGTATTTGAGGTAAAGGCAACAGCAGGCGATACGCGACTAGGAGGCGAAGACTTTGACACTCGTCTTGTTCAACACTTTATTCAGGATTTCAAACGCAAGCATAAAAAAGATTTAAGTATAAGCAAACGAGCAGTAAGCCGTTTAAAATCGGCTTGTGAGAATTTAAAGAAGACCCTTTCGTCTTCAACACAGGCGACTTTAGAAGTGGACAGTTTATTTGAAGGTATTGATTTTACGAGCACAATGAACCGTGCGCGGTTTGAAGAATTATGTGGTGACCTTTTCAGGAAAACATTTGAGCCAGTAGAGCAAGTTTTAAAAGACGCCAAAATCAGCAAATCGGAAATTCACGAGGTTGTTTTAGTAGGTGGTTCCACGCGTATTCCTAAGATTCAAAATCAATTAACCGATTTTTTTAATGGTAAAGCGCTCAATAAATCAATTAATCCAGATGAGGCGGTTGCGTATGGGGCGGCGGTTCAGGCAGCAATTCTTTCGGGTGTAAAAGACAGCAAAATCGATGACCTATTACTTCTAGATGTAGCACCATTGTCGCTAGGTGTAGAAACTAGCGGAGGTGTTATGACAAAAATCATAGAGCGCAATAGCACAATTCCTACAAAAAAATCGCAAACATTTAGCACATATAGCGACAATCAGCCAGCTGTTACAGTGCAAGTTTTTGAAGGCGAGCGCCAATTTACAAAAGATAATAATAAATTAGGCGAATTTACGCTTAAAGGTATTCCGCCATTACCGCGAGGTGTTCCGCAAATCGAAATTAGTTATGATTTAGATGCAAATGGAATTTTAAATGTTTCTGCTTGTGAAAAATCTACCGGAAAATCAGACAGTATTACTGTTACAAATGATAAAGGTCGTCTAAGTAAAGAAGACATTGAAAAAATGGTGGCTGATGCTGAGAAATTTAAAGATGCTGATATTCAAGCAAAACAAGTTATTGAAGCGCGTAATAATTTTGAAAATCTTGTTTATCAATTTAAATCGACGTTAAACGACGAAAAGACGGCATCGCAAATTGATGAAACTTTAAAAGAAAAACTAACAAGTGTTATTGATGAAAATATTAAATGGTTAGAGCAAAATCACCAAGCTTCAAAAGAAGAATATGAATCTAGATTACAAACTTTTCAAGAAACAATGAAGCCTTTGCAAGAAAAGATGATGTCTGGTAGTGGAATGCCAGAGCCTCAAGCTCAAGATTTTGCTAAAGAACCTGACATTGCTGATGTGGATTAATAATGAACACAAAGTTTAAATTTTTACTATATATAAAAGAATTGATATAAAAAAAGAATATAAGTAATTATATTAAATAAGTAATTAATATAATAACTTAATATAGTTATATGAAGCGAATTAAATCTGCACCGGCAAACATTGCTGAAATGGTCAATAGAAAAAAACCAGCTTTAGAAAAAAGCCCCGAAAAAACTGTACTATTTATTCCAATACAAAAGCAAGAGCAAGACCGTGACCATATTCCTAATTTTACATTTTCAAAGCAAATTGCTCCGTTAAAAAATCAAAAAATAGTTGAAAAAACATTTAATTCTATTATGATTGACTATATTAATGATAAACAAATATTAAACCATAATGATGAAGAAGCTTTATTATTAAGTATTTTATATTATTACTTTTGCGAGAAAATATTTACAAAAAATAACCTGCGCGAATTTATGATGTTTATAACCCAAACATTAATTAAGTATATATTTACGCATTCATTGCACGAATTCTTTATCAATAATAAGGATCTAGTAATTGAAAAAATCACGCATATAGAACATATAAAAATAGATTTATAGTAATTTTTCAATTTCTGTTTTTAAATCATCTAGCCTAGGCGGTATTAACTCTGTATAATCAATAATTATTTTATTATCTGGATTATAATAATTGTAGCGAGGTTGAGCCGGAACTATCGATAATGGATAAGGCCAATGACTAGTAGTATATCTTTCTTCAAAGCAAGTTCGTCTTAATGCGCGCTGTGCTTTATCATTTTTTATATGATTTTTCGGTAAATAGCATAAATATTGCACTAATCGCTCTTCACAACAATTTGGATGCCCACAAGTATTTTGGTGAAATGTTCTCGAATCCCATAGCACAAGGTCACCCGCCTTTACATTAACATAAACTTTCTTATCTTCTAAATTACTAACATAATTCTCATCTAATATACTCCAATCATAAGGCTCATCAATGTTCATAGTATTAAAATAATGTTCGTGAAGCAAGTGACTGCCTTTATATACTATTAATGTGCGTTCGCTATTATTTGTTAAGCTTAAAAATGATTGATAGCAATGGAGCCCTTTTTTTCGTGAAGATTGGTCAGTGTGTGTCCAATAATTAGGCTTACCTTCAAACTCACTTGCATAATAGCAACATCCGTCAAAAGCAGTAACTAATTCGTCGGTGTTCCATAGTTCTTTGAAAATATTCACAATTTTTGAATTCGTTCGCGCCAACCACGCAAAACGTTGATGTCCTATTTCAAAATATTTAAAAATGCCGTTTCCGTGAATTATTGTATGCAACATTTCAACATTTTTAGTAGTCTTATACCATTTGAAAAATTCGCTCTTATATTCCTCGATTTCTTCGCTATTATATACATTGGGTACAACACAATAACCATTTTCTTCCAATTCGCGTTTAATAACGTCCATACTTTTTTCTTGTTTTGTTTCTTCTTCTCTACTATGACTAGTAGTGTCCATAGTTGTTTCCATAATATTGTCACTAGGATCTAATTTAGTAGGCCCTAGTTTAGTTTCGTCTATTAAGTTCTCTTTATATTTATTATATTTATTATATTTATTTACTGATAAATAACTATACATCTTTTTTCTTGCACCAGAAAACATTGTTTATTAAGTTATTAATATTTTATGTTTAATATAATATTAATAACTATTTAAAAATAACCTATTTCAAAATAAGCTATTTCAAAATAGCGCTAATAATTTCTTCAGGTAATTTTCCTAAAACACTATGCATTAAGTTATTATAAATATTTGACAAATAGCTATATCCGACTTTAGTGCAATAAGTCTCAATAAATCGGATTTCTAATTGCTCTAATATTATAGAATTAATAGTTAGTGAGGGAGACCATATATTTCGGCAAGTATTTGAATTACAACAATAGCAGTCGTTGCTAGCCAAATTCAAAAATAGTGGCTCGTGTCCATACAAATTTTTATAAAAAAACTTATATATAGTTTTATCCTTATGTTTTATTGCATTATTAACAGCAATCAAATATTTATAATATGACATTTCATTTTTTGCGCTAATAATTGACGACCTATAACTTAACACACTATACGGCTTAAATGGGTAATATTCGGGATATGCAAGTTGCAAAAGTTGCGCATCATTAGCGTCTTTAATCAATAAAAAATATTCGTCTTTGTCTTTATCTTTATTAGAAATAGACATTATGCTAAGTTCTAATACTAAACCTGCTAAATAATTTAGCAAATGCTTTGTGAAACCTGCACTTTCACTAGTAGTCAAATAAGCTTTTGCATTATAATTCTCAATTTCCTTATTTATTCTTTTTAACGCAATTGAAGGCATACTAACTATTATTTAAATAGTTTTAATTTATTATTTTGCTTATTTGCTTAATTATTGAAAATTAATAGTAATTTCATAATTGTCTGTTTTACACACACAATTGTCGCTCAATGAAATAAATCCGCTATTTTTAGTTTTAATAGAATTCATAAATACTTGAATCGCCTTTCGTGAAGGACAATTATAATTATAGCGATAAAACAATTTCATAAAAATTATATTCCAAAAGCATAAAGGATTGCTATTATATTTCTCCACATTAAATACACATTTCTTTTCTTCATAAACAATTGATTCTAAAAATGGCTCAATAATTTGCTTAAGCACTAATTCATTCCATTCATAGGCTTGCTTACTTAGTCCGAGTAAATTTGATTTAATATTATAGGAAAATGTATCTTCTAAAAGCGGATAAATCTTGTTGCGAAATTTACCACGAACACTCCAGTCAGGTGTGCTATCTTTGAAATACGGAACCTCATATTTTGTAGCAAATGCAATAATAGATGACTTATACAATTCAATTAATGGGCGTAAAATAATAACCCCATTAATAACTGATTGTTCTTTAATTACTGCTAAATCGAGAATATAACGACCACGACATACATTTGCAAATATGTTTTCAATAATATCGTCTTTATGGTGTGCCAATAGTATAAAGTCGCACTCTTCCTTTGTTAAGACTTCCTTATAAAAATCGAACCTAATCTTTTTAGACTCATATTCGTAGTCAGAGCGCTTTGTATTTGCGCGTTTAATATTTGTAATAGCTTTAACATATAGCTTAATAGCATTAGCATTACACCAATATTCTAAAAATGCTTGCTCGCCTTTTGTTTCTTCCCTATTATTATAATTAATATGACAGGCTACTACTTGATAATTTAAAATCTTAAGAATAGTAATTAATACCATTGAGTCCACACCGCCCGACAAAGACACAATGTATTTCTTAGCATAACTATTTAGCGGGTCCTCGCAAAATTGCTTAACAGTGCTAATTAATTCGCACTTCATATCAAATTCTTTAATAACGATTTGCTCCTCTTTTTGCGGAACAACTTCTAATACACTATTATAAGTTTCAAAATTGTTAGTATCCTTTGTGCTAAATAGCGACCTAATATATGACACCATTTATAAAATATAAATTATAAATATTACTTTATAAATTAATAAATATTATTTCAATTTTGTTATTTATTAAAACTAATATTTAAAACTAATATTTAAAACTAATATTATTAGTATAATTAATAATAACTATTAAATGGATAAACACCAATGCTTACAAATTTTAGATTTAACTGCTAATGCTTCGCCAGAAGATATAAAAAAAGCATATAAAAAGATGGCGCTTAAATATCATCCAGACAGGCAGGAACAAAGTCTGAGTGCACAAGAGAAAAAACAATCCGAAGAAAAATTCAAGCAAATATCGGAAGCCTATGAATTATTGATGAACCCTGAGAAATTTAATACTATGAATAATGGCGGGCCCGGATTTGGCAGAGGTTTTGTTGACCCAAATGAGCTATTTGCTCAAATTTTTAGAGATATGAATATACATCAACAAGGGCACGGACAAGGACACGCACAAAACCCTTTTTCAAATATTTTTGAAATGCATATTAATGGAGGAATGCCTTTTGGTGGAATGCCTGCTAATAACGTAATGCGGTCATCGTCGGTTTTTTTCATAAATGGACAAAAAATAGAAAAAGTTACTGAAATTATTAATGGAGTTGCTCACGAACATACCTTTATTAGTGGAAACAATCCAGAACAGTTTCAAAATATTAGATTTAACTTTCCACATTAGCAAAAAAATTGATTGGATTTGTTAATTAATAACATTAATTATTAACATTACTTATTACTATTTACTATTATAAAGTAATAAATAATGGCTATGGTCAATATTTTGAATACTTATGTTCCTTTGCGTGCCTCAATTGAAAACAAAGATAATGGAAAAGCAAAAATCGGATGTGTAGCGTTCTCGCCTAAGTTAAGACATCAGTGTGTTTTATGCGTTTGGCCACAACCAATATAATTTGAATAATAAAGCATGCAAAGAAAATAATGATTGTGTTCACGCAGAAGTCGATTGTGTAAGCCGTCTTAAAAAATCTGAAAAAATAAATCCTATAAGTCTTATTGTGTTTCGCACAAATAATAGTGGTACTAAACTTATGAATGCTAAGCCTTGCACTAATTGCATAAAAACTATAAATTTTACGTTAAAATCTAAAAATTATAGATTAAAAAAATTGTGCTATAGTGATGAGCATGGAGAAATATGTGTGTATAGTGATGATTAATGCTTTTTTTTTGCTATTTCTCTCTATTTATTATTTAGTATTTAGTATAATTTTTATAATTTTTATAATATATATATTATTAAAATATGGGTGCAAGCTTATCAGGGTCTCCGTCTCCGCCTACACCTCCACCTACACCTCCACATCCACATACACATACACATACACCTCCGCCAATACCTAGTGTTGGAGGAAAATCTAAAAAAAGAAAAGCTAATAAAAGAAAAAAAACAAGTCGAATACGGTAAAAAATATTATTATTTGTAAATTATTTAAAAATAATAATATAAATTCTTATTATATACAAAAATGGATATGGAAACATTGATTTTAAATAATTTAGATACTTATGACGAAGTGTTAACTAGTTTTACTAACATAAAAGACATTTATCTTAGTAATGTATTAACTATTTTTACAACAAGTTTGGAAGATAAGGTCCTTATTGATAATGAGACTTTAAATTACATTGTAACCCTTTTAGAAAAAATATATGCTAACAATTTAGCTCTATTATTTCTTATGAGCTGTTTAAGCTCACTATATGTATGCACTTACACTAGACGGAAAAAAGATTTTATTATGATTAATAATGTAGAACCTAAATTACTTAAAGATAGTGATAACAAAGTATGATAAACCAATCTATAATAATTATATAATAAATAATATTATAGATTTTTAACCAACACAATCGTGTGTCCACCTTTCATACAATGGAACTTGTTCAACACTAGAAGTCGCCTTTGCACTTTTACAATCATTGGCCCATCGCTCATACATTGGAACTTGTGGATAACTAGCCTTTGGAGCAACCCACTTCTCCTCACAACTAATAGCTGGAGCAACTTTTGCGCTTTTATAAGGACGCTTTCTTTTTGAAATAATAGGCTTAAAAATAGCACCTGACATATCTTGAACGTTAAAATTAATAGTAGCCATATATTAAGAGTTAATAATATAATTTATTCTAAATAAAAAAAGTAATCAATTTTTTTATCATAACAAGAGAGAAAAAACCTTGTTAGGGTTTTTTCTTATAGCAAAACACTTAAAACGCGGGCTCACTACGAATAGCCTTGGCCTTTTCATTATACACAGCACGCTGTTGTTCTCCGATTTCAGCCCACATAGCACCGAGCACTTTTACAAGATTAGGCCCAGAAGCAACAATGTGCAGTTTTTCAAGCACCTTCTTGGCTTGTTGTCCGTGAGCACGACGAAAGAGAAGCCAACCACTTACGTAGTTTTTCTTAGGCTTCTCTTCGGTTTCAGGCCTCTCTTCAGGAATCTCTTGTGCATCATACATTACTTCAGCCTCACAACATAATGACCGCCCAACCGCCTTCTCAAAAGCCGAGACACACTCTTCAATGCTGTCACCTGTGATGTTGATGTTGATGCTTGCGTTTGCGCTTTTAACGCTTGCGCTATACATTGCTTTGTGCTTTGCTTTGTTTGTGGAGACTATAAATATGTAGCATATATAAACCTATCAATTTTTAATAAACCTAACAACATATTTTTATTTAGCATATAATAGCCAAATAAAAATAAACGACACTGGCGAGGTTCGAACTCGCGCGAGCAATGCTCAATGGATTAGCAATCCATCCCCTTAACCACTCGGGCACAGTGTCACAAAAAAACGGCGGTAGCAGGGTTCGAACCTGCGCGGGCTATGCCCAACAGATTTCAAGTCTGTCTCCTTAACCACTCGGACATACCACCATATATGTAAAATTACATACAATAATACTTAGTATTATGTTTTTAAGTCGTTTTTATAAATTATTTAAAATAACAACTATGTTATATAATATGAGTTATGTATATTTCATAAGGTCAACACACGGTTCAACATATATAGGCGCAACGGTTGATTTAGATAGGCGTATTAGACAACACAATAAATTGCTAGTTGGCGGAGCACACGCCACATCAATGAAAGTCGCTAAAGGCGAAATGTGGAGCTATTATTGCTATGTAGAGAATTTTCCGACTTATAATGAAGCCCTAAAATTTGAATGGAGATGGAAACATTTATCACGGCAAATTCAAAAAGAAAATCCATCCTTGGAACCAACAGAAAAAAGATTAGAAGCACTTAAACGACTATTAGCGCTACCTAAATCGACGTCAAAAGCAATTGAATATAAAGATTGGACAAAAAGCCCAAATGTTGTTTATGTTTCTTAAAACTCTAAGCTAATCAATTTTTTGTAGTCTTTTAAAAAATTGATTTGTTTTTTTAGAAATAATTGTTATGTTCAGCGATTATAAAGTGCAAAAGAAAAGCGATGAACACTATTAGCATTTGCGTTCCTCGCATCAAGCTCTTCAAGTTCATGGACTACAAGTTCGTGGAGGCGGCGTTTGAAGCATCTTACGGAAAAGACTGTGTTCGCTCCATCGGGTTCTTTCCGATGATTATAAACGGAAAGCAGTTTTACAGGCTCGAGGTGACTGTGGTGTGTACAACGGAGCAAGCACTGGACATGCGGACAAAGTTGAATGAGGGACAGCACGTGTTTTTGGAAGTGCCGTTTTATCAGTATGTGGAAGGAGCCAAGGTGGAGAAAAAGCATGTTTGGAAGTGTGTGAAGTTGAGCTTTGACAGGCCACGGAATAAAGTGCAGGAAGGTGACTATCATGAGTGGTCGCGTAAGCTTCAGTTGCTCCAGCCTGTGCCTGCCAGCGTAGGAAAACTCGAGCAACTTCTTCGTGAAACGGCAGAGTGCGCAAGAGCATGCAGAAGTGATGTAGATGATGCGTTGCTACGCGCACAGGCATATGCCACAACACAGCAAAACTGCTCGCAACAGCGTTCTCAAGAGCTTGCACACTTTGAAGAGCAGTTAGTGCGTCTGCGATGGCATAGCAACAGCATTGTCCATTGTCTTGGTTCCGCTTGCGAACAGGTTCCTCACATGAAGGCTAGTGTAGCCAGCATTACGCGTGTAGGACCCAAAAACTAGAAATAAAGGGTGTTTGGTTAGGGAGCAGGAGCATATTGTGTTTTTTTTTTATTTTTTATTTTTTTATTTTTTAACAAAAAAAATTGATTTCTTTTTTATACTATTTATTATACTTATTATAACAAAATAAGTATTATGAGCACATTTGAAACGTTTAAGTGGTCGTATAGGCAAACACTGGCAATGCAAAAAACAGACAAAGAACAAGAAATGGAAAAACGTGGTTATGAAAAGTTGAGCGCTGAAGAACAGCAACGTCTTGAAGAAGAGTGGGCTAGTGAGAAATCTCATCGTGTAAAGCATAAGCATAATGAATTACATGAGGCACACGAAAAGCAGGTTGTCCCAGTATTAACTAAATTATTGCGTATTAATGAACTGTTACATGAAGCAAAGAAATTAGCTGAGAGTTATGATGAAGCCATTGATTGTGAAACATGTTATAATGATACTTTGACACCTGATAGTCGATGGTTACTAAGACATCAATGCCTAACTGTGGCAAATTCTTTATGTTGGACATTAAATGATTGTGACAATGCGCGGAATATACTGAGAGACACTCCTATTGAGTTTCAGTTTTATCCTAGTGGCGATAGTTTGTAAAGCAAAGCATAAAGCATATTATTGTATATTCATAAAAAATTGATAACCATTTTTTTTCTACATACTTATAGTCCGCAAACAATGTCTATGTCTATTTACTACATCAATGGACAAGAATTGAAAGCAAACGATGCCGAGTTTAACAACGCGCAAATGAAGGCAAAGATTGCTGCGTTTGATTATGACTGGACTCTCGTGTCGCCAAAAGATGGCAAAACCTTCCCCTCAAACGTGGAAGATTGGACATGGCTCTATTCAAACATTCCAGACAAGCTTAAGCGTCTGAACGAAGAGGGGTTCAGTGTTGTGATTTTCACAAACCAGTCGAAAGATTGGAAGGTAACACAAATCCTAAGTGTTGCCGCAAGTTTGGAAATCCCCATTTTCATCGTAATTGCGCGGCAAAAGTGCGACTACAAGCCAAACCCTGTTTTGTATGATGTGCTTGTTGGAAGCGCTAAAGTCGATAAAGCGCAGTCGTTCTTTGTGGGTGATGCGCTTGGACGGAAGGGAGATTTTGCGGATAGCGATAAGGTGTTTGCAGAAAACATAGGCTTAAAGTGTCATAGTCCGGAGGAGTTCTTTGTTACCAAGCAAGCGCAAGAAACCGTGGAAATCCCAGCGCTAAACTTGTCTGATTGCAAGCAGGTCATCATTATGGTTGGTTATCCAGGGTCGGGCAAAAGCAGTGTTGCAAAAAAGATTTGTGAAGATGAGCGGTTTGTGCTAATTCAGGGTGATGTCTATAAAACTTCTCCCAAAATGATTAAGGCAGCGGGTGATTATGTGAGTGAAGGCAAGTCAATAGTGTTTGATGCTACAAACAGTTCGTGCAAAAAGCGTTACGAATACATAGGTTTTGCGAGAAAGCATGATTACAAGATTGTGTGTGTTCATGTGTCTACGTCTTTGGATGTGTCTTATAAGCGCAATAAGTCGCGCGACCCGGAAAACCAGGTTCCAAAAATCGCATATAGCATGTATACAAAACACTTTGAAACTCCAAGCGTGGATGAGGGCTTTGAGCTAATTGTGTTGTAAGCAATCAGTTTCAGTTTATTAGCATTCCATCTTTAATGTATGTGTTAATACATATTTTTTTTATTACTTTTGTGTCAATGGATTCGCACTTTTGTCCTAAACTACGCGTGGTTTGTATAAAATAGTTTTGCTTATTTTCATCATCCATATAATTAGGGTTATTGTCTAACCATTCTTTTAGTGTGCTATAAGGTTTGTGAGATAATTCTTTAATCGCTTTTTTAATGTTTTGCTTTGTTTCGTCTTTTTCCCATATATCGTCGTGTTTAATATATAATGTTTCTCTCTTAATGTCTGTGCAATGTATTGGGCGTTCATATAAACTCAACCTTCCAATATTTTCTAAAATGGCTGTTGCTAGTCCATCAACTAAACCCTTATTTTGGATTTGCTCAAGCTGTTGCAAGCTAATTTTTATAGACTCTATAAAATCCTTTATATTAATAGCATCTTTGCATTGTTCATTTAAAAATATTTGAATATTGAATTTATTGTTTATATTGTTATTTGTTATAGTATTGTTTCCTACTTTTGGAATAAGCTCCTTTATTTGTGACCGCAACTCTTGATTTTCTTTAATTAGCATAGCCTTAATTTCATTATTTTCTGTCATCATTTTACATACTAGATCCTTAAAATCATTGTTTTCATTATTTACATTGTTATTATTGTTTATAATACTATTTTCATTAACATTACTATTTTCATTAACATTACTATGTTCTAAGGCTGTTTCACAAATAGCAACATCCATTTTTAAACATACTTTTTTATGCGCATATAAGCTCTGCCTATGTTTGTAAGATTTTCCACATAAACACACGAAATTAGGTGTTGCATCTTTTGCAAGATTTGTGTCAGTTTTTGTAAGTATTTTATGTTTTCGAGTGTCCAAATGTTTCAAATAATTAAATTTGTTACCTGTTACAAAGTCACAAGTTTCACAACGAAAAATATTTGCATTTTTTTGCAAGATTTTGTAAGTCATTTGTAAGTATAAAATACTTACAAAAAAAATGCCTAAATGATTTTTTTATAATATTTTTTTTATCGTAAGGACTTTTATAAGGTGTTTTTCAAAAAAATGTGATGATAAAGGTCTGGTCTCTCTTTTAAAATGCAAATTTACAAAATTTTTATAAAGTGTTTTCCAAATATAAAATAGGACATTTATAAATGTCCTTTTTCGAAAAATTTCACCCTTTTAAAAACCAAAAAATAAACACTTTATATATTATTAAAAGGACTTAAAGAACTTTAATATATGGATTTATAAATATTTAATGCCTGTTTTTGTGATATTACAATATGTAAGTTATGTTCTAATAAGTGCATCATTGAGCGCTCCATAATATTTATGTCTTGTAGGCTAACTCCGCATAATAATGACCAATACCAATTTGAATGTGGGTATTCTTCAATTATTTTACTTGACAACATTATTAGGGTAGAGAGAATTCTATGGCTGGAATAAGGATTTAAATATATTCCTTTTGTTTTTAAATAATGTAATAAATTTACAGTATGTAAAATAATGGCATCATAATTTTGCACATCAATAATTTCGCTTTTGAAAATCCGCTTAATATAATCATTAATACTTATTTGAGGTTTATGCATACATATTAGGCTTTTAACTCTTGAATTATTAGCATTTATAATAATTTTTTCATTAACGCTAATGCTATTAATATAATCAATAAATTTAGTAATACTTGAATATGCCATATTTATAGTTTAGTTATAGTTAGTTATAGTTAGTTATAGTTACTAATTCAATTTTTTTATAAGAGTTAAAATTAGTTACTTATTTGTAAGTTTGTTTTATATATTATATAATATATATATACATATATTATATATATTATAAATTTATGGCTTCAGATATAGATATGTATTCACCTCTAACACAACAACCACCTCTACCACCACCTCCACCTCCAGTATTGGCACCGCCTGCGCCACCATTGACACCTCCACCACCTCCAGTATTGGCACCGCCTGCGCCACCATTGACACCTCCACATGATACTGTTACATATGATAGAAGACCGCTTGACGCTTTTAAGAGTAGTATACAATCTAATTTTGGTGATGCAACAAAATATAAGTTTTCTCAAGATGTTATAGGTAATTTAAAAAATATTATTGAACTTTTTGATGAAATACAGGAACCTGACGGCTTAGATTACGTAAAAGGATTAATACTGAAAATATGTGGGGCTACTGGAGAATATATAGATTTGTTAGCGCAACCATATACTAATAGCTTTGGTTATAGCCATAACACAAAATCTGGAGTTGATGGTATTAATTGTACAATAGATAAAATTATAGCTGAACTTATTTCAATAGGTGCAAACACAGCCGATGGCAAATCAGACAAGAGAGCAAAACGTTTATATTTTTTACAAATATGTAAGCTTGTTATTACGCTACCGGTTCGTAGTGGTAGTATACAACCAATAGAGGCATTATTTACAATAATGTGCAATTATTTAAATGGAGGAACGGGAGATTCACAATACGAATCATATATAGTGCTAACAGCTTCAGGAGGAAATTTAGTTACAATTTTTGCGCGATTGCTTGAATATTTATTAGATAGCATAAAGGTTCCAAATACACAGGTTACAAATGAACATTTTGAAAACATATTAAAGGTTTTAAAGGATAAGTATGGTGAAGATATATTGCAACAATTGATTGTTACAATTAAAGCAACAAGCCATACAGATTCAACAGGAGCTGTTACTATATTAGAAACCGCAATTAGAGTGATTGCTAATTATCCACTAAGTGACATTGATTTAAAATTAGCACCTTATTGGCGTAGAATGAAAATAGACCATTCAAATGATAGACCTGGTGCAGAAATTCAATTCTTATTAGCAAGATTAAAAATAGCAAAAATTTGTAAAAAAATAAATTTTAATAATTCACAAAAATCAAAGCAAAAAACACCAGACGAATTAAAAGCAATAAGAAAAGCTTTTGAAAATAACTGTAAAAAATCCTGTGTTACTCTTGCTGAAAGTATAAATAATGAACAGTTTAATTCAGAAGAAATACAAGATTTATATCCAAGTCGAATGAAAGAACAATATTTAACTGTAATAACCCAACTTATAGCATTTGAAGAGAGTCAACAAGTAAAAGATATTGAAAAAATAAACAATATGAAAAAATGTAAAATTTATTTATTAAGTCTTTCAATTATAAAGAGTACAAATGATAAAGCTACAGGAGAAAATATTGATACCATTAGCAGTATAGAGAATTTAAAACAATTTATAGAGAGTAACAAAGCAAATAGCGAATTAGTAACTGCAACAAATAATATGATAGCCGCACAAGTTAGTTTAGAGAAGGCAAAAATAGCATTAACAAAAAGCCCAACTGCTAGGTTAGAAACAATAAACAAAAAAAAAGAAAAAGATGCACAACAAGATGTAGCTACAGCTACTTATGCATTAAAACTAGCAACTGATAATTTCTATAGACGAAGTATGGAAGTTACAATTCCATCTACAGAACAATTTATAACTAAATTAAGACAAATTATAACTTGTGGAAATAATGTATTACAAAAAAAAATACCTGAATATACTAAACATATTGAACGTAGCACCATCTTTCAGCAAATAGATCGATGTTTTGCTACTAGTGATGCACTAATGACTGAACTACCCTTACCTGACAACCCAAATAGATCGGGTTTAGTTATAAGATTAATGTCCGATATATTAGAAGAATTTATAATAGATCCAGAGGTTAATACTAAGGAATTATTAACTACTATTGATGAATTTATGGATGCAACCGTTCTAGCCAATTCGACTATGGATGCCGTTGAGACAACAGTTTCATCACAAGCATCTATATATGAGGACATTCTGAATAAATTTAAAGAGACTATAGCAGCTACGATGACTACAAGTCAACGAATAGGATTAAAAGGATTAATATTACGAGTAGATGAAAAAACACTTTCTACACCTAAAGATTTAACTATTCAAGGCATTCAAGGCTATGAAGCATATGGTAAAGAAATGAAAGAAACACAAACTGATAAATCAAAAATAATGAGTAATAAATCGCGAATTTTTAAAAGTTTTAAGGAAAAAAATCAACTCTTTATAGATGCGGTGGTTTTATTAATAAAGAACTCAAGTGAATTAAAAAATATGTTTATCAAAAAAACAAAATTATTACAAGAAAATACCACAGCTATAATAAATCAATTAAATATTAGAATAGAAGAAAAAAAAACAGAGATTGTTAAAGTAAGAAAAGATGTTAAGAATCTGAAAAGAGAACTTGAAAGGCTTCGTAGGAAGTTAATGAATGAATATAATTATATGGATTATGATGATGAAGAGGTGTTAGCTGGTGTTCCAGATGATTATGTAGCAGATGAGGATTATGATGATGAAGAGGTGTTAGCTGGTGTTTCAGATGATTATGTACCAGATGAGGATTATGATGATGAAGAGGTGTTAGTTGGTGTTCCAGATGATTATGTACCAGATGAGGATTATGATGATGAAGAGGTGTTAGCTGGTGTTTCATATGAGTATGTACCAGATGAGGATTATGATGATGCACAGCCGTTAGCTGGTGTACCAGTTGCTCCACCTACTGGAGGCAAAAAAAATTCATATAAAAAGAAAATTAAGACAAAGAATTACAGAAAATCTAATAAATCCAAGAAAACAAGAACAATGCGAAGAAACCAAAAAAAATCTAGAAAAGTTAATAAAGCCAATAAATCCAAAAAATCTAATAAATCTAGAAAAGTTAGAAAAGCTAGAAAATCTAGAAAAGTTAGAAAAGCTAGAAAATCTAGAAAAGTTAGAAAAGCTAGAAAATCTAGAAAAGTTAGAAAATATAAAGTTTAATATTGTTTTGTTTATTAATTAATTTAAAAAATAAATTAATAGTTCATTATAATATATATTATAATATATATTATATAATAATGAGCATAATAACTGTTGATTATGACGCAGCTAATAATAACATGAAAATTACACCTCCTGGTCCTCCTGGTCCTCCTGGTCTTCCTGGTCCTCCTGGTCCTCCTGGTCTTCCTGGTCCTCCTGGTCCTCCTGGTTTGCCTGATATAAATTTATCTTTATTAGGTTTAACTGAAGACCAATTTCAAGAATTTTTAAAACGTGATGTAGATAAAGATCTTTTAGATAGTTTAATAGATTCTAGTAAACTACAACGTTTTTTTGAACAAAGTTATCCATCAAGTGGTGGTCCATCATCACAAGAGTCATATCAAAGTTATCTTAAAAAGCTTAAAACCAATTTATTTGCGAAGAATCCTCCTATTATATTTTTTTTTGCCTCAAAAACTTCCACATCTAATGGACAAAATGGTGTTAAAGTATTAAATGGATATAAAACTTACCAATATGATGCTGGTTTTGAAAAAATATTTACAGATAATCCAGAACCAGAATGTATTGGAACGGTTGGTAGTGCACTAGACACAGCAGGTAAAACCAAGTATAAAAGAGTATATCCTAGTGCTAATAATGGAATATATTATACTACAGCTTTTTGTGAAAGAGTTGGACTACCTACTGGTTTTCAATTAATTGTAACTACACTTGACGACAATCCACAAAATTTTACATCTCGTGTTATTTTTACTTGCGATTATTTTAATTCATTTGACCAAACTAATCCACCACCACCTTTAAAACAAGTAATGATACAAGGTAGCCAATGCATAGGTATAGAAGAGGAAATAGATAATGATACAACAAAACAAAATAAAGGTTCAGCAAATCCTTTAAAAAAATATCTAGTAGGAAATAAAAAAAAAAATAATGAAATAAATAAACCAACTACTAGTGAGCTAGACATTTTTTTATATTTACTGTTCAAAGAATTAGGTGATTTTCTACAAATGTTACAATTTGCTGTATATTCAATTTGCGAGACAAATGATAACGGTGGAGACTGGAAAACAATTCTTCTTACAGGAGATTTTGGAGTATATTATAGGCTAGTAACTGTAAATGGACTTGGCCTACATGTCGTGGATACAGGCGTGAGAGAAGGCGTTACGTCTGGAGGAGCAAAATTTTGGTATCATCGTCCCATATTATATTCTTTTGATGAAATTAAAACACAAATAACAAATTATAATACTGATATATATAATGACATATTAAATCATAATATTTTGACTATGAATTATTTACAAAAAATTGCGGTCGGACTACTAGGACTTCTCTCGGACGATCCAAAAGTAAGAAAGAAATGTATTAAAGCATTAGGGTGTTTTAGTTTTCTTATAAAAAAAGTAGAAAAGCAACATGTATCATTAGAATCAAAAGTAACAAAAAGAAAAAAATCTCAACATCCAGAAGATCCAGAAGAGCTAAAAGATTCAGACGATTCAGAAAAGCTAAACGGAAAAAAAGCTAATACAAGTTTATCATTAGTGGGAGGAGCTCCATCTCAAGTAAAAAAATTATTTGCGCATACATTTTATTCAAACTGTATATATGATGCGACTGATTTAACTCCAGCTATTAGTGGTGGAATAACTATTAATAAAGAAATAATAGACAGAATTATAGGAAACATTGAAACAGAATTAGAGCAAATAATTGAATCTTCAGTAAAACTCATAATAGCGAGTAAATGGGTTGAATTGACTTTTCAAAAGTCAACAGCAATAGTAAAGGGTAAGTATCATTTACCCTCTTTACATAATACTGCACTAGTAGATATACCAGTTACACCTAAATTGAGAGAAAGGATTAGGTTTATGTTTATTAGTAAACTAAAACAACATAATACCTTTGAAGCTGAATTAATATTTACTAAAATAGAAGATGACATTAAAAATATATTTCAAGCATTGGATATATTTTATCAATTACCATTACAACAACAACAAATATCTGATATCGATATAATAAATAAAATGATTATTACTTTAAAAAGTAACTCTAGTGCTAGTGCTAGTGCTAGTGCTAGTGCCAGTGCTAGTGCTAGTGCTAGTGCTAGTGCTAGTGCCAGTGCTAGTGCTAGTGCTAGTGCCAGTAGTTTTACTGATATACAAAAAGCACAGCTATTACAAAATCAAAAAAAAGCACAGCTATTACAAAATCAAAAAAAAGGTATTAACCTTCTATTACAAAATGTTGGACTGCTTGAACAGTATCAATGTATCAGGTTTATATCTGTTACAGGTAAAAGGCAGTTTTATATACAAAATCCAAGATTTTTTATATTAAAATTAGACGGTAACATCACAACCTACGAAATTGGATGGCCTATGCGACGATATAAAATGAACACAGATACACTAGAAGATATATTATCAAGCGAAGCATTACAAAAATCTACATCGCAAGCGGGAGGAGCATCACAAGTAACTAAGAACCATTTCAAGTATAGTCTTCGAGGTATTAATAAAGATAAAAGAAATATTACTACGAAACGTACAAACATGAGGAATACAGCTAACATGAAAGGTGGAGGAAATGGTCATAGTTGGGATGAATCTGATGATAGGAATTATACACACGATTTAAGATACGGCTGTACTATAGATGTTCGTCAAGAACATTTACTTTTGTATGCAGCCGAACAAATTGCAAAAAAACTTAGACGTATAAGTACGATAGATTTTATGATTAAAATAGTGTATGAAATGTTAGTAGCAGAAAAAAAACCAATTATAGAAACATTACATAGATTTAAAATTCCATATATAAATATGGAAATTGAAATTAATACTATAGGTTTACAGTTAGAACAAACTATTCCATACTATCGAAATGCAGATGCAATATACTTATCCGAAGACGTTACAGATACAGATACAGATGCAATATACTTATACTTATCCAAAGACGTTCTAGAAAATTTTGAGCGCGATAAACAATTTGTAGAAGATGTAAGGTTTCTAGAAGATACAATACAAGCTAATAATTTAGCATCAAGGTTAACTCCAGCCATTTTAGCTCCACCCATTTTAGCTCCACCTATTTTTACTCCACCTCTACCTTCACAATCCAGTTTTGCTCCACCTCTACCTTCACAATCCAGTTTTGCTCCACCTCTACCTTCACAATCCAGTTTTGCTCCACCTCTACCTTCACAATCCAGTTTTGCTCCACCTCTAAAATCACTCATTTTAAATTTACCATCTTCAAAAATATCACGCGGTGAATCTTTTATGTCTAATCAATCTAATCAATCTACTACAGTAACTCAAGCTGGTGATCGAACTCGTGTTCAATCTCCTAGTGTCTCTCTTTCTAGTGTTGATCCTATGAGTCTTTCTAGTGTTGATCCTATGAGCCTTGATGGTGGGTATAGTGGTATAAATAAAAAAAAACATAAATCGCGCAAAAATAAAAAGACTAGGCGCAATACTAGGCGAAAGACTAGGCGCAAGACTAAGAAAATAAGGACAAGAAAAAATAAACAAGTAAGGCGGAAACACTGATTTAAATGCTAAGTTGTATTCATTTTTAATACTTTATTTGAGAGAAAGTATTAAAAATATAAATTATCAAATACTATAAAAGTTGAGAACAGTTGCAAAGGATAACCATAAAAAGAGAGGGATTAATAAGTAAGAGGATTTTTTAGAGTATTTTAAAAAGATTAAGTATAACGTAAAAAATAGTGTGCAAATGATGTTAAACAGCGCATAAAGCTTAGAATAAGCCCAGAAGATAGACCAAGTAGAGAGAAGGAGTGTTAAAAATGCGTAATAATAAGAAAGTTGGGGTCTTAAATACCACGAATAGCCAATTAATAACAATAATAGCGGCCACACAATCGCAAAAACATAGGGAGGGGGTCTAAACCACACTTTTTGTCCGCTTGTTTTAGAAATTGGGAACAACAGAGCTACACCATTAACAGAAAAAAACGGAATTACTAAATATAAGCGTTTGTCCATTTTGTAATAGCATTATATTATTGTTGAATACTAATCTCTCAAATAGTTAAATAACTTTTGCAAATTAAGTTTTTAAATAAGAACTTAAATTGCGAAAACGATTTAAAGTAATTACTATAAATTATAGTATATTATGAAACCGTTTACAATTAGCAATAGCAAGATTCTCTCTTTTTTCGAGCAACGACCTGAAATGGATGTGGAAATTACATTATTAAAATTTATAGACATAATGGAAACTCTTCAAGAATCTATGAATAAAACATTAACAAATAGCACAGTATTAGAAATTTTAGATAATTTGAAAACTATGAATAGTAAATTTGAACGAAGTCAGGAAGTTAGTCAATTTAATCTCTCAAAATATATGACCGAGTTAAAGACTACAATGAACGAAGAAATAAAAACAAGTATGTCAATAAGCATGATGGAAAAGGTGGAGCCGGTTTTACGTGCTAAGTTAAAGGAGCAACAATGTGCAATTGTGGATAGTGCAATAGATAAATTTACGAATATTTTTGATAATAAGTTACTAAATATTAATGAAATATCGAGGTCTAATAAAGAAATTCTCTCAAATCAAAATGATAAACTTAATAATTTATTAAATAGATTTGAGAATTCTAGTAATAAAGGCAAGTTATCGGAGAACTTGGTTTTAAATACTTTAAAAGACATGTACCCAAGTGCTGAAATTTATTCAGTGGGACAAACAAAAGAAACATGCGATATTATGTTGATTAGAAATAATAAACCGAAGATTTTAGTAGAAAATAAGGAATGGAGTAGACCTGTCATTCAAGAAGAGGTAAAAAAATTTATGAGAGATATTGAATTACAAAAATGTTGTGGATTATTTCTCTCACAAAATACGACAATAACAACAAAAGATAATTATGAGATTAATGTTCATGATGGTAATGTGCTAGTATACGTTCATTGTGCAAATAATGACCCGGAAAAGATTAAAATAGCAGTGGATGTGATTGATGCTTTTCATAATACGCTAAAATTATTAGACAGTGACACTTGTTCGGAAGAGGACATGAATACAATATCTAAGGAGGTCACTGATCATATAAATGCAGAATATCAGAATTTTCTCTCAAAAAAGAATAAAACAATTAAGATGGCTAAGGATTTCATTCAAACATTAGTGAAGCAAATTGAAGATTTTACTATTCCTAGTCTTGAATCATATTTAGCGTCAAAATATGCACTATCATCAAGTAAATTTGTATGTGAGTTTTGCGGATTTACGGGTAAAAATCAGCAATCTAAGTCTGCACATATGAGAGGTTGTGTTGAGAATAAAAAACTAAGTAATAAGTCAAAAGGCTCATCTAGTTCAATTATGTGTGTTGAAACAGAATAAATCTCTCTAATTTAAAAATATAAAATATGAATTTATTGTATTTTATATTTTTTGTAATATTATTGTTTGCAATATTATTGTTTGTAATATTATTGTTTGTAATATTATTGTTATATTATTGTTATATTATTGTTTGTAATATTATTGTTATATTATTGTTTGTAATATTATTGTTATATTATTGTTATATTATTGTTTGTAATATTATTAGCAAAGTTTTATTTATATATTTATACACCATATAAGATAACAATATTATATTTTGATATTTGAGAAAAATATCTATTTCTTCGAGCAAGAATATTTCTATAAATAGGAAATAAATATTGTTATCTTATATGATGTCAATATTTTAAATAAATATTGTAAGCTCACGCGGCGATTTTATGAGAATTTAGCGTGCAAAAATAAATATAAAAATATATTTTTGTTATCATATATCGTAACAAAAAAATTTATGTTATAATCTATAAAAATGATTTTCGCATTTTAAGTTCTTAATTAAGTTTTTAAATTAAGT
>Ga0164294_10000112_pt1 | contig 75248 bp, 75 predicted proteins | sample GEODES005metaG_FD_111479 | JGI IMG/M metagenome (GOLD analysis project Ga0164294, IMG submission 111479) | Oligotrophic lake water microbial communities from Sparkling Lake, Wisconsin, USA - GEODES005 metaG | ecosystem: Environmental > Aquatic > Freshwater > Lake | place: USA: Sparkling Lake... | reverse complement strand
GTCCAAAATGCTCTCCCCGGTTCGGGGGGGAAGGGGGCCGATCCCCCCCCCCCCGCCTGAAAACCGTGTTGCGGACCTGTGCGCCATGTCCCCACTAGAGGCCGATCTTGCCATCCTGCTTGCCAGAGGCTTCACCCGGACGAACGCCGGGGCCCAGTTGGGTCTGACCGTTCACCAGGCCAAAGCCGCACTGAAGTCGGTTTTCGAAAAATGCGGGGTGGCCAATGCGGCGGACCTCGCCCGGTTCGTCGTCGAGGTTAGCACCCTTCTGGGGATTACGACCGCCTGTCACTTGGCCTTCACATCTACGGATAGCGACCGTCAGCCGTTTCGCCTGCTTCCCCGGCGGGGTCGCGAAGGGGGGATTGCCGTGCGCGACTACGGACCGATCCATAACCACACCGTCCTGATCTTTCACGCCAACAGCAGTGGGGGGCAGCAGGTCGGACGCTTCATAACTGACCTTCAGGCTACGGGCTTTCGGCCGATCAGTATCGAGCGCGGCGGGTACGGCCATTCGACCTTCCTCCACGGCGATCCGGTACATGCAGCGGTTGAGGATATTGCCGATGTCTTGCATGCCCTGGCGATCCGTAGTGCCCCGGCTATCACGCTCGGCACTGTAGCCGCCTTGGTGGCCTGTGCCGCCCAGAATGCAGGCTTGGTGACGGGAGGGGTGATCATCAACCCTGACGGGCCAGGCGAGCCTAACCCTGAGAAGGGCTACCGGTTCATCAAGCTTCTGAAGTCATTAGCCGTCAGAAGTCCCGAAGACGCGGCCCTATTCGTACGCATCATCTACCATAGCGCCTCCCCCAAGGCCTTCGAACAATCCCTCCTCAACGCCGCCAAAGACTCGGCGGCTGACATGTCCGTGTTTGCTGATCCGGCCTGCTTGGGCGAGGTTGTAAGCGCCACCCGCCAGGCGGCAGCGGGTGAGCGGGGTCCAATCAATGAGTTGCGCTTCATGGGGCGGGCAAAACCGGAACCGGTACCTGACTCCAGTGTCTGGACCCTGCTCTATGGAGCCCAAGATGCCACCATCGACTTTGAGAAAAGCCTGGCCGCCTGGCGTTCATTTCTGCCCTCAGCCCGCAACCAAACCCTGCCCGACGCCGGCCACTGGCTCCATCTCAGCCACACGCTGGAGCTCGCGCGCGCTCTGATGCTGTCAGGCGGGCCTGACTGATCGCTACCAACCGGGCGAGATGAGACAGAACAACCGTGCTGAAACTCCCACCTGCCACCGTCGGCGGGAGCAAAGCAGCGGAAGCTCAGGTCGCAGGGCTCAGCCCAGAGGTTCCGCTCCAGCCGCGCCGCCGCCTACAATACTTTCAATCTGCAAGCCCACCTGATCTCCCCACCAAGTCTCCGGATCTTGCGCGCCCGGGCGGACCGGGAGTGGCAAGCCGCGACCGTCGTAGCCAGATCCAAGGGTTGGGGATGGTGATGTGACCCCCATTTCTCATCCAGCCACAACGAGCGTCCTCAGTTGATTTGATCCTTCGTTGAGGTAGCTCCTGCACGTTGTCCACGCGGCTCAAAACGACGACCCGAGATTTGACCTCAGATGCGCGCTCGGGATAGCGCTGGGTAGTCTGCGATGACAAACCACCGTTGAAGAATATCAGCATTTGCCTTAGGCTCTTCCTCGTCCAATCCCTTTGCAAAAAGGGGGAAAAAGAGGGGGAAACCCTCACAGTAAGCGTCTCATGTCGTTTTATGTCATGCCCTTAGGTTTCAGCTAAGCGGCCGCTCTCTCCGCCGCCTTCGAGGCGAGGCTTGCGCCCAAGCCGCCCTGGACCCGCCAGAAGATGACCCCCGGCCGGTTCGAGGCCATGCTGGCCGGCATCATCGGCTATGAGTTGCGGGTGGAGCGGTTCGAGGGAACCTGGAAACTGGGCCAGCACAAGCCTGAACCGGCCCGGATCGCTGTGGCCGAAGCCCTGGAGGCCCATGGCCAGTCGGACATGGCGCGGCTGGTTCGGCCGGACTGAGGACGAAGCCCCCCCCTGAGGCGGGGGACCATCGCGAAGCGATGGTGGAAGGGGTCCCCATCGGTGGGTCAGCTGCGATCCCGCCGACCGCTACCGACTTTGACGCCCCCTCGGCCAGCCGCTGCGCGACTGACAACTCCCCCGAACCGGGCCTGCGGCCCCGGGGGAGCATCACCCCAGACGCCGGTCCACCTGCCAGGTGCGCCAGGGTTCGAAATGGCTGCCGGTCCAGGCCTGGGCGACGACCTTGATACGGTCCGGCTCGATCTCGATGACGTTGAAACTGGCCGGAACGCCCCGTTCGCGGATGGACAGGGTGCCCGCCCCCACGGCATAGGTCCGGCCGTCGCCAAACGGATAGGCCTGGACGAAGGGCGTATGGACATGGCCGGTCAGGACCAGATCGGCGCCGGCCCGGGCAAAGGCGTCGGCCGCCGCCTGGCCGCCCCAGACCCGGCCGGTCATGGGCCCGCCCACCACCTCCACCAGCGGATGATGACAGGCGATGACCCGGACCGCGCCCGCCGGTCCCGTGCGGATCCGGGCCGCGGCGCGGTTGATCTGGGAGCCGGTCACCGCGCCCTTGGACCAGTTGAGGCGGGGCTGCACCCCCCGGGCCGAGTTGAGGCTGGCCAGACAGAGCCCCTCGATGGGCGGCGGCGCCACCCGGTCCCCCAGCCAGCGCCGGAACCGCGTCCAGGGCATGGCGGCGCGATAGAGCAGGCTGAAATAGGGAACATCGTGGTTGCCTGGCGTCACCGCGACGGGGGTTGGCAGGGCGTCGATCCAGGCCCGGGCGGCGGCAAACTCCGTAGGCTGACCTTCTGCAGTCAGGTCGCCGGTCAGGATCGCCAGGTCGGCCGGATGGTCCTTCAGCCATTGGGCGGCGGCAGCAATGGCGGCGACATTCTCGCCGCCAAAATGCAGGTCGGAGGCGTGAAACAGGGTCAGGCTCAAGGCGTTTCTCGATCGGCCGGCACCAGGGCGCGGAAAGCGTCCGGATTGAACCGCGCCATGGCGGTCCGCCCCAGCTGGAGGGGTTCGCCATCCAGAATGGCCGGAATCGGGCCCCCTGCCCAGACATAGGCCCGCTGGCAGAGCGAGACCGCCACGGCCGGGTCGTGCCGCCATGAGCCGGCCGCCGCGGCAAAAGCCAGGCGAAAAACATCCATCGCGCCAGCAGGATCAAGTGCTGCAGCCTCCAGGCCCGAGGCATCATCGTCCAGACCCCGGGAGACCAGGGGGCACATCAGGGTCAGGGCCTCGGCCTTCTGCCGCCGGGCGCCATCCAGGGTGAACCGGAGCCGACCGCTGAAGGCCCGGCCGAGGGCAAGCTGGGCCCGCTGGAAGGCCACGCGCAGGCGACCGGACCGGGCCGCTTCCCGCGCCCTGGCCCAGAGGGCCGGCGAGCCCAGGATGGCGGCGACATAGAAGGCGTGCCCATCGACGGTCCCGCCGGATACCGACCGGACCCGGCCGTCGCTGAGGATGGCGTCCAGCGCCGTCTGCCAGTCACGATCGCCATAGAGGGCGCCGGGCAGCATGTTCATGGTGCCGCCGGGCAGGGGCGCGAGCAGCAGATTCGACGTCGAGGCGGCTTCGGCCGCCGCCCGGGCCGTCCCGTCGCCGGCGATCACGACAACCAGATCGGGACGGTCGGAGATGGCCGCCCTCAGCAGGGAGTCCAGCGGGCCGTCATCGGTGCAGTGGATCACGGCAGTGCGGCCGTGATGCTCGAGAATGGCCTGGGTCTCTGCGACGGCATTGGGCCCGACCCGGCCGGCGGCCAGGTTGACGACGACATGGATGGACCGGATGTCAGGCGCTGCGGAAACCATGTCTGTCAGTTGGGCGCTTTGCCGGGGTCATCGGGCAAGGTCGGCGCCGCGCCAGGCTGAAGCGACGCCGGCTCCTGGGCCTTTCGCAGGCCTTCGCCCGCTTCGTCCGCCGCCCGTCGCAAGGCGGGACCGGCTTCCTCGGCCGCCTTGCTGACGCCGGCGTCCATCATGGCGCCCCCTTCCCGAAAGGAGCCCTCGCGGGCCGCGAGAACAAGCGAGACGCCGCCGATGGCGGCCACCAGCACCAGGCCGATGACCAGGAAAGGGGATTTCCGGCGGCGGGCGCGCTCATCCCGGCGACCGCGCTCATAGGCTTCCTTCTGCGCCGGATCGGCCCGATCAGGGCTGGCGGGCGGCGGCGCAGGGGTTGGTTTGAACCAGGTCTTCACGGGCTCTGTCCTTACAGGAATTCGCGGCATGGAACGAGTCGTCCCGCCGGAGGTTCCCATTTCCGGCCGCACAGCTTTCGCAGCAATCAGACCGGGCGGGCCAAGCCCGACAAACGGGTTGGCGGCGGTTGCGCCGCGTTTTCTCTGGCCAATCGCCACGTTTGACAGCACTAGTGACGGTCTGCGCCTTGGCTTCGGTTGGAACCGGCCAATATTGACGGGGTATCCGGGGTTTGCGACGTCGGCCCGCCTGACGGCGTCAAACAGGGGGCCTTGTCGGCCCGATTTGGGGGGAAAATCACCATGAGACCTATCGCCTTCGCCACGGCCCTGAGCCTTGCTGCCCTGAGCCTTGGCGCCTGCGCCACGACGCCCAGTTTCGAGACGTCGAGCTTCAATCCCTGTGAGGATGTCAGCATCGCCCTCTATTTCGAGTCCTTTTCGGCCGAGATCGGCCCGGAGGCCAGGGCCGCCCTGAAGGGCGCGGCGCGGCAAACCAAGGGCTGTAATGTAAGGGCGATCGACGTCCTGGGCCTGGCCGATCCGGTCGGGGCCGTCGACACCAACCAGAAACTGTCGGAAGACAGGGCCCTGGCAGTCAGCGAGGCCCTGCGCGGGCTGGGCTTGACTGGCATGAAACTGGCCGCAGCCGGCGAGACTGGTTCGGTCGCCACCGGCGGAGCCGTCGCGCCGCTGCGGCGCCGGGTGGATATCATCATCCGGCTCGAGCGCCGCGGCGCACCGCCAAGATCGTGATCTGAAGGCGGACCGGGAAAGGGGGGGGGGCGTTGCCGCCTCCGCGTCACTATAACGGCAGCCGAGCGGACCCGGTTCCCCGACCTGGAAGAATTTCCGTTGCAGTCCGGGGGCCGTCGCGCCCTCGGGACCCCTGCCCGCTCACCGGAGGAACCAGGGAACAGTCAAAGCGCGCAAGCGTTCTTCAGACCATGCGTCTTTGCCGGGTCCGTCACGGACCTGCGAAAACAGGAGCATGCGATGACACGTTATACGCTAACCCTGCCCCCATCCGCTCTTCCCACAGGGGCTGCGGCCGAGGATGATCAGGTCGAGATCGATGTCACCGATGCGCGGCAGGGCGTCAGCGGTCGCCATATCCTGATCATCCTGGTCGTCTCGATGGGACTGGTGATCGCCGCCCTGACCGCTGTCTGGGCGCTGAACTGGAGTGACCTGGCGGCGGCGGACGCCACGGAGACACCTTCCCCCGACCAGGCAGCTGCCTCGGCCCCTGCCCGTCCATAGGGGCTCCGGCGGTGAAGGTCGAAGGGGTCCCGACCGGCTGACTGCAGGTCGGCCCCCCCCTGAACATCCCTTGAGATCAGGCCGCGACCCTCGCCCGCCCCGGATGGAAGAACAGAGCCTGCCCGATCGCCGCCTTGACCGTCTGGGGCTGGAACGGCTTGGTGATCAGGAAGGTCGGTTCGGGCCGCTCACCGGTGAGCAGCCGCTCGGGGAAGGCGGTGATGAAGATCACCGGGACATTGATCTGGCCCAGGATATCCTTGACCGCGTCAATCCCCGACGATCCGTCGGCCAGCTGGATATCCGCAAGCACCAGGCCGGGAGCCTGGCGAAGGACCGCCTCGACCGCCTCGGTGCGGGTCGCGGCGATGTCGAGGACATGATGTCCGAGCTCCCGGACCAGGGCCTCGATGTCGGCGGCGATGACCGGCTCATCCTCGATGATCAGCACTTCGGTGGCCAGTTCCGCATCGATTTCCCGCTGGGCCTGGGCGATCAGCCTTTCGATCTCGTCATAGGAAACGTCGATGATCTGTGCGGCCTCCGAAGGGGAGAAGCCCTCCAGCGCCGTCAGGAGAAAGGCCTGCCGCGAGCGTGGCGCAATCCTCATGAGCCGCTCCTCGGGGCCGGTCGGACCGAGGTCGATCGCGACCCGGTCTTCCAGCTGCCCCCCGGACGTGCCCCAGATGGCGTGGAACACGTGGTAGAGCGCGACCCTGGGCGACAGCTGGTCCTGCAGCAGCCGGTCGCCGGCCACTAGGGTCTCGAGCGTCACCCGGACATAATGATCACCGGCGCGCTGGCTTCCGGTCAGGGCCCGGGCGTAACGGCGAACATAGGGCAGATGCGGCGCCAGGCGGGCGAGAAGACTCATGACCCCTCCGTTCAAAGGTCGGGTTGATAGGCCGGCAGGCGTCGCGCGGTCGTTTGACGCGAAGCTGACCAAATCGGCAACGCATGGAACCGCTCACGGTTCCCGGCGTTTGTGCAATGATCCGGACGCCGGGCTCAGGCTTGGCGCATCTGGACATGGAACCGGACGGGGACGGGCGACGTTGAGCGACAGCAAGCCAAACAAGCACAGGGGTAAGGCCCGTTCCAGCGCCGACGCCATGATAGAACAGTCTTCCAATTCGACGCCCAAATCCCTCCCTGACGGGATCGACGAGGCGCGTCTGCGCCAGAGGGCTATCGGCGCGCGATTGCGCCAGATGTTCGATGAGGTCGTGAACGAACCGGTCCCGGACGAGTTTCTGGAAATCCTGCGCCGGGCGGAATCCCCGCCCCGCGAGGAGCAGTAGCTTGGCCCTGGGGGAAGAGAGATCCGAAGTCGTGACCGTTCGAACCTCGACCGACCCGTCTACGGCTGGCGCGGTCCTGACCGGTCCAGCCCGCGATGCGGTCTTCCAGAAGGATCTGGTCGTTCTGATCCCGCAGCTTCGCGCCTTTGCCCGGACCTTGACGGGCAACGCCACCCAGGCCGATGATCTGGCCCAGGACGCCCTGATCAAGGCATGGGACGCCCGGGCCAGTTTTCAGTTGGGGACCAATATGAAGGCCTGGACCTTCATGATCCTGCGCAACCAGTTCTATTCGGACAAGCGCCGGTCCTGGCGATCGGTGCAGCTGGACCAGGAGGCGGCGGAGCGCACGCTCGTGGCCGTCGACGATCCCAGCTCGCCGGTTGCCCTGGATGAGCTGCGCCAGGCCATGGCCGCGCTGCCGGCCGAGCAGCGCGAAGCCCTGATCCTGGTGGGCGCCGGCGGCTTTGCCTATGAAGAGGCCGCCGAGATCTGCGGCTGCGCGGTGGGAACGGTCAAGAGCCGGGTCAGCCGCGCCCGCAAGGCCGTCCAGACCATTCTGGAAACCGGTCACTATCACCGGGACGGAAAATCGGCCGGTGAAGCCATGGGCCACATCCTGTCTGAGGCGGAGCGGTTGAGCGCCGCCCGGTGATCGGGCTGATCCGGAGACACGGCTCCAGGCAGCGCGTGGTCCGCCCGGCTCGCGACGCCGGCCAGTCCTCGGACCTGACCATCCGCGTCCGCCTGGGACTGACCCTGGCCCTGGCCCTGGCGCCCGTCCTGTTGCTGGGGGTGATCCAGGCGGGCCTGTCGTTCCGTCGGGAAGCCGCAGAGCAAAGGGCCAGTCTTCTGGGGGCCGCCCAGCGCAGTGCGGCCGGCGCCCGGGTTCGCATGGAGTCCGCCGGCATCCTGCTGGAAACCCTGGCGCCCGGCGTGATCGGCCTGGACTGCGCCCAGCGGCTGGCGGACGTGACCCGCCGTATCCCCGGCTACGCCAATCTGATCCGGTTCGATGCGCAAGGACGGGTGGCCTGCTACGCCGCCAGCGTACCGGCCGATACCCGGCGGCGGGACAGGCCCTGGTTCAAGGATCTCTATTCGGGACAGGCTCGCACCGTCACCACCCGGCCCGGCGCCGACTACGCCAATGAACCGGTGCTCCTGACCTCGGTCCGCGCCGGCCCCCCGACCGACGGGGTGCTGACGGCGGTGATCGCCCTGTCGAGCTTGCGGCCGGAATCAGAAGGGCGGGCTCTGCCGCGGGATGTGGATATCGCCCTTGTGGACGCCCGGGGCGCGGTCCTGACGGTCACACGGCCGGGCCTGTTTCCCGTGATTGACCCCGCCTGGCTGCAACGGGCTCGCGCGGAGGGCGGGGAACTGAAGTCCGACTGGGGTCCCGACGGCATACACAGGGTCTATGCCCTGGCCCCTCTGGTGGGGCAGGATGTCTTTGTCGTGCTGACCGCTCCATCCCGCGGGCTGTTCTCGGCGGCCTGGCTGGATCCGCTTTCGGGCCTGGTCTTTCCCCTGTTGTCCTTCAGCGTCGCCCTGGCGGCGGTAATGTTCGCCTCGGACCGGTCAGTGCTGAGATGGATCAGCTATCTGCAGCGAATCGCGGCGATCTATGCCCGGGGGCGGTTCACCGTCCGGCCTCTGCAGGCAGACCGGGCGCCGCCGGAGATCCGTGACCTGGGACGCGCCCTGGGGGCCATGGCCGGAGCCATCACGGCGCGGGACGCCGCCCTGCAGGAGACCCTGACCCACAAGGATGATCTGCTTCGCGAGATCCATCACCGGGTGAAGAACAACCTGCAGGTCATCAGCTCCCTGCTTTCGATGCAGGAGCGCGCCCTGACCGACCCCGGGGCGCGTCTGGCGATTAGCGACACACGGCAACGGATCAGCGCCCTGGCGCTGATCTATCGGGCGCTCTACCAGGGCTCCGATCTGCGCCATGCGGACCTGAGAACCTTTCTGGAGGAGCTGACCGCCCAGCTCATGGCGACCGAAAGCATCCAGGGTTCGGTGCGGGTGGAGGTTCAGGCCGTCTCCCTACTGATCGACCCGGACAAGCTGGCGCCCCTGGCGCTGTTTGCCGTTGAGGCGGTCACCAATGCCCAGAAACACGCCCTGGCCGAACGGGGCGGCAACCTGAGGGTCGAGTTCACGGTCATGGGCGCCGAGGCCATGCTGAAGATCATCGACGACGGGGGCGGGCATAGTCCGCCGCTCGAGGCCCTCGAGGCCCGGGGCGTGGGACGGACCCTGATGAATGCCTTCGCCCGACAGCTGCGCGGCAAGACCGACATGGCCTTGAATCCGGATGGCGGACTGACTGTGACCCTGATCTTCCCGACACCGGAAACACAGCCCTGATCGATTTGCCGGGGGCCGACGGAACGACCGGTCCCCGAGCGCGTTCCAAAGGCGCTGGTTTCACAGCCCGTTCTCTCGGGCCTCAAAGGAGTGTCCATCCATGCGCAAACTCATCATTCTGGCGGCCATCGCGGCTGCCCTGACCACCTCGGCCTGCAATACCATCAAGGGCGTCGGCAAGGACGTTTCGGCCACCGGCGAAGTCGTGTCCGACACCGCCGAAAAAGCAAAACCCAACTGATCCAGCCTGCCTTACTGCAGACAATCAAACGGCCCCCGGATCACTCCAGGGGCCGTTCTGCATGCATGAAGTCCGACCTCTGATCGTCAGGTCAGGTGGTAACGGATCGGCAGGGTCTTGGGGCCGCCGACGAAATTCGCCTGGGCCAGTTTCGGCTCGCCCGCCAGTTCAAGGGACTGAAGCCGGGGCAGCATCTCCTCGAACAGGATGCGCATTTCCATCTTGGCCAGATGCTGGCCCAGGCAGAGATGCGCGCCATAGCCGAAGGCCAGATGCTTGCCGCTGGCCCGGTCGACCCGGAAGGCGTCGGGGTCTTCGAAGACCGCCTCGTCGCGATTGCCGGAAGGATAGGCCAGCCAGATCCAGTCGCCCTTGGCGATCTGGCGGCCGCCGACCTCGGTGTCCTCCGTCGCTGACCGCATGAAGTGCTTGACCGGGGTCATCCAGCGAATGGCTTCATCCACCAGACCCGGGATCAGGGATGGGTCGGCCTTGACCTTGGCGAACTCGCCCGGATTTGCCGCCAGGCCCCAGACCGCCGCAGCGGTGGAAGAGGAGGTCGTGTCATGGCCGGCCGTGGCGACGATGACGTAGTAGCTCATGGCCTCGAAGTCGTTGATCGGGGCACCGTCCAGCTGTCCATTGGCGATGACCGAGGCCAGATCGCCGGCCGGATTGGCCTTCCGGTCGTCGGTAATCCCTTTGAAATACATGAAGAAGTCAGCGATCACGGCCTGCAGGGAAGCCATGGCCTCCGGTGTCTGCATCACTTCCTGCCGGTCGCGGTTCAGTTCCGGGTCCTGGGCGCCGAACAGTTCCTGGGTCAGTCGCAGCATCCGGGGCTCGTCCTCCGCCGGCACCCCGAGGATCTCCATGATCACCCTCAGGGGATAGTAGAGGGCGATCTCGTTGACGAAGTCGCATTCCGTGCCAAGCGCCGCCATGCGGTCGACATGCTGGCGAGCGATTTCGCGAATCCGCTCGTCCAGCTTCTTGATGTTCTGGGGCAGGAACCAGGACTGGGTCATGACCCGGTACTTGGGATGATCCGGCGCGTCCATCTGCACCAGGGTGCGGACCAGATGCGGGCTGCCGCCGGTCATCTTGCGAACGGCCTGGTCGGCCTCGATGGTGGTGAAGGTCGCCGGCATGTCGCCGTTGTGAAACAGGTCGTTCTGGCGGCTGATTTCCAGGATGTCCGCATGGCGGGTCACCATCCAGAAGGGGTAGATGCCCTCTATCTCGACCTTGCCCAGGGGCTGGTTGGCGCGCAGCCAGCGGAAGGCCTCGTGGACGCTGTCATCGGCATAGGCCTTGGGATCGATGGCCTTGGCGGCGATCTCGTCCGGAATTCTGAACTCTGTCGTCATTGGTCTGGTCTCCCTGCAGCGGAATTTGCATCCATGACCCGGGGTAAGGAAAGTCGTCTTGCACACAGCTGTCATTCTCTCGCGCCACAAGAACCCGCGTGATCCGCCTGCGCGACCCTGAAAGGGTCGAACCACAAGGTTGGGGACGGGCAAGGGCATGATGCAATCCGGCAGTGGCGGCGACGACGAGGCGGCAGTCAGCCTCAACCGCAGACGGCTTCTGGCCGGGGCCGGGCTGGCCGTGGCGGCGGGATCGGCCTTGCCGGTGGCCGCCCTGGCCCGGCAACCGGCCGCCTCGCCGGCGCCGGCTGCAGAGCTTCCAGGGGATGGCCCGGATCCCCCCGAAAGCGATCCCGATTTCAGCCCCGGCGCAGAGATGCCTTCCCCGGACCTGGCCCCGGAACCGGTTGCTGATCCATCGGCGGCGGCGACCGACTGGGCCTGGGTGCGGTCGCAATGGGCCTTGGACTGGAGCTGGGTCAACCTGTCCGCCATGCTGTTCGCCTCCAATCCGAGGATCGTCCGCAACGCAATCGCCCGGCACCGCGACGGCCTGGACGCAAATCCGGTCACCTATCTCGAGGCCAACAACCGGCCCCTCCAGAACACTGCCCGCGCGGCGGCGGGACGGTATTTCGGAACCTCCGGCGAGTCCGTCGCTCTTGTGGAGAGCACCACCGCGGGCGTGGGGCTGGTCTATAACGGCCTGGTCGTCGGCTATGGCGACGAGATCCTGACCACCACCCACGACTACTATGTGACTCACGAATCCCTGCGCCTGCTGACCCTGCGATCAGGCGCCCAGGTCCGGAAAATCAGCCTGTTCGAAGCGGCGCGGGGCGCCAGCCAGGCACAGATCGTCAGCCGGCTGATGGCCGCCATCACCGACCGGACCCGGGTGATCGCCCTGACCTGGGTTCACAGTTCCACCGGCCTGAAGATGCCGATCGCCGCCATTGCCCAGGCGCTGCGGGCCGTCAATGCCGGCCGGACGCCGGGCAAGACGGTGCTGCTCTGCGTCGATGGCGCCCACGGCTTTGGCGCGGAAAACGTCACCTTCGACGAACTGGGCTGCGATGTCCTGATGGCCGGCTGCCACAAATGGATGTTCGGACCCCGGGGCACCGGAGTGGTCTTCTTCAAGGCTTCGGCGCTGGCCCGGTTTTCGCCGACCATCCCCAGCTTCCTGGCGCCCAACGCCTACGGCGCCTGGCTGGGCGGCTATGATCCCGGTCCCACCACCGGCGCCCGCATGACACCCGGCGGCTTCAAGGCCTTTGAACATGTCTGGGCCCTGAACGAGACCTTCCAGTTCCACCAGATGATCGGCAAGGCCGCCATTGCAGCCCGCACCCGCGCCCTGGCCGGACGGCTGAAGATGGCCCTGGCCCAGATGCCGCATGTCGCCCTGCGCACCCCCATCGACCCTGCCCTCAGCGCCGGGATCGTCAGTTTTGACGTGCCGGGCCTGTCCGCCGACGCCGTGGTCAGGCGGATGCGGGCGGCCCGGGTGATCGGCTCGGCCGCCCCCTATGCCCAGCGGCATGTCCGGCTGACCCCCAGTTTTCGCAACAACGAAGCCGAGGTCGACTTCGCCATCCAGATCCTGGCCGACATTCGCCCGCCGCGCGGCTGACCCCCGCGAGTCCGGTTGCGGCGGCCGGGCCAGTTGCTAGTCTGGCTGGCAGGGCCATACGGAACCCCGAGCCCGGCGCGATAGGCGGACCCAGATGCAGAGACGCGATTTCATCACCGGGACCGCAGCAGCGGTCGCCGCCATGGCCGCTTCGGTCGGCCCGGCATCGCCGCTCCAGGCCCAGACGATCGCCGCCCCGATCCGTGTACGAATGATTACTGGCGAGGGCGATCTCATCCTGGAACTTTCGACGGGCCAGGCGCCCCTGACCACCGCCAATTTCCTGCGCTACATGGACACCGGACGGTACGACCGGTCCAGCATCTATCGGGCGGTCAAGGCCCCCGGCGCGCCGGACTATGGCCTGGTCCAGGGCGGGGCGCGGATGCTGGCCGGCAAGCAGATTCCGCCCGTGGCCCACGAAAGCACCACCCAGACCGGCCTGCGTCATACGGACGGGGTCATCTCCCTGGCCCGGGAGGCGCCCGGCACCGGGACCTCGGACTTCTTCATCTGCGTCGGCGACGCCCCCTATCTGGACGCCAACCCGGCGGCGCCCGGCGACAATCTGGGCTATGCCGCCTTTGGCCGGATCGTCGAGGGCATGGATATCGTCCGCCGCATCCTGAACCTGCCCACCAGCGATGTCGCAGAGGTGCCGTCCATGCGCGGCCAGATGCTGGCCCGGCCAGTGCCGATCCTCACGACGCGCCGGGCCTGAACCGGACCGAAAGTCCTATCGTTGATGCAGCATCGCCTGGCCGGCGACCGGGCTCCTGGCCTTCAGCACATAATCCGCCCGGATCGAGCCGATATAGAGGTCCTTGAGGTCCGGGCCGCCCCAGGTGACGTTGGTGGGGTGGTTGATCACCGATCCGGACGGATCATGGGCCACGGTCTCGACCCGGCCGTCGGCCAGGATGGCGACCACCTTGTTGTCGGCCGGCAGGCAGACCCACAGGGCGCCGTTCGCATCCAGCCCGACCCCGTCGGTATAGCCAAGATCGGCATGGGCGCCCGGCCCCTCTGGCGCCGACAGCCGGCCCAGCTGCGGCCCGTACCGGCGCCCCGCCCCCAGCCGGCCGCCGGGCAGGACCGGAAAGGCCATGACGTCGGCGCCGCTGGTCTGGGCGCAATAGAGTGTCTGCTCGTCGGCGCTAAGGGCCATGCCATTTGGAAACTTCAGCCCCTCAGCCACCACCTGGGCCGCTCCGTCGGGGCGCAGCACGAAGATGAAGCCGTCGGTCCGGCCATCCAGGGCCTGGGGCCAGGTCTCGGCATGGGTGGAATTGGCGCACCAGATGTTGCCGGCCGAATCGATCACCGGATAGTTGGCGCTGGTCAGGCGGCGGCCCTCGACCTCGGTCAGCAGGTTTTCATGCAGGCCGGTGGCCGGATCAAATCGCTGCAGGGGCCCCTCCTGACGGTCATAGATGCCGAAATTGGCGATCAGCACCCGGCCCTGGCGGTCCATGTTGATGCCGTTGGGCGCCCCGCCGGCCGGTCCCATGCGGGTGAAGGAGCCATCGGCATGGATCTGGGCGACCGCACATTGATGATCCGAGGCGAAGACCCGGCCATCGGGCCCGACCACCACGTCCTCCGGGCGATCAATCCCCTGGGCGATCTTCTGAAATTCGGTGACAGCGATCCAGGCCATGGCGGCAGCAACTCCCTTGGTTCCGCCTCTCTCGGGCGGCGCTGCGAGTTAAGCCTGACTGGCCGACCGGGGAAAGTCTTCCCTCACCAGTCATGGTCCGACGGCAGCCCGCCGAGCAGTTCCTCGATCCGGCGGCGATGTCCGGCCGAGGTGTCGGCCGGCAGGGCGTCCGGCGCAAACCAGCCGACAGCGGCGATTTCCCCCACCGAGGTGGCCTGGCAGGCTTCCCAGGTCTCGCAATGGAAGACCAGAACATGGTCGCCCCGGAAGCGGGCATGGTTGGAATGGATGGACAGCAGCCGCGCCGGTCCGGTCAGCCGCACCCCGGCCTCTTCCTCAAGTTCTCGCTCCAGGGCCAGATGGGCCGGTTCGCCCCGCTCCACCCCGCCGCCGGGCAGATGCCAGCCGGGCACATAGGTGTGTTCGACCAGAAGAACCCTGCCCTCCGAATCCGTCACAATGCCTCGCACCCCCAGGGTCAGGCCCCGGGTCAGCCGGAATCCGGCAAACATCAGGGGACGAAGAAAGGGTTCAACGGCGCGTCGCCAGGTCATGGCCAAAGGGTGATGCAGGTTGCCCGCCAGCGCAAATGCCATTCGCGTCGGGGCGGTGTTTGTCTCCCGCCTTGCCCAGGACACCCCATCAGCGCTAACAGGCGTCAGGATTTCCTGGAGCCCTCCCCATGCTGGCCATCGGCGTCATCGCCCTCTTCATCATCGCCTTTGTCGTCCTGAACCTGATCGAGTTTGGCCGGGCTGACTGAGATTGACATCCTGGCCTGCCCGGCTCCGCCCCTGACCCGGCCGGACATGACATGACCCGGGGCGTGGCGCTTGTCACCGGGGCGACCCGCCGCCTTGGCCGGGTGCTGGCCTTGGCGGCGGCCCGGGCCGGCCATGACCTGGCCCTGCATTATCGAAGCGATTCCGGCGAGGCCGAGGAAACGGTGGCAGCCGTCAGGGCCCTCGGCCGTCAGGCGATCGCCTTGCCCTGCGATCTGGCGGACGCCGCCGCCCTGCCCGGCCTGCTGGCCGCCGCCAGCGCCCTGGGGCCGGTGACTCTGCTGGTCAACAGCGCCTCGCTGTTTGCGGGCGACCGCCTCGAGACCACCACGGCGGACCTGATCGACGACCATATGGCGGTCAATCTGACCGCGCCGGTCCTGTTGTCACAGGCCTTCGCCCGGGCCCTGCCCGAGGGTCGCAGGGGCCTGATCGTCCATATGCTGGACCAGCGGGTCTGGCGGCCCAACCCGCAGTTCTTCAGCTACAGCCTCTCCAAGGCCGCCCTCTGGCACGCCACCCAGACCATGGCCCAGGCCCTGGCCCCCCGGATCCGGGTCAACGCCATCGGTCCGGGCCCGACCCTGCCGTCGATTCACCAGGTTCCGGGGGAATTCGAGGCCGAAGCCGCCGGCACCCTGCTGCAGCAGCCGGTCGATCCCGAAGAGATGGGCCATGCCCTGCGGTATCTGATTGACGCTGGATCGGTGACCGGCCAGATGATCGCCGTGGATTCAGGCCAGCATCTGGGCTGGCGAACCCCCGATATCGTCCAGCCTTGAGCCAGGAGGGCCAGTTGTCCGCCGCCCCCGCCATTCTCCCCCAGACTGACGCAAGCGAACCGGCGCCGTCCTCCGGCGATCGCAAGATCGTGGGCAGCCGGATCTTCGTCCATGGCCTCACCGTGGACGCCGAGGTTGGCGTCTATCCCCATGAGCGGGGCCGGACCCAGCCCCTGATCATCGATGTCGAACTGGATGTCGCCTGGGCCGGCGTCGAGCGGCTGAGCGATACGGTCAATTATGAAACGGTGGTGGCCGCCGCCCGCGCCATCGCCCAGTCCGGACATATCGAACTGGTCGAGGTGTTTGCCGAACGGCTGGCCGACCGCTGCCTGTCCGAGCCCCGGGTCACCCGGGCGCGGGTGCGGGTTGAAAAGCCGGAGGCCCTGGCGCCCCATGCCGCCGGCGCCGGGGTTGAAATCACGGCGGTGCGGGGCTGACGACCGAAGCGCCCGTCCATGCCGCCACATCGGGGCCGCTGCAGGCCCCGACCGTCTGGCGTCTCGAGCCGGGTTTTCTGGTCGAGACCCGGGGCCGGCGCGAGCGAAGGGTTGACCTGTCCACCGTCCGGCGTCTGCATCTCACCCCGGCGCGGGGACGCCTCGGGGCCGGGGCGATCCTGGGTCTGCCGCGTGGCCAGATGGGCATCTTTTCAGGGCCCGCCGTCAGCCTGAAGGCCGCACCGGCCTCCCCCACCTATGCCCCGTTCATCCGGGCCCTGGCGGCCAGCCTGGCGGAAGTTCGTCCAGCCGCCCGGTTCACCGTCCCGGCCCTGGCGACCCAGGGAACGGTGATCGGGGTCGCCGTCCTGCTAGGGGCCGGAGCCCTGATGCTCGCGTTGTTTGCGCTCGCCGCCGGACAGCTGGATATCGGTCTGGCCCTGGCGGCCCGGCTGGGTTTTGTCGCCATCCTGGCCCTGGCGGTCCTTCCCTGGCTGGATCGCGAGACAGGGGTGTTTGATCCCCGGAACATTCCGGCAGGCCTGTTGGGACCAGACTCGCCAGCAAGGTGAAGGGGTTTTAATTTGCGAAACCGACCCGGCGTTCCGACATTGAGGTCAGAGCGCCATGATGGCGCCGGAGCGAAATCCTTCCGCCAAGACCGACAGCCTGTCCCTCGCCAACCCGCCGGAGTCGCAGCGTCCCGGAATCCAGACCCATGAAGATCGCATCCTGCCGGCGGTCATCTATGGGCTTTATCTGTTCGGCGCCTTTTCGGCCCTGATCACGGTCTTCATCGGACTTGTCATCGCCTATGCCAACCGCAGTTCGGCAGGGTCCCGGATGGAAAGCCACTACAGCTTCCTGATCCGCACCTTCTGGATGACCCTCGGCTGGATCACCATCGGGGTCATGCTCACCGTGGTCGGCGCCATCCTGTCCCTGGTGATCGTCGGCCTGCCGATCCTGGGCCTGGGCATCCTGATCCTCAGCCTGTTTGGCGTCTGGTTCATCGTCCGTTGCTGCCTGGGCGCCTACTACCTGGCCCGCAACGAAGCCTATCCCAGACCGGACAGCTGGCTGTTTTAGAGGCAGACTGGGCCCGGGGCGCCCGCCAGACGATCTTGAACTGCGGCAGACCTCCCCTGTCAGTTGAGGTGTTTTGACGGGACCCCGGGAGAAGCGACCCTACTGACCCCTTGATACAGGGCGGGGATCGTTAGCATGGCGTCGCGGATAATCGGACTGCTTCTGGGACTGTTGCTGACGGTCGCCGGATACATGATCGCCAGCCCGCTTGCCGGCATGGTCCCGCCTCCGCCGCCGGTGGCGCTGGGCGAATTCGAGGGACTTCGGTCCCTGATCGGCTGGGGCGCCCTGGCCCTGGGCGGTCTGGCCATCCTGGCCAATCTGTTGCCGTCCGGACGGCGCACAAAGGCGACCGCCGACCGGCGCCCGGCTATTGCGCCTATCACCTTCTCGGACGATCCCGCCCCCTTGCCGGCCGCGCGCGCGGCCGAGGATACGCCCCTGGTGTTTGCCTTTTCCCCGCCGGCCGCCGCTGCGGCGGCAGCGCCCCTGATGGGTGTGCCGCCGATGGCTGCTCCGGAGCCGGTGGCTGTTTCAGCGCCAGCCGTGGCGCCCGCCGCTGTCCCTGCGCCGGTGACAGCGCCCCTGGCCATGCCGGCCCCGCCACAGACATCTATTCCGTCCGTGGAGCCAGTAGGCCATCCCGCCGGAGACGAGATCGCTGAGGAGACCTTTGGCCTGCTTCGCGACCGGCTTCGCGGCGCTGTCCAGGCCGAGTCCTGGGCCGAAGCCGGCCGCATTCTGTCCCGCCTGCCGCACCTGGCCCTGACCCACCGGGACCGCATGCTGGCGGCCCAGGACCTCGGCGACTTCACCCGCAGCCAGGGCCGCTCGGACGATGCGGCCGAGGCCTATGCCGAAGCCTTGGCCTATGCCCGGTTGATGCATGATATCGAACCGGGCGACCCCATAGCCGCCTCGGATCTGGCCGGCGCCCTGATCAATGTGGGGGACATGGCCAGCGACGAGGCCCGTCTGGATGCCGCCCTTGGCGCCTATGAAGAGGCTGTCGCCCTTCGTCGCCGGGCGGTGGAGATCAACCGGTCCAGGCGATCGGATCGCCGCGCCCTGACCATCGCCCTGGAGCGCCTCGCCGACGCCCGGGAAGATCGTGGCCATCGGGTCCGGGCCCTGGATCTCTACCGTGAAAGCGCGCAGATCATCAGCGTCCTGGCCTCGGAAGACCCCCAGCGTTTCGGCGCCGACCTCAACGGCACCCGCACCCGTCTGATTGAACTGGAAGCCCGGCTGGCGATTTGAACCGGGCCGCCCTGTCCAGAGTTTGGGCGGGTCGCCACTCGACATTTTTCTGGCGTCGACAGCCCTCTCTCTCCGCCCAGAACTGCCGAAACCGTCGATTCTCTCCGGATGTCTTCAGTCTTGGTTAACCGAACGGAACCGTAATGGTTTGAAATAAGGGCAGGCCCTGAGCTGTCGGGTTCAAGCGGTTCTTAACAGTCTTGGCTTAGCCCGGCCCCAGAGAATCGATAGGGCAAGGTCAGAGGGGAAGGCCGATGGGGCTGTTTGGCGCGAAGAATACTGGCAAGCTGACAGAGGCCCGCCTCAGGGACGCCGAAAACAGGCTGGCGGCGATCTCCAAATCCCAGGCCCTGATCGAGTTCAATCTGGACGGGACGATCGTCTCCGCGAACCAGAATCTCTGCGACGCCATGGGCTACGCAGTCTCAGAAATCGAGGGCCGGCATCACAGCCTGTTCATGGACCCGGCCGAGGCGGCCTCGCAGGAATACCGGGACTTCTGGCGTGACCTCAATGAGGGGAAATTTGTGTCCCGGAAGGTTCGCCGGCTGGCAAAGGGGGGGCGGGAAGTCTGGCTCCAGGCCGCCTACAATCCCGTCCTGGATGGCTCAGGCCGCGCCTATCGGGTCATCAAGGTCGCGACGGATGTTACCGAAGTCGAACAGACGGTCGAACGGCTGGCGAGCGAACGTCTTGCCACCGAGCATGAACAACAGGCCGTGATCACAACCATCGCCGACAGCCTTCGTCGGCTCGCCCGGGGCGACCTTACTGTCCGGGTCACCGATGACCTCCAGGGCGGCTACGGCGCCATCAAGACCGACTTCAACGAGGCCGTGACGTCCCTTGGCGAAGCGATGCGGGCCATCATCGACTCCACACGCGCCATGCAGGGCGGGTCCGACGAGATCGCCAGCGCCTCGGACGACCTGTCCCGGCGCACCGAACAGCAGGCCGCCAGCCTGGAAGAGACCGCAGCGGCCCTCGACGAGATCACCGCCACGGTCAAGCGCAGCGCCGCCGGCGCGAACCAGGCCTCCGCCGCCGCCTCGGGCACGAGGGTGGATGCCGAAAAGTCCGGCAGCGTGGTGCGGGAAGCGATCGCGGCCATGGGCGAGATCGAGCACAGCTCCAGCCAGATCACCCAGATCATCGGGGTGATCGACGAGATCGCCTTCCAGACCAACCTGCTGGCCCTCAATGCCGGGGTCGAGGCCGCCCGGGCCGGGGACGCCGGCCGGGGCTTTGCGGTCGTCGCCCAGGAAGTGCGGGCCCTGGCCCAGCGTTCCGCCGACGCCGCCAAACAGATCAAGACCTTGATTTCCGCCAGCACCAGCCAGGTGGGCCGCGGGGTAAAGCTGGTCGGGGAGGCCGGCGAGTCCCTGGTCGGCATCGTCAGCAAGGTGGCCGAGATCGACGCCCTGATCGCCGATATCGCCCTCTCCTCCCAGGAACAGGCCACGGGCCTGAACCAGGTCAATTCCGCCGTCAACCAGATGGATCAGGTGACCCAGCAGAATGCCGCCATGGTCGAGCAATCGACGGCGGCCGCGACCGCCCTGCGCAGCGAGGCGAGCGAACTGGTGCGGCTGGTGGGCCGGTTCACCCTTGACCAGGGACAGGGACAATCACGTCCTGAGGTCAGGCAACAGTCCTATGCCCGGCCCCAGGCTGCGCAGCCGGTGGCATCCCCGGCCAGGGCCGCCGCCCCGCCCCGACCGCCGGTCGCGCCCCTTCAAACCGCGCAGCCCGGTCGGCACCAACCCGCCGCAAACCCGGTGGCCCGCGACCGTGAGCGGCTGAGATCAGCCTTTGGCGGGGGCGGCAGCGGCCCCCTGGCGGCGGCGACCGCCGACTGGACGGAGTTCTGACATGACCGGACGAACCGACGACAAGATCGAACTGATCTCCTTCGAGATCGCCGATCAGGAATTCTGCATCGACATCCGCGCGGTCCGCGAGATCCGCGGCTGGACCGCCGCAGTCCGCATGCCCCACACCCCGGCCTATGTGCTGGGGGTGATCAATCTTCGCGGGCTGGTCATGCCGGTCCTGGACCTGCGGGCCCGGCTGGGGCTTGGCGAGACGGTGGCCAGCACAAGGCATGTGATCGTGGTGGTTCAGGACGGCGCCCGGGTCGCCGGCCTCCTGGTGGATTCGGTCCAGGAAACCTTTGTGGTCGATGCCGGCCTGCTGCAGACGCCGCCCTGCATGGACAGCACAGAGACAGACCGGTTCGTCGATGCGATCATCCCGCTGGAGCGTCGCATGCTGAGCCGGCTGGTTGTCTCATCCCTATTGCCAAGGGATATGCCGCTCGCCGCCTGAACGGGGGCCGACTGAGCCAGGCCTGCAGCGCCGTCAGGCCATGGCCGGCTGACGGCGCACCAGGCTGGCATAGTCTTCCATCAGCGACAGGGACAGGTTGCCCGGCGTGAACCGGAACTCCCCGATCTCGCCCACCGGCGTCACCTCGGCGGCGGTGCCGACGATGAACACCTCGCTGAAGGTCCCCAGTTCCGCCTCGGGGATATGGCGCTCCACCACCTCGAAGCCGCGCTCCCGGGCCAGGCGGATCACCGTCTGGCGGGTGATGCCGTCCAGGAAGCAGTCGGGGGTCGGGGTGTGGATCACGCCATCCCGCACCAGGAAGATGTTGGCCCCGGTCGCCTCGGCGATATAGCCGCGATAGTCCAGCATCAGGGCGTCGGCATAGCCCTCGCGCTCGGCCGCATGCTTGGAGATGGTGCAGATCATGTAGAGGCCGACGGCCTTGGCCGCCGTCGGGGCAGTCTCCGGCGAGGGCCGGCGATACTGGGCCCGGCCCAGACGGATGCCCCGGCGCTTGGCTTCCGGATCGAAATAGCTGGGCCATTCCCAGGCGGCGATGGCCAGATGGATCTTCGCCTGCTGGGCCGAGACCCCGATCATCTCGCTGCCGCGCCAGGCGATGGGCCGGACATAGCAGTCGTCCAGGCCATTGCGGGCGCAGGTGGCGATACAGGCCGCATCGATCTCGGCCACCGAGAAGGGGATCTCGAAGTCCAGGATCCGCGCCGAATTGACCAGCCGCTCGGTATGGGCGGTCAGCTCGAAAATCTCCCCGCCATACATCCGCTCGCCCTCGAACACGGCGGAGGCGTAATGCAGGCCGTGGGTCAGTACATGCACCTTCGCGTCGCGCCAGGGCACGAACTGCCCGTCGAGCCAGATCCAGCCATCACGATCATCGAAGGGAACCAGAGTCATAGAGGAAAGTCTCCACAGGTCAGTTTGGCGCGCCCGGCCGCGGATCAATGAGGTGAGACACAGGGCGCAGAGGCCATAGCACAGGCTCTCATCATTATTCTCGCCTGTTGGTCCCGGGAAGGGAACCCGCACAGCGTCTTTGCGACCAGGCAACGCAGGCCGGCCAGCCCAACGGCCGCTCCGCAGGTCAAAGACATGCTGAGTCGCCCCTGCAAGGAACCTGTCGAGACGCGCACATGGGCGACTCATTGCTGCTCCTCAGACGGACGAAGAGTTCTGACCGGACGGCGTCAGCCCTTGACGGCCCTGCCCGCAGGCGGGTCATTGTGGCGCAGCGGGCCTGGCCCGGACAGGCCGCCTGGCGGGAGGAACCATGATCGCGCCCGACCGACATCTGCTGGTGGTGGATGACGATGACCGCATCCGCAGCCTTCTGAAGGAATACCTGACCCGCAACGGCTTTCGCGTCACCACCGCCGCCAGCGCCGAGGCGGCAGGGCGGATGCTGGAGACCCTGGATTTCGACCTGGTGATCCTGGACGTCATGATGCCGGGCGAGGACGGGACATCCTTCGCCCGGCGGATCCGGGCCGAGGCCGGGCCCCGGGGCCGGGCCCCGATCCTGATGCTGACCGCGCGGGGCGAGGCCGCCGACCGGATCGAGGGGCTTTCGGCCGGGGTGGATGACTATCTGGCCAAGCCCTTCGAGCCCCAGGAACTGTTGCTGCGGATCGAGGCGGTGCTGCGCCGGACGGGGCCGCGATCGGACAGCCTGTCCCCCCTGTCCCTGGGCCAGTGCGCCTTTGATCCAGCCCGGGGGGAACTGACCCGGGACGGCGTCCCGGTCCGCCTGACCGAGGCCGAGGTCGAACTGCTGCGGACCCTGGCCCGGGCCGCCCATTCGCCCGTCGATCGTTACGTGCTGGCGCGGGACGAGGCCGATGCGGCCGGCCGGGCGGTGGATGTCCAGGTGACCCGCCTGCGCCGCAAGATCGAGGCCGACCCCAAGGCCCCCCGCTATCTGCAGACGGTCCGGGGCGTTGGCTACATGCTGGCGCCGGATTGATGGCCCCGCTGCCTGCGCGCCGGGCCCCCCAACGGGTCCGGCCATGAGGTTCCGCGCCCTCAAGATCTTCATCCCCAGGCAGATCAAGCGCTGGCTGCCCCAGTCGCTGTTCGCCCGGACCCTGCTGATCATCGTCCTGCCCGTGGTGATCATGCAGGGACTGGTGACCTGGGTGTTCTTTGACCAGCACTGGCAGACCGTCACCAGCGGCCTGTCCGACGGCCTGGCCGGAGAGATCGCCTGGGTGGTCGAGAGCTATGAATCCGATCCCACGCCCCAGAACCTGGAGCGGCTGTCCCGGCGGGCGGAGTCGTCCCTGTCCCTGTCGGTGGCCTTCAAGCCCGGCCGGCCCCTGCCCCGCACCCGGCCCAGCACGCTGTTCGTGGCCGAGGACATCGCCCTCGACCGTGCCCTGTCGCGAAAGCTGGACGCGCCCTACTGGTTCGACAACCGGCGCTTTCCGGGCGCCGTCGATATCCGGGTGGCCGTGCCGGGCGGTTCCCTGCGGATCATCGCCCCCCGGGAGCGGGCCTTCGCCACCTCGGCCCCGATCTTTGTCCTCTGGCTGGCCGTGGCGACCCTGCTCCTGACCACCATCGCAGTGCTGTTCATCCGCAACCAGGTGCGGGCCATCGAACGGCTGGCCGAGGCCGCCAACGCCTTCGGCAAGGGGATAGACGGGCCGGTCTTCAAGCCCTACGGCGCCCGGGAAGTGCGCGACGCCGCCCAGGCCTTCATCTCCATGAAGGGCCGTATCCAGCGCTATATCGAACAGCGGACCGTGCTCCTGGCCAGCGTCAGCCACGACCTGCGCACCCCCCTGACCCGCCTCAAGCTGGAAATGGCCCTGGCCGAACCCTCGGAACGGACCGAGGCCATCAAGCGCGACCTGGCCGAGATGGGCCACATGATCGACGAATATCTGGAGTTCGCCCGGGGCGAGGGGGGCGAAGCGGTTGAGACCACCTCCATGGAAGACCTGCTGGGCCAGATCTGCGACGACGCCCGGCGGGCCGGCGCCGAGGTTGCGCTGACCACCACCCCGGGGCTGATGGCCGAAGTCCGGCCGGGCGCCATCCGGCGGGCCGTGGTCAACCTGATCTCCAATGCCGCCGGGTTCGGGGACAGGGTCCAGGTCAGCGCCGGACGCAGTCCGGCCGGAAGCCTGGAGATCATCGTCGAGGACAATGGCCCCGGCATTGCCCCCGACCTCTATGAAGAGGCGTTTCGGCCCTTCGGCCGGCTGGATGAATCCCGCAACCAGAACCGCAAGGGCGTCGGCCTGGGGCTGGCCATAGCCCGGGACGTGGCGCGCAGCCATGGCGGGGATGTCATCCTCAACCGTTCCAGCCTGGGCGGGCTCAAGGCCGTCATCCGGTTGCCCGGTTGAGACCGGACGGCTGACGTCCGCTCAGTCCGGCCAGAGTTCGGTCACGCCGCCCTTGCGATTGAGAATGTGGGTCGCCCGCTTGATCAGCATCAGCAGCCGCTCGATCCGGGCTTCCTTCTCGTAGGACAGGTCGGCCCGGGCCAGGCCTTCCAGCATGAAGCGGGCAAGGTCCCGGCTGGCCTGGAACCGGGGGCCGGCGCCGGCATGCAGCATCTTCAGGAAGTGATCGCCGATCTGGGCCCGGTCGAATTCGGCCCTGGCCGGGGCGATCAGGCTGGCCACCGTGGCATCCGTGCGGGCTGCTGTTTCGAGTTCCGTGAAGGCCGCAAAGGCTGGATGGCGCAACAGCTCCCAGTAGCTGTCGATGGCATGCTCGGTAACATCCGCTCCGGGGGGCAGGTCTTCGGCTGCCCGGCGAAACAGCAGGGAGCGCTCGGCCTGGAGATGCTCGATCACCCCCTGCAGAAGGTCATCACGGGTCGGGAAATGATACAGCATCGCCCCGCGGGTGATGCCCGCGGCCTCGGCGACGGCGGCGTTTGTCGCGGCGGCATAGCCCAGGCGGGCGATCACCTTGACCGCCTCTTCGAGGATCCGGGCGCGGGTCCGCCGTGACTTGGGCGTGTCCCGTTCTTTTCGTCGTTCCGGCATGGCCGTCACTTAGGGTGGCGCCGGCGTTCCGACAATGGTTTTGGGGGTCGGAAGGCGAGTTCACGAAAGCGACACGCAATCAGCCTAGCGGACAGGCTTTATTGCGACTTCGGGGGTCGGAACATGAGCGATGAACCGACGGTTCGGCGTTATCGCAGCCTTTTCATTTCGGATGTTCATCTGGGAACCAGCGGCTGCCAGGCCGAACTGCTGCTGGATTTCATCCGCCATGTGGAATGCGAGAACCTGTTCCTGGTCGGCGACATCGTCGATGGCTGGAAGCTGAAGGGCGGCTGGCACTGGCCCCAGGCCCATAACGACGTCCTGCAGAAGATCCTGCGCATGGCCCGCAAGGGCGCCAACGTCACCTATATCCCCGGCAACCATGACGAGTTTGCCCGCGACTTCTGCGGCGTTCATTTTGGCGGGGTGATCGTCGCCCGGGACGTCCTGCATGAAACCGCTGACGGCCGGCGGTTTCTGGTCACCCATGGGGACGAGTTTGACGGCGTGGTCCAGCATGCCCGCTGGCTCGCCTTTCTCGGCGATTGGTCCTATAGAACGCTCCTGATGCTGAACACCCTGCTCAACCGCGCCCGGCGCCGGATGGGTCTGGGTTACTGGAGCCTCTCGGCTTTTCTGAAGGTCAAGGTGAAGAACGCTTTGCAATTCATCGAACGGTTCGAAGAGGCCGTGGCGGAAGAAGCCCGTCGCCGCGGCGCCGACGGCGTCATCTGCGGCCATATCCACAAGGCCGAGATGCGCCAGATCGGCGACATCCTCTATGTCAACGACGGCGACTGGGTCGAAAGCTGCACGGCCCTGGCCGAGCATGAGGATGGCCGGCTGGAAATCATCGAATGGGCCAAGGAGCGGTCCTGGTCGATGATCAACCGCGCCAGCGGCGCAGACCGGTCGTCCGAGTCCCCGGCAGAGGCTCTGGGCGAGGCGGCCGTCGCCTGATGCGGATCCTGATGGCGACAGACGCCTGGGAGCCCCAGGTCAATGGCGTTGTCCGAACCCTGACCCGGGTGATCAGCGAACTTCGCGACATGGGTCACGAGGTCGAGATCATCAGTCCCGACCAGTTCAAGACCGTCCCCCTGCCGACCTATTCGGAAATCCGGCTGGCCATCGGCGCGGACGAGGCGGTGCGCGAGCGCTTCAAGGCCTTTGAGCCGGAGGCCATCCATATCGCCACCGAGGGCACCCTTGGCCTGGCGGCCCGGCGGGTCTGCCTGGAATGGAAGCTGCCCTTCACGACCAGCTACCACACCCGGTTTCCGGAATATGTCTCGGCCCGGCTGCCCCTGCCCCTGGCGGCGGGCTATGCCTACATGAAATGGTTCCACAAGCCGTCGGGGCGGCTGATGGTCGCCACCCCGACCATGCAGAAGGAACTTGAGGCCCACGGCTTCCGCAACATCTCGCCCTGGTCCCGGGGCGTGGACACCGAACTCTTCCATCCCCGCCTGCGCCAGCCCGACATCTTCAAGGACCTGCCAAGGCCGATCTTCCTGAACGTCGGGCGGATCGCGGTGGAAAAGAACATCGAGGCGTTTGCGCGCCTCGACCTGCCCGGCTCCAAGGTCATTGTCGGCGATGGCCCGCAACGGGAAGAACTGGCGGCCCGCTATCCCGAGGTGGTGTTTGTCGGGGCGAAGTTCGGCGAGGAACTGGCGGCCCATTTCGCCTGCGCCGACGTCTTCGTCTTCCCGTCCCTGACCGACACCTTCGGCCTGGTGATCCTGGAGGCCATGGCGGCCGGCACTCCGGTGGCCGGCTTCTCGGCCCCGGGCCCCATCGACATCATACCGGAGTCCGGGGCGGGCGCCCTGGCGCCGGGCAAGACCGACGGTCTGCTGGAGGCCTGTCTGGCCTGTCTGGACCTGGACCGCGCGGCGGTGAGGACCTTTGCCGAAAAGTTTTCCTGGCGAGCCTGCGCAGAGGAATTCCTGCGCAACCTGCAGCCCTATCCGGAACCGGAAAAGACCCGGTTCTGGCGGCGCCTGCGCCGGCTGGCCCGGCTGCGGCGGCGGGAGAAGCCGGCGGCCTGACGCGCAGGGCGATCTCAGGATTTCTCGTCCAGTTCTCCCAGGATCATGATCTTCTGCCAGACCTTGCGGCCCAGATCGGTGCAGAGGGTCTCCACATCGCCAGCGGCGGCGATCACCACATGATCCTCGGTCTCTCCGGCCATCAGGGCTGACAGCTTGCCCGTCAGGGCCAGCATCTCGGCGCAGTACTCGAGATACCGGGCCAGGCCAAACCGGGACATGGTGCGGGCCGGCGAGGAGGGGGTGCGCGGCCCCTGGTTCAGGATCACCGTCGGGTCCTTGGTCAGCTGATGCATGTCGACCACATGGGCGAAGGCCCGAAGCTGGTGCAGCCAGGTCTGGATGCGCTGTCGCCGCAGCCGCTCCTCCAGGGTCAGCAGGAACCACATGCCGGCAAACATCAGCACCATCAGATTGACGCCGGACTCGATGACCGGGGTCAGCACCACCGGGTCGGCGCCGGCACGCAGGGCGGACCAGTCCACCTGGCTGCCGATCCAGACCTGAGCGGACAGGCCCGACACCAGAACCAGAAACACAAGGAAGCGAAGCCCCAGATAGGGCTTGGTCAGGGCGCGGGTGCGCCGCCCGGCGACGCCGGCCACGGCCGCGAGTTCCTCTGCGACACCGGCCAGCCCGGAATCCGGAAACCGCTCGGCGACCCGGTCCCTCAGACGGTCGGCGGTCTGGGCGACCATTTCCGGGTCGAGCCGTCGATAGGGCTGGGCCGATTTCCTCGCCATCTTTCAAAGGTCCCCGCAGGCTCTGGACGAACCAAACCACCAATTGCTCCGAAGCGCTACGGCTCTTCGCCCTCTTCCTGGTAGCCCACCAGGGCCAGGGCCCGGGCCGGCTGGCCTTGAAGCTCGCACCAGCGGAGCAGGCCCTCTTCCCGGCCATGGGTGATCCAGACCTCCCCCGGCGAAAGCTCGGTCAGGGTGGCGGTCAGTTCGTCCCAGTCGGCATGGTCGCTGATCACCAGGGGCAGCTCGACACCCCTTTGCCGGGCCCGGGCGCGTACGCTCATCCAGCCGGAACAGAAGGCCGCGATGGGATCGGCGAACCGGCGGGACCAGCGGTCGGCCATGGCTGAAGGCGGGCAGACGACAATCTCGCCGGCGAAATCCTGCTTCCGGTCCAGGGTCGCCGGCGACAGGGGCCCCAGATCGACGCCGTGGGCCTCGTACAGGCGGTTCAGGGACTCCATCGCCCCGTGAACATAGAGGGTCCGGTCCCAGCCGGCCTCGCGCAGCAAACGGATGACCCGTTGCGCCTTGCCCAGCGAATAGGCCCCCAGCATGTGGGTGCGGTCCGGAAACTGGGCGACGCTGTCCAGCACCCGGGCGATCTGGCTGGCGTCATCGGGATGGCGAAACACCGGCAGGCCGAAGGTCGCCTCGGTAATGAAGACATCGCAGGGCACCGGTTCGAATGGGGCGCAGGTGGGGTCCCGCCGTCGCTTGTAGTCGCCGCTGACCACCATGGTCAGGCCCTTCCAGCGCACCACGGCCTGGGCCGAGCCCAGGACATGGCCGGCCGGGGCCAGGCTGATCTTGACCCCGTTGAGCGTTGTCATCTGGCCATAGGGGCTGGCCTGGGTCTGTCCGGCGAAACCCTCGCCATAGCGGGCGGCCATGATGGCCAGGGTCTGGGGCGTGGCCAGAACGGCGCCATGTCCGGCGCGCGCGTGGTCGGCATGGCCATGGGTGATGACGGCCCGGGCCACGGGGCGCACCGGGTCGACATAAAAGTCCCCAGGCGGACAATAGAGCCCCGCCGGGGTGGGGTGCAGAAGGTCTTCAGGCCTCATGCATCTGGATATAGCCAGAAATGGGCCTTAAGACCGCTGGCATGAGCGATGAGACCGAAACAATGCGCAACATGGCGCAGGGCATGAACCAGGGCAGCCCCCATGCACGGGCCCTGGGGTTCCAGGTGGTCAGCATGGAGGACGGCGTCGCCATCATGACCGCGCCCTATCTGGACATCATGGTCGGCGACCCGGACACCGGCGTCATTGCCGGCGGCGTGGTGACCACCCTGCTGGACCATTGCTGCGGATCGGCGGTCCATATCGCCATGAAGCAGTTCCGGATCATCGCCACCCTGGACCTGCGGATCGACTACATGCGGTCGGCCAAGCCGCGGATGCCGATCTTCGCCCGGGCCGAATGCTACAAGGTCACCCGGTCCGTCGCCTTCGTCCGGGCCGTGGCCTATGACGAAACGCCAGACGATCCGGTCGCCGCCGCCCAGGCCGCCTTCATGCTGGACTCCAGCACCGCCAGACCCTTCTCCGGGATGTCCCGCAAGACCGAGGGAGGCGCGGCATGAGCGAGGCGAACGAGCGACTCCAGGCGATGCTGGAGCGTATTCCCTATGCCCGGTTCCTGGGCCTGAAGGCAGAACTGGCCGGGGATGAGATGACCCTGATCCTGCCCTTTGGGATGCATATTGTCGGCAACCCGGTTCTGCCCGCCATCCATGGCGGGGTGCTGGGCGCCTTCATGGAAATGACCGCCCTGGCCCAGCTGTCCCTGAAGGAGGGCCAGGAACGCCAGCCCAGGATCATTGATGTCTCGGTGGAGTATTTGCGTTCGGGCCGGTCCCTGACCACCTATGCCCGGGCCGATATCAAGAAGGTCGGCCGGCGGATCGCCAATGTCCATGTCGAGGCCTGGCAGGAACAGCGGGCCCAGCCGATCGCCGCCCTGCGCGCCCATTTCCTGATCGGCCCGGCCGAGGCCTGATCGCCCTGGCCCGCAAGCATGTCAATCTGGGAACCGCCCCGGCCAAGGGCGAGCTGGCGCAGAAGACCTGCCTGTCCTGCGGCCGTCCGTTCAGCTGGCGACGCAAATGGGCGCGGGACTGGGACCAGGTCAAATACTGCTCCGACCGTTGCCGCAGCGCCGGGTAAACAGCCTGTAACAATCTGAATTGTTGTTTACTCTCTTACAAAGGCGTCATGACGCAGCCTTAACAAGCCTTTTCGAAAGTCATCGAGTATTCCCCTGATCACCGGGGCGCAGGGACGCGCCACCACACAGACAGAGGGACACGAAGACTATGAGAAACCGTATCAGCAACCTGGCCAGCCTGCTTCTGGCGACGCTGCCCGTCATCGTCATTGCGGGTGTGGCCCATATCGAATCCGCCGCACGCGTCGTTGGACTGTGATCCGCGCCGCAGGGCTCCACCGGGCCTGACCTCCCCCCGAATGGCCCGGTGGAGCCGCATGGCAAATGACAGAGGCGCCCCTTGCGAGGGGCGTTTTTGCGTTTGGAGGCAGCCCGGCTGGCTGTGTTAGGATTGGCCATGATCGCCCCCGGCCCGACCCTCCAGACTGCCCGCCTGACCCTGCGGCCTCCGGCCCGCGAGGATTTCGACGCCTGGTGCGCCATGATGGCCGACGAGGAAACCGCCCGCCATATTGGCGGACTGCAGGTTCCGTCCCAGGTCTGGCGGTCGATGATGGCCTTCGCCGGGGCCTGGACCCTGGAAGGCTTCAGCATGTTCAGCGTCATCGAGCGCGAGACCGGCGCCTGGATCGGCCGCATAGGGCCCTGGACCCCTGAAGGCTGGCCTGGAACCGAGGTCGGCTGGGGCCTGTCCCGCCAGAGCTGGGGCCGGGGCTATGCCACCGAGGCCGCCATCGCTGCCATCGACTGGGCCTTTGACCATCTGGGCTGGACCGAAGTCATCCACACCATCGATGCGGCCAATACGGGCTCCCAGAATGTCGCCCGGCGCCTGGGCTCGACCCTCCTGCGCGAAGACCGCCTGCCGCCGCCGTTCCACGAAAAGCCCATCGATGTCTGGGGCCAGAGCCGGGAGCAGTGGCGGGGGCGGTGACAGCGCCAACTGCCGTCGCGCCGTAACGCCTCAAAACCACCCCGCCTCCCGCAGCGCCCGGGCATAGGCGCGGCTGACGGGGGCCTCGATGCCGCTCTTGAGGGACAGGGTGGCCCGGCCGTCACCCCGGCGGGCGCTGGTCACGGCGCCCTTCGCCACCCACCAGGAGCGGTGGGTCTGGGCGCCCTCTATCCCCTCCAGCTCGGCCACGGCGTCGCTCAGTCGCAGCAGGATCAGGTCCTGGCCCCGGCTGGTATGGAGTCGCAGATAATGGTCCTCGGCCGAGACGGCATAGAGTTCGGCGCCCTTCAGCCGGGCGGGAAAGCGTTCCAGGAACCGGGGCGGGCCTGAGCCGGCAGCGGCGGCGTGGGTCTGGGCCGGCTGTCGCTGGACCACATAGTTCAGGGCGGTCATGGCGGCTGTTATCAGCACCACCGGCAGGATGAAGTCCGCCATGTTGCTGATCTCCGGCCGTCCATTGCCAAGGGTCAGGCCGGTGATCAGCCAGATCAGCACCACCAGGGGCGGGGTCAGGATGGCGAACACCGCCAAGCCCTGGATCACCGGGCTGGACTGCAAGGGGCCCCGTTCCACCAGAAACGAGGCCAGGGTGCCGCAGAGTGTGCCCGCCAGGATCACCGCCACCCAATAGGCCAGCCTTATGCCGATCGGCGCCTGACCCGTATTGAAGGCCCCGCTGAACGCCAGGAACAGGGCGGCGGCCAGGGACAGGCCAATGGCCCGGGTCCAGGGATGAGCCGCCAGTCGCGAAGCGCCAACGGACAGGCCTGGCCGTTCACGAACCGGACCTGCCGGCTCACGGTTTGGCGGCTGCAGGCTCAAGGGCGGCCGCCTATCGATGAGACCGTCATCCACCGCCCCACCGGAAGTCTCCACATGCCAGCCCGGCCCCCACGACCCGAACCGGTTCTCACTTCCCTTTTCGCCGCTGGCCGAGGTCAGGCGCAAGGGGTCCCGGCACGGTCTGCAGCGGCAGACGCGATCCTGTCCTCAACCCGCCTGACCAAGGATGCTGCATAATGAGCCTTTCCGCTGCATCCGAAACCCGGACCCGCAGGCCCGGGATCCGCGCCCTCGGCATTGCCGCTCCGGCTGTCGCCTTCGGGGTTCTGGCCCTGTTGCTGGGGCCCCAGGCCCTCAAGGCCGCGTCCCAGGCGCAGTTTCATGGACCGGATCTGACCCTGTTCCTGAAACAGTCCCTGGTGGTCCAGATCCATATCCTGGCCGCCCTGGGCACGGTGGTGGTGGGCGGAATCCTGCTGACCGCCCGCAAGGGCCGGCTTTTCCACCGCACCGGCGGCTGGACCTGGGCCGTGCTGATGGCGGTCACCGCCGGCTCCTCATTGTTCATCATGGGGCTGAACGGCGACCACTGGTCCTTCATCCACCTGCTCAGCGGATGGACCCTGATCGTCCTGCCCCTGGCTCTGGTCGCCGCCCGCCGGCACAATGTCCAGGCCCACAAGCGCAGCATGACCAGCCTCTATTGGGGCGCCTCGATCGCCGCCGGGCTTTTCACCTTCATTCCCGGCCGGCTGATGTGGCGGCTGTTCTTCGGATGACCCTTTGCTTGCAAGAGGGGCGGAAGCGGGCCTAACCATGGGCGATGACTGACCTTCAGGATCGACCGCGCAAGGACGGCCGGGGACGCCCGGCCAAGGCCGCCGGCATCGACATGCGCCAGGCCATCCTGGATTCCGCCGAGGGCCTGTTCGCCCGGCATGGCTTTTACGGGGTGACAACCCGGCAGGTCGCCGCCGAGGCCGGGGTGGATACGGCCCTGATCCACTACTACTTCGGGGCCAAGCGGGAACTGTTCGACGCGGTGTTCCTGCGCCGGGCCGAGATCCTGAACGACGAGCGAGCCGCCTCCATGGCCGCCTATGAAGCGGCCCATCCCGGCGCCATGACGGCCGTCGGGGTGATCACGGCCTTCATTGATCCCCTGATCGAGCGCTCCCTGAACGGCGGACCGGGCTGGAAGAACTATTTCGCCCTGGTGGCCCAGGTGAACAACACCCCGACCTGGGGCGGCGAGACCATGCACCGGTTTTTCGATCCGGTCGTCCGCCAGCTGGTCGAGACACTCAAGCGGGCCCATCCGGACGCCCCCCTGGCCGATCTCTACTGGGGTTATCAGTTCCTGACCGGCTCGATGATGCTGGCCCTTTCCGAGACCGGCCGGATCGATCAGCTGTCGGAGGGGCTTTGCCGCTCCAGCGATCTGGAGGCGGTGCGCGCCCGGCTGTTCCGCTATTGCGCGGCCGGGTTCGAGGCCCTGATCCGGACCGCCTGAGCCGGACTCCCGGCCAGCTGCGCCCACTGTGGCGCCATTTCATCATGTGGTGAAAAAACGGCGAAACGGCGCCCTTGGCCGTTGCGCGCCGGGCCGTGCTGACTCACAGTCAGCTCAAATTCCCGCTTCGGTGAATTTTTGGATCAGACAGCGTCCGCCAACGGACCGGCAGGCCATGCGGCCGATGAGCGACGCCTTTAGGGAGGGCGAAACGATGAAGACCATGTGGAAAGCCATGCTTCTGGCCGGCTGCGCCTGGGGCGCAGTCTCGACGGGCGCCTATGCCCAGGACGTCGCCGCCAGCGGCGAGACGGAAGTCGGCGAGGTGGTCGTCACCGCCCGTCGCCGCGAGGAAAACCTGAAGGACGTTCCGGTCGCCGTCTCGGCGGTCAGCGAACAGGCCCTGGAGCGGACCGGCGGTGTCGACATCACCATCATCGGCCAGATCACCCCCAACGCCACGGTCCAGGCCGCCCGGGGCACCAACTCCACCCTGATCAGCTTCATCCGCGGCGTCGGCCAGCAGGACCCGCTCTGGGGCTTCGAGCCCGGCGTCGGCCTCTATATCGATGACGTCTATGTCGCCCGCCCCCAGGGCGCGGTGCTGGACGTGTTCGACATCCAGCGCATCGAAGTGCTGCGCGGCCCCCAGGGCACACTGTACGGCCGCAACACCATCGGCGGCGCCATCAAATATGTGACCAAGCGCCTGGGCAACGAAGCGGAAGCGACCCTCAAGGGCGCGGTCGGTTCCTACAATCAGCGTGATCTGGTCGCCTCGGGCAGCCTGCCTCTGGGCGACACCTTCGCCGTGGGCGGCACCTTCGCCATCTACAAGCGCGACGGGTTCGGCGAAAACATCAACACCGGCGCCGAACATTACGACAAGGACGTCCAGGCCGCCCGCCTGTCGGCCGAATGGACCCCCAGCGAAGAGCTGTTCTTCCGTCTGGCCGGCGACTGGGTGCAGGACGATTCCAACCCCCGCCACGGCTATCGTGAAGTCCAGGCCCTGACCGCCGGCGGCGTTCCGATCCCCGGCGGCGCGCCGCTCGGCGACGTCTATGACACCCAGGCGGGGGTCGGCGACAAGAACGACGTCCGCACCCGCGGCCTGTCCTTCACCGGACAATGGGACATCAGCGACAGCCTGACCTTCAAGTCGATCAGCGCCTATCGCGACGGCGACACCAAGACCGTCATCGATTTCGACGGCCTGCCCGCCGCCATCCTGGACATCCCGGCCTATTATGCCGACGAGCAGTTCACCCAGGAACTGCAGCTGCTCTATACGGGCGAGCGGGTCCAGGGCGTGGCTGGCCTGTATTACCTCGACGGCACCGCCGAAGGCGCCTTCGACACCATCCTCAGCCAGGCCGGTATCGTCATCGGCACCGGCGGCAGCGTGAAGACCAAGAGCTACGCGGCCTTCGCCGACGTCAGCATCGACGTCACGGACCGGTTCAAGGTCTCGGTGGGCGGTCGCTGGACCCAGGACGAGAAGGAAGGCACGGTCTTCCGCGCCAACTATCTGGGCGCCACCCGCAGCCCGCTGAATGGCGGAACGCCCCGGGCTCCTCTGCTGGTGCGGTCCAACTACACCAACGACAACACCTTCGAGAAGTTCACCCCCCGGGTCAGCCTGAGCTATGACCTGACCGACGACCTGACCACCTATCTGTCCTACGGCCAGGGCTTCAAGTCGGGCGGCTTCGACATGCGCGGCGACGTCTTCCTGACGCCGCAGACGGTCAAGGGCTATGATCCGGAAACCGTCGACAGCTATGAACTGGGCCTCAAGGGCTCGCTCCATGACGGCAAGATCAGCTTCGCCACGGCCCTGTTCAAGGCTGAGTACAAGGACCAGCAGGTCACCACCCAGGTTCCAGTCGGCGCCGGCATCGCCAGCTTCGTCGACAATGTCGGCTCGTCCGACATGTGGGGCTGGGAGCTGGAAAGCACCCTGCGCTTCACCGAAAACCTGCGGGCCGGTGTGACCCTGGGCTACATCAAGGCCGAGTACAACGATTTCATCCGCTTCTATCCGGCGGGCGCAATCAACCCCCTGACCGGAACCGTGGTCCCGGCCGGCGGCGTCTATCTGAACATCGCCGACCTGGCCGAATTCCAGAACACGCCGGAATGGACCGGCAACGTCAACGCGACCTGGACCCTGGACGTGGCCGGCGGCGACCTGGCCATCACCCCCAGCGCCTCGTTCCGCGACAAGTACCGGCAGTTCGAGTTCGCAGCCCCCCTGCTGGACCAGAAGGCCTTCTGGCTGGCCGACCTCAGCGCTGTCTGGACGGCGCCCGGCGGCGGCTGGAAGCTGACCTTCACCGGCAAGAACCTCACCGATGAACGCTACCGGATCGGCGGCTACAACTTCCCGCAGTCGTCCGGCGTCCTGTTCGGCAACTCGGTGGTCGGCTTCTACGGCCCGCCCCGCACCCTGACGGTCGGGGCCGAAGTGAAGTTCTGATCCAGGGCCTCTGGAACCAGGGGGCGGTCCGGCGACGGGCCGCCCCTTTTTCTTGCCTGATTGCCAATACCTGCCGCAAAACCTGCCCCCTGTCCGTCGGAGCCCGTCCATGACCACGCCGCAAGCCAAGGCGCCCAGCGGGGGCTATCGAACCTATGTCCTGGCGATCCTGATCGTCGTCTACACCTTCAACTTCCTGGACCGGCAGATCCTCGGCATCCTGGCCGGATCGATCAAGGCTGACCTGGGCCTGACCGACAGCCAGCTGGGCCTGATGGGCGGCCTGGCCTTCGCGCTCTTCTATACGGGCCTGGGCATCCCGGTGGCCTGGCTGGCTGACCGGAGCAGCCGAACCTGGATCATGACCGGCGCCCTGACCATCTGGAGCGGCTTCACAGCCCTTTGCGGCCTGGCCACCGGCTTCTGGCAGCTGTTCCTCTGCCGCATGGGCGTCGGGATCGGCGAGGCCGGCGGCACGGCCCCGGCCTACAGCCTGATCTCCGACTATTTTCCGCCCAGCCATCGGGCCCGGGCCCTGGCAGCCTACAGTTTCGGCATCCCCATCGGCAGTGCGCTTGGCATCCTGTTTGGCGGGCTGATTGCCGCCGCCATCGACTGGCGAACGGCCTTTGTCGCCGTCGGGCTCTGCGGCGTTCTGCTGGCGCCGATCTTCCGCCTGACGGTCCGCGACCCAAGGCGAGGCGGCTGGTTCGAGGCTGAAGGCGAGGCGGCGCCGCCCACCCAGCCGCCCGCCGCCAGCCTGCCGGCAGTCATGAAGACCCTGTTGCCCAAGCCGAGCTTCTGGTTGCTGTCCCTGGGTGCTGCGGCGTCTTCGGTCTGCGGCTATGGCGTGGCCTTCTGGCTGCCCAGCTTCTTCGAGCGCAGCCTCGGCCTCGGGCTGGTGGACCGGTCGCTGTTCCTGGGGGCGCTGACTCTGGTCGGCGGCGTGGCGGGCGTCTGGGGCGGGGGCTGGCTGGCCGACCGGTTCGGCGGAAAATCCAAGTCAGCCTATCCCCTGGTCCCGGCCATCGCCTTCCTGATGGCCCTGCCCTGTTTCTTCCTGGCCATCGGCGCGACAAACCTCTGGGTCGCCTTTTTCCTGTTCCTGATCCCCCAGGGGCTGAATCTGGCCTGGCTGGGGCCGATCATCACCTCGATCCAGCATCTGGTGCCCGGCCAGATGCGCTCGACGGCGTCCGCCGCCTTTCTGTTCATCAACAACCTGATCGGCCTGGGCCTGGGCACCTGGTATTTCGGCGCCGTGTCCGACGCCCTGCAGCCGCAGTTCGGCGCCGCCAGCCTGAAATATGCGATCTACAGCGGACTGGCCTTCTATCTGGTCAGCGCTGGCCTTTTTTTACTGGCCAGCCGCAGGCTCAAGCAGGACTGGGTAGACTGACCTGCACAAGGATCGGGCGTTGAAAGGGTCAATCGACCGCCAGGCCCGCAGACCGGCGGCCGAACAGTCCCTCCAAGGTCAGGCGGAAAGGTAGTTTCCACCTACCGCAGGGTCCGGGTTGCGCGGCCCCTTGTGCGGCGCCTATAACCCCCCGGCCCGCGGCAAAGCGGGCGCTTCCCGCCAGGCGAGCCCTTTCAAGCGATGAATATTCACGAACACCAGGCCAAGGCCGTCCTCGCCGAATTCGGCGCCCCCGTTCCCCGCGGCTTTGCCGCGTTTACCCCGGAAGAGGCGGCCGCCGCCGCCGAAAAGCTGGGTGGACCGGTCTATGTTGTGAAGAGCCAGATCCATGCCGGCGGCCGGGGCAAGGGCCGTTTCGAGGGCCTGGGTCCGGACTCCAAGGGCGGCGTCCGCGTCGTCAAGTCTGTCGCCGATGTGCGCAGCAACGCCGAGGAAATGCTGAACCGGGTCCTGGTGACCCATCAGACGGGTCCCAAGGGCAAGCAGGTGAACCGCCTCTACATCGAGGAAGGCGCCGACATCGCCAAGGAATTCTACCTCTCCCTGCTGGTCGACCGCGAAACCAGCCGCGTGTCTGTGGTGGCCTCGACCGAAGGCGGCATGGACATCGAGGAGGTGGCCCACAGCACGCCCGACAAGATCCATACCTTCTCCATCGATCCGGCGACCGGCGTCATGGCCCATCATGGCCGCACGCTCTCCAAGTCGCTCGGCCTCAGCGGCGGTCTGGCCAAGGAGGCCGGCGTGCTTCTGGGCAGGCTCTACGCCGCCTTCCTGGCCAAGGACATGGAGATGCTGGAGATCAACCCGCTGATCGTCACCGGCGACGATCACCTGCGGGTCCTGGACGCCAAGATCAGCTTCGACGGCAACGCCCTGTTCCGCCATCCCGACATCGTCGCCCTGCGCGACGAGACCGAGGAAGACGCCAAGGAGATCGAGGCCAGCAAGTATGACCTCAGCTACATCGCCCTGGACGGCGAAATCGGCTGCATGGTCAATGGCGCCGGCCTGGCCATGGCCACCATGGACATCATCAAGCTCTATGGCGCAGAACCGGCCAACTTCCTGGATGTCGGCGGCGGCGCCAGCAAGGAAAAGGTGACGGCGGCCTTCAAGATCATCACCGCGGACCCCAACGTCAAAGGCATCCTGGTCAACATCTTCGGCGGTATCATGCGCTGCGACATCATCGCCGAGGGCGTCATCGCCGCGGTCAAGGAAGTCGGGCTGACCGTTCCCCTGGTGGTTCGCCTGGAAGGCACCAATGTCGAGCTTGGCAAGCAGATCATCCGGGACTCCGGTCTCAACGTGATCGCCGCCAATGACCTGTCCGACGGCGCCGAAAAGATCGTCAAGGCAGTCCGCGGCTGATGCTGCCGGCCCTGGCCTCCCTGTTGCTGATGACCCAGGCGGCTCCGGTCGCCGGGGTCGATGCGCGGCTGGACGCCTTCAAGGCCGCCTGTCTGCCCGAGCACCGGAGCCCGGAAAAGCGCCCGGCCGTCTTTGCCCGCGAGGGCTGGCGCGCCACGCCGGACGCTGACCATCCGATGCTCGCCGAAGTCCTGAAGCTGTCACGGTCGGAAATGGCCGATGACGAGGCCGAGGACATCCACGGCGAGCTGGGCGCCTGGCGCAAGAACCTTTCGGGCCATCCGGTCTATCTGGTGATGACGGTCGCCCGGTCCGATGTGATGAGCCTGACCGGCTGCTATCTGTTCGACTTCGCAGCCCCGGCCATTGCACCCGATCCCATCACGGCCTGGCTCCAGGAAGCCCCGGCCCAGACCGTGAACAATGTCGGCCTGACCGCCCAGATCTGGAATGTCGAAGGCATAGAGGGGGTCTGGGACCTCCAGAACAGCTTCGTCGCCGCCGGGACCCAGGCCGCCAATGTGGTCGGCTATCACGGCATGAGCATCCAGATGACCTCGACGGTCCTTGACGCCGCCAAGACCGCGCCCTGAAGAAACCATGAGCGCGCCCCTCACCCCATTCCCGCATGCGCCGCTGGTCGGCCTCTCCCTTTCCCGCCTCTAGAGACAAGTCCTCATGTCCATCCTCATCGACAAGAACACCAAGGTCATCTGTCAGGGCATCACCGGCAGCCAGGGCACCTTCCACAGTGAACAGGCCATGGCCTACGGCACGAAGATGGTCGGCGGCGTGACCCCCGGAAAGGGCGGTTCGACCCATATCGGCCTGCCGGTGTTCGACACCGTCGGCGAGGCTGTCGAGGCCACCGGCGCCGACGCCTCGGTCATCTACGTGCCGCCGCCCTTCGCCGCCGACAGCATCTGCGAAGCCATCGCCGCCGAGATCCCGCTGATCGTCTGCATCACCGAAGGCATTCCGGTTGCCGACATGGTCCGGGTCAAGCGCTCCCTGTCCGGCTCCAAGTCGCGGCTGATCGGCCCCAACTGCCCCGGCGTCCTGACCCCGAACCAGTGCAAGATCGGCATCATGCCGGGCGGCATCTTCTCGGCCGGCAGCGTCGGCGTCGTGTCCCGCTCGGGCACCCTGACCTATGAAGCGGTGTTCCAGACCACCAATGTCGGCCTTGGCCAGACCAGCGCCGTGGGCATCGGCGGCGACCCCGTCAAGGGCACCGAATTCATCGATATCCTGGAAATGTACCTGGCCGATCCGGACACCAAGTCGATCATCATGATCGGCGAGATCGGCGGCAGCGCCGAGGAAGACGCCGCCCAGTTCATCGCCGATGAGCGCCGGCGCGGCCGGTCCAAGCCCATGGTCGGCTTCATCGCCGGCGTCACGGCCCCGCCTGGCCGTCGCATGGGCCATGCCGGCGCCATCATCTCCGGCGGCAAGGGCGGCGCGGGCGACAAGACCGCCGCCATGGAAGCCGCCGGCATCCGGGTCTCGCCGTCTCCGGCGCAGCTCGGCGAGACCCTGGTCGAGGTCCTGCGGGGCTGATCGACGGGCGGCCGGCCCCCGTATTTGGGGGGGAACCGGCCATCCCGGGCGCGCCCGGTCTTGATTAATCGACCAAAAACCATCCGACGCTGCGCCTTTAGCTCCCCATAAACAGGTGGAACGCCTATATGGGGGCCACATTGTTTGGACCGCTCACCGGGGCGGTGACGAAGGCGCAAGTGACATGGCGGACGACGCGGGAATCCTGAACCAGGTTCTGACCGAAACCTCCTTCCTCTACGGCGGCAACGCCGCCTTTGTGGAAGACCTCTATGCCCGCTGGGCCGAGGCGCCCGGTTCGGTGGATCCCTCCTGGCAGGCCTTCTTCGCCTCCCTTCATGAACAGGCTGACGCGGTCAAGGCTGCGACCGCCAAACCGCCCTGGAGCCAGGACCGCCCGGCCCCGACACGCCCCGACTGGCTTCCGGCGCTGGATGGCCAATGGCCTGCCGCCGCCGCCGTCGGCGCCAAGGTCGCCAAGGCCATCGAGAGCCGTGCTCCGGAAGCCAGTGTCGAGACCATCCGCGCCGCCACCCTGGATTCCCTGCGGGCCATCATGATGATCCGCGCCTACCGGATGCGCGGCCACCTGAAGGCCAGGCTGGACCCGCTGGGCATCGCCATCACCCCGGGCGACGCCTCCGAACTGGACCCGGCCGCCTACGGGTTTTCCGAGGCGGACATGGACCGCCCGATCTTCCTGGACTACGTGCTGGGTCTGGAGACCTCGACGGCCCGGGAAATTCTCTCGATCCTGCGGCGGACCTACTGCGGCGCGGTGGGCGTGCAGTACATGCACATCTCCACGCCCCAGGAAAAAGGCTGGATCCAGGAGCGGATCGAAGGCCGCGACAAGGAAATCGTCTTCAGCAAGGAGGGCAAGATCGCCATCCTCAAGAAGCTGATCGAGGCCGAAGGGTTCGAACGCTTCCTGCAGAAGCGCTTCCCCGGCACCAAGCGGTTTGGCCTGGACGGCGGCGAGGCCTGTATCCCGGCCCTGGAACAGATCATCAAGCGCGGCGGCGCGCTTGGCGTCCGGGACATTGTCCTGGGCATGCCGCACCGGGGGCGCCTGAACGTCCTGGCGGCGGTGATGGGCAAACCCTACCACGTGATCTTCCACGAGTTCCAGGGCGGCACCTCCCTGCCCTCGGACGTCGAGGGCTCGGGCGACGTCAAGTATCACCTGGGGGCCAGCTCGGACCGCAGCTTCGACGGCAACAATGTCCACCTGTCCCTGACGGCCAACCCCAGCCACCTCGAGATCGTCAATCCGGTCGTGCTGGGCAAGGCCCGGGCCAAGCAGGCCTTCACCCTGCGCGAAACCCCGGATGCCGGCCGCGGCCATGTGCTGCCCCTGCTGCTGCATGGCGATGCCGCCTTCGCCGGCCAGGGCGTTGTGGCCGAATGTTTCGCCCTGTCAGGCCTGAAGGGCTATCGCACCGGCGGCACGGTTCATTTCATCGTCAACAACCAGATCGGCTTCACCACCGCGCCCCACTACAGCCGGACCAGCCCCTATCCGTCCGACGTGGCGCTGATGGTCGAGGCGCCCATCCTGCACGCCAATGGGGATGATCCGGAAGCGGTGGTCTATGCCGCCAAGGTGGCCACCGAGTACCGCCAGAAGTTCGGCAAGGACGTGGTCATCGACATGTTCTGCTACCGGCGCTTTGGTCACAACGAGGGGGATGACCCCACCATGACCCAGCCACTGATGTATGCGCGGATCAAGAACCATCCCTCGACCCGCGAAATCTATTCCCGGCGTCTGGTCGAGGAAGGCGTTGTCACCGCCGCAGAGGTCGAGGCCTGGGTCGGCGAGTTCGACAGCTTCCTCGACAGGGAGTTCGAGGCCGGCAAGACCTACAAGGCGGACAAGGCCGACTGGCTGGATGGCAAATGGTCGGGCCTGGCCCAGCCGGAGGACGAGGACCGTCGGGGAAAGACCGGCGTTTCCATCCAGAACCTGGCTTATCTGGGCCGCCGGATCACCACCATTCCGGACTCGGTGGACGTCCACAAGACCGTCCGCCGGATGATCGAGAACCGCCGCAGCGCCATTGAAACGGGCGAGGGCATCGACTGGGCCCTGGCCGAACACCTGGCCTTCGCCAGCCTGCTGGACGAAGGGTACCCTGTTCGCCTGTCCGGCCAGGACAGCGTGCGCGGCACCTTTACCCAGCGCCATTCCGACATGATCGACCAGACGACGGAACAGCATTACACGCCGCTCAACAACATCCGTCCTGGCCAGGCCAATTACGAGGTCATCGACTCCCTGCTGTCGGAAGAGGCGGTCCTGGGCTTCGAATACGGCTTCTCCCTGGCCGATCCCAACACCCTGACCGTCTGGGAAGCGCAGTTCGGCGACTTCGTGAACGGCGCCCAGGTGGTCATCGACCAGTTCATCACCTCCGGCGAACGCAAATGGCTGCGGATGAGCGGCCTGGTGATGCTGCTGCCCCATGGCTACGAAGGCCAGGGACCGGAACACAGCTCGGCCCGGCTGGAGCGGTTCCTGCAGGCCTGCGCCGAGGACAACATGCAGGTCCTGAACTGCTCGACCCCGGCCAACTATTTCCACGCCCTGCGCCGGCAGGTCCATCGCGACTTCCGCAAGCCGCTGGTGGTGATGACGCCCAAGAGCCTGTTGCGGCACAAGAAGGCCGTCTCCAACCTGGCCGACATGGCCGACAATGCCAGCTTCCACCGCGTCATGGTCGACGGGGCAGAGGCTGGCTGCGATGTCGGCAGCATCTCCCTGGCGCCGGATGACAGGATCACCCGCGTCATCGCCTGCTCGGGCAAGGTCTATTACGACCTGATCGACGCCCGGGCGAAGACCGGACGCAATGACGTCTACATCATGCGGATCGAGCAGTTTTATCCCTGGCCGATGAAGTCGGTCATGGCGGTGCTGTCGCGCTTCCCCAATGCCGAATTGATGTGGGTCCAGGAAGAGCCCAAGAACATGGGCGGCTGGACCTTTGCCGACGCCTGGCTGGAACTGACCCTGGAGCGGATGAAGGTCAAGGCCAAGCGGGCGCGCTATGTCGGCCGCCCGGCGTCCGCCTCCACCGCCGCCGGGATGATGAGCCGCCACATGAAGGAACTCGAGGCCTTCCTGGCCGACGCCTTTGCTTGAACCGGATCCGGTTTGTCGCCAGGTGCGGCTCCGGAACCACAGTTGCCTGTACCGCCCGGTCACCTGGCCGGGCGTCACGACGAACAAGACGACTGGGGCTGACCGGCCCCGGCCTCGACACCGGAAACCAGAGAGACCCCATGGCCGATATCATGACCCCCGCCCTGGGCGAATCCGTCACCGAAGCGACGGTCGCCCGCTGGACCAAGAAGCCCGGCGACGCGGTACGGAAGGACGAAATCCTGGTCGAACTGGAGACCGACAAGGTCAGCCTCGAGGTGGCGTCCCCCGCCGACGGCGTGCTGGAAGCGATCACCGCCGTTGACGGCGAAACCGTTGTCCCTGGCGCCCTCCTCGGGCGTGTCGCAGAGGGGGCGGTGGCCGCCGCCAAGGCGGCGCCCGCGGCGCCCCCGGTCGTCGCACCGGCGCCGGCCCCGGCCGCTCCGCCGCCCGTCGCCGCCGCCCCGGCAGTCAAGGCGGACGCAGCCCTGCCCCTGGCCCCGTCCGTCCAACGGATCGTCACCGAGACGGGCCTGGATCCGGCCGCCGTGCCGGGCACCGGCAAGGACGGCCGCATCACCAAGGGCGATGCCCTGGCGGCGCTGGAGGCCCGCGCCAAGGCCCCGGCTCCCGTAGCCCCTGCCGCAGCAGCTGTCCGGGCGGTGCATCCCCGCGAGCAACGGGTCAAGATGACCCGCCTGCGCCAGACCATCGCCCGGCGCCTCAAGGAAGCCCAGAACAACGCCGCCATGCTGACCACCTTCAACGAGGTGGACATGAGCGCGGTCATGGCCCTGCGCAATCAGTACAAGGACGTTTTCGAAAAGAGCCATGGCGTCAAGCTGGGCTTCATGAGCTTCTTCGTCCGGGCCTGCGTCGCCGCCCTGAAGGCGGTGCCGGACGTCAATGCCGAGATCGATGGCACGGACCTGATCTACAAGAACCACTATGACATCGGCGTCGCCGTCGGCACCGAAAAGGGCCTCGTGGTCCCGATCGTGCGGGACGCCGACCAGATGTCCCTGGCCGAGATCGAGAAGTCCATCGGAGCCCTCGGCAAGAAGGCCCGTGACGGTCATCTGGCCATCGAGGACATGCAGGGCGGCACCTTCACCATCTCCAACGGCGGGGTCTATGGCTCGCTGATGTCGACGCCGATCCTCAATGCGCCGCAGTCGGGCATCCTGGGCATGCACAAGATCCAGGACCGGCCCATGGTGGTGAACGGCCAGATCGTCATCCGCCCGATGATGTATCTGGCTCTCTCCTATGACCACCGGGTGGTGGACGGCCAGGGCGCCGTGACCTTCCTGGTCCGGGTCAAGGAAGCCATCGAGGACCCGCAACGCCTGCTGCTGGACGTCTAGTCGAGGGCGGCGACAGGCCATGATCCGCCCGGACCAGGACCCCATCGTCGGCGGTGCGCGCGGCTGGTCCTGGCCGGGCCTGTTCCGGGGCTCCAGCCGTGACCTGGACCTGGGACCCCAGGCACAGCCGTCTTCGGCCGCTGTGGAGGGCGCCAGAGCCCGGACCGGCGACGGGCGCCCCTTGACCGGCGATGACGAGGTCAAGACTGCGACAGCCGGGCCGCCTCACCAGGTCCGCCAGCAAGGCCCTGCCCAGACGATTTCGGACTCGGCCGGCCAGCCCGTCGGGACATCGAAAACGGAGGCTGTCCAGGCCTCGGCCCAGGGCGGACGGCGAGCCTGGCTGATCGGCGCCGTCATTCTGGCCCTGGCCCTGTTTCACGCCGCTCCGCATCTGGCCGACGGGTTCGGGGACCCGCGTCAGGTGCTGGCGAAACGCCTCGCTGTCCTGCCGTTCGGCCAGGCCCTGACTGTGGCAGCCTCCGGATGGCTGTGGGAGCCGGCCTGGGTCTGGCTGGGCGCGACGGCGCTTCGGCTTCGCGCCCTCCAGCGGCTGGGTCGGGACCCTTCGGGCGGCGTCACCCTGGCGCTGATCGCCCTGATCTTCCAGACGGGTGTCTGGCTGTTCATCGGCCCGAAGGCAGGGGATCCGGGAACCATTGGCGCCGAACAGTCGGCCCTGCTCGTGATGCTCTTTGTCGAAGGCGCCATAGTCCTGTGCCTCTACGGGCTCACGGGACGAGGATCCTCGGCGCGGTCTTGAGGGCTGTCAGAACAGGGTCACCAAGGGCCGGTAGGCCCAAGCGCGTGGATCGCCGTCGGGGGGCAATGGTGTTGGTGAAAACTGTGCTGGCGGTGATCTACGGCCTTCTTCTGGCGGCGGCCGCCCTGGTCCTGAATGTCGTTGCCGCCGAGAATCTCGCCTTGGCGGGGATGGGCGCCGTTCTGGCTTTCGGGATCCTGCAGGTCGCCGCCGCGCTTTCCCATGGCATCTCGCGGCAACCTCCGCCTGCCGCGACAGGTCAAGGCACAGAACCTTTTGCAGAAATGGTCCTCGGGCCTCGCATCGACGAACATGATTTGCCATATGAGACACCTGCACAAAGGAAGACTTGGCCCATGGCTCAGTACGACGTCGTCATCATCGGGGGCGGCCCCGGCGGCTACAATGCGGCGATCCGCGCCGGCCAGCTTGGACTGAAGGTGGCCTGTGTCGAGGGCCGGGGCGTTCTGGGCGGCACCTGCCTGAATGTCGGCTGCATGCCATCCAAGGCCCTGCTGCATGCCTCCGAGATGTATGACGCCGCCAAGGGCGAGTTCGCCATCCTTGGCATCGAGGTCATGCCCCGCCTCAACCTGGGTCAGATGATGACCCAGAAGGCCGACAGCGTCTCGGCCCTGACCAAGGGCATCGAGTTCCTCTTCAAGAAGAACAAGGCCGACTACATCAGGGGCTGGGGACGGATCGACGGTCCGGGAAGGGTCGTGGTCAAGGGCGAGGACGGCGCCGAACAGGTGCTGGAAGCGAAAAACATCGTCATCGCCACGGGGTCCGAGCCCTCTCCCCTGCCCGGCGTTGTGGTCGACCAGAAGCGGATTGTCGATTCCACCGGCGCCCTGTCGCTGAGCGAGGTTCCGGGGTCCCTGGTGGTCATCGGCGCCGGCATCATCGGGCTGGAGCTGGGTTCGGTCTGGCGCCGCCTGGGCGCACAGGTGACCGTCATCGAATACCTGCCCCGCATCTGCCCCGGCATGGACGAGGAAACCGCCAAGACCTTCCAGCGCGCCCTGACCAAGCAGGGACTCAAGTTCCAGCTGGGCTCCAAGGTCACCTCCGCCGTCGCGGGCGAGACGGGCGTCGAGCTGACCGTGGCCCCGGTGGCGGGCGGCGACAGCCAGTCCCTCAAGGCCGATTATGTCCTGCTGGCCGTCGGTCGTCGGGCCTACACAGCCGGTCTGGGCCTCGAAACCGTCGGGATCGTGCCGGACGGCCGGGGCGTGATCGATACAGATCACTTCCGAACCAGCGCGCCCGGTTTCTGGGCCATTGGCGATGTGGTCCACGGCCCCATGCTGGCCCACAAGGCCGAGGAGGATGCCGTGGCCTGTATCGAGCTGATCGCCGGCAAGGCGGGTCATGTCGACTATGATCTGGTGCCGAGCGTCGTCTACACCGCGCCGGAAGTCGCCTGGGTCGGCAAGACCGAGGAACAGCTCAAGGCGGACGGCGTCGCCTACAAGGCCGGAAAGTTCCCCTTCACCGCCAACAGCCGCGCCAAGATCAACCACGAGACCGATGGCTTCGTGAAGGTCCTGGCCGATGCGAAGACCGATCGCATCCTGGGCGTCCATATGGTCGGGCCCCAGGCCGGCGAGATGATCGGCGAATACTGCGTGGCCATGGCCTTCGGCGCCGCCAGCGAAGACATCGCCCGGATCTGCCACCCCCACCCCACACGCTCGGAAGCTGGACGGCAGGCCGCCATGGGGGTCGAGGGCTGGACGATGCAGGCCTGATCCCGGCGCTTTCCAGGACGGGGCAAACCGGCCTAACCTGACCCCAACAGGGTTGCAGGGGGAAACGACGGATGGACAGCGGTGATCAGACCTGGCGGGATCCCGAGATCGGCATGGTGCGCAGCCTCTATGCGGCCACCCTGCCGCCAGCCGGTACGCCCGCGCCCGACTGGCCCACCCGCCGCGTCGGCATGGACGCCTTTGGCGAAATGGCGTCTCTGCCGGATGGCTGCCTGAAGATCGATGTCGATATCGAGGGGATGCCGGCCGAGGGCCTGGCCCCCGTCAATGCCGACGATAGTCGCACCATCCTTTACCTGCATGGCGGCGGCTACTGCATCGGCAGCCCGCGCAGCCATCGCCCGACCGTGGCTCGCCTGGCGGCCGAGGCGGGCTGCACGGCCCTGGTTCCCGACTACCGAATGGGCCCTGAAGATCCCTTCCCGGCCGCCGTCGAGGACGGCATCAGGGCCTGGCGCCATCTGCTGGACGCCGGCCTGGACCCGGCGCGGATGGTCATTGCAGGCGATTCAGCCGGCGGCGGCCTGACCCTGGCCACGGCCCTGGCGGCGCGGGAGGCCGGCCTGCCGCAGCCCGGCGGCCTGTTCTGCATCAGCCCCTGGGCCAATCTGGCGCAGCAGGGCCGGTCCTATGCGGCCCTGGCCGCCCTGGACCCGATGATCACGGTGGAGGGTCTCGACGAATTTGCCGCCGCCTATCTGGCCGGCGCGGATGCTGCCAACCCCCTGGCCTCGCCGGCCCTGGCCGACTTCACGGGCCTGGCCCCCATCCTGATCCATGTCGGGGGCGCTGAGGTGCTGCTGTCGGATTCCATCGCCGTGGCCGAACAGGCTGGCATCGCTGGCGTGGATGTGCGGCTGGAGATCTGGCCCGAGATGATCCATGTCTGGCATGCCTGGTCCGGCCAGCTGACCGCCGCCCGCCGGGCCATCAGTTCGGCCGGCGCCTGGGTTCGCGAGAAAACGGGGGGATAGGTCGCCCGGCCGGTCGGGCAGATCCCCTATTTCAGCGGCTTGTCCATCACCGCGCCGGTCTTGACCTTCTGCTTGACCTGTTCGTGCAGGGCCGGCGGAAGCGGGATCAGGCCGCGTTCCTGGAGATAGCCGCCCCGGCCTGTCGCTGAATCCGAGACATACTCCCGGACAAAGGCCCGCAGGCCCGGCGTCAGGTCGAGCCGGGACTTTTTCACATAGATGAACAGCGAGCGGGAGAGCGGATACTGGCCGCTGGCGATGGTCTGGAAGCTGGGCTTGACGCCGTCGATGGTGGCGACCTTCACCTTGTCCATGTTCTCTTCATAGAAGAAATAGCCGAACACCCCGGCTGACCCCGGCGTCTTGGTCAGGGTCTGGACGATGGCGTTGTCGTTCTCGCCAGCATCGATCCAGCCATCATTGCGAAGCGGGTCGACCAGGGCCTTGAAGGCCTTTTCGTCGTCCTTTTTCATGGCCTTCAGAGACTCGAACTTCTGGGCGCCATGCTCGATGCCCAGCTCCAGGAAGGCGTCCCGGGTGCCGCTGGTCGGGGGCGGGCCATAGACCAGGATCCGGGTCGGCGGCAGGCCGGCGCCGATCTGGGACCAGACCTTGTAGGGATTGGGCCGGGATTTCCCCTGGCGCAGCACCTGGGCCGACAGCGCCAGATAGAGGTGTTCCAGCTTCATGTTGAAGTCAGGCGCGCGCTTGTCGATGGCCATGACGATGCCGTCATAGCCGACCTTGATCTCGATGATGTCCGTGACGCCGTTCTTGGCGCAGGTCTCGAATTCGGAGGCCTTCAGGGGTCGCGAGGCGTTGGCGATGTCCGGGAAATCATCCCCGGCGCCGCCGCAGAACAGCTTGATGCCGCCGCCGGTCCCCAGGCTCTCGACCTTGGGTGTCTTGCTGCCGCTCTTGCGGGCGAAGTTCTCGGCCACCCGGGTGGTATAGGGAAACACCGTGGAAGATCCGGCTGCCCACACATAGTCACGCGCCGCGTTGGCGGCGCCGGCCGCAGAGACGGCCAGGCCAAAGGCGGCGACAGCCAGAAGTCTCTTCATCGTCATGTCCGGGTTGTTCCTCTGGGCCATCGGTCCTTAGGGCCGGACCGTGAAGTTTCCACGACAGGCCAGCGACGCAGACCTACAGAAGCCGGCTGCGGATGGCCTGGGAGATCAGGTCGATCATCGAGACGGCGACAATGATGACGATGACGATGGCCGCCGTCTGGCTGAATTCGAAGCCATTGATGGAATCAAACAGCACCTGTCCGATTCCGCCGGCCCCGATCAGGCTGAGAACCGTTGCGGCCCTGGCGTTGGATTCGAAGCGGTAGAGGGCATAGGAGGTCCAGAGGGGCGCCACCTGGGGTATCACCCCCCACATGATCTCGTGCAGCGGGGCGGCGCCCGTGGCCCGCACCCCTTCGACCGGTCCCCGTTCGATGGATTCCACCGCCTCCGAAAACAGCTTGCCCAGAACGCCGCCGGTATTGACCGCCAGGGCCATGACCCCGGCGAACGGCCCCAGGCTGACCGCCACAACGAACAGGGCGCCGATGACCAGGTCGGGGATGGAGCGCTGGATATCCAGGAGCCGCCGAATCGGCTGCTGCACCCAGACAGGCGCAATGTTCTTGGCGCCGGCCAGGCCGAGCGGGACGGCAATGATGATGGCCAGGAAGGTGCCCCATAGCGCCATCTGGACCGTCAGCCACATGGCCGAGACATAGGTGCGCCATTGCGAGAAATCGGGCTGCAGGAACTGCCCCCCGAACTGTCCCATGCGATTGCTGCCGGAAAACAGGTCCGCGACACGGAAGATTTCCGCCGCCCTGAAGCTCACCACCAGCAGCGCCGCCAGGCCGCCCCAGATCAGGATGTCGAAGACCCAGTTGGTCAGGCTGCGCCGGGGCGGCGCCGGGACCTGGTCTGGTGAGGGCGCCCGGGTCTCCATCAGTTGGCCGGCACGCCGCTCTTGGCCTCAAGTGTGGCCTGCTCGGTGATCACCTGGTCCAGCCGGGCCCTGGCCTCGGCGATCTTCGCCTTGTCGCCGCCCTTGGTGGCCTCGCTGAGAAGCTCGGTGGCCTCCATGCGCCGGACCGGCAACAGATGGGTGTTGTCGGCCGGTTTGAAGCCGCCCATGGACAGCTGTTTCAGATTGGCCCTCTGGCGGTCCGCTTCCGGCCCTTCGCCCTGCCCATAGGTCAGGAAGAACTGTCGCAGCTTTTCCTTGATCACCGGGTCGAGGTCCTTGCGCCAGACCAGCGGATCCTCGGGAATGGTGGGGGAGGTCCAGATCACCCTGACCTGGCCGGCCTGGGCCTGACCCCTGGCGGCATTGAGGGCCAGGGAGGTCGAGTTGTTGGTGGCCGCATCCAGGGTGCCATTAGCCACGGCGAACAGGTTGGTCTGGTGGTTGGCCGACCGGACGGTCTTGAAGCAGGTCTCGGGGTCGATCCCCCGGGGCGAGAAGAGATAGGTCTTGGGCGCCAGGGTGCCGGAGGTCGACTTGGCGTCGCCAATGCCGAAGTTCAGGGTGCGATCGCAGGTCAGCAGCTGGTCGATACTGGTGATCGGGCTGGCCTTCGGCACGATGATCACCGACTGGTAGCCGTCGGTTCCGGACGGATCGAAGGTCCGGGCAAAGACCTCGCCATTGGACCGGCGCACGGCCTCCAGACCGGACTGGTTGGAAAACCAGCCCAGGTCGGTCTTGCCGGCCCCCATGGCCTCGACCAGCAGGGAATAGTTGTTCAGGAAATAGGGCCTGATCTTCAGGCCGGTGTTCTTTTCCATGTCCGCCAGGATCGGGGTCCAGTAGCCCTGCATGTTCTGGGCGGACTCCGTGGACAGGATCGAGAAGATCACTTCCTTGCGGGTCTCCACCGGCTTGGACTCGCCGCAGCCCGCCAGCACCAGGCTGGCCGCGAGGCACGCCCCGAGGCCCGCAAACAGTCGCCTGTTGATCATTGGGGTGCTCCTTCCCAGAAGACGTCTTCGAACTCAGGACCGTAGATGTCGATAAGCCTGGCCTTGTCCAGACCCGAAGACGGTCCGTCATAGACCAGCCGTCCGGCCTTCAGGGCCACGACACGGTCGCAATAGCGCAGGGCGTAGTCCACCTGATGCAGGGTCACCAGGACCGTCAGGCCGTCGGTCCGGTTCAGATCCCGCAGGATCTCCATGACCTTTCTGGCGGAGACCGGGTCCAGGCTGGCCACCGGCTCGTCGGCCAGGATGACCTTGGCCTTCTGGACCAGGGCCCGGGCGATGGCGCCGCGCTGCTGCTGGCCGCCCGACAGGGTATTGGCCCGCTGGGTCGCGTAGTCCGAGACGCCCACCCTGTGCAGCGCCTGCATGGCTGACAGCCGGGTTTCCGTCGGCCAGAGCCCGAGCAGGCCCTGCAGGAAACTGATCCGGCCCAGAGCGCCCAGAACCACATTGGTGAACAGGGACAGGCGGCCGACAAGATTGAAGCTCTGGGCGATGAACCCGATCCGGATCCGCGCCCGGCGCATGCGGTCGGTCAGTCGGCCGCCGGACTGCACGTCGTCGCCAAAGGCCGATATCACCCCGCTGCCGGCGTCGATGGTCTGAAGGCCGCTGATGGAGCGAAGCAGGGTGGATTTGCCGGATCCCGACGGCCCGATCAGCGCCACCATCTCGCCCCGGCCGATCTCGATCGACACGCCGTCAAGGGCCCGCCGGGTCCCAAAGGTCTTGGCGACATCGCGAATCGAAAGAACGGCTTCAGACGTCATGGTTCTGGTCGTCGTCCCGGTTCATCAGAGGGGCTGCCAAGGCGCCTGGAGAATGGTCGCCAAGGGTTACGCCAAACAGCCTTTGTCCTGCAACCTTGCGCCCCAAACCGATCCGCGAAACCGGGTTGAAAATGCAAGTTGAAGCGGGGGGTTCAAAACCGCTTTACACGCCGGGCCATTTGCCCCATATGCGCCGGTCTCCGGCGGACCCCGTTGTCCATTGCGCTGCTAACGCCGGTCTGGGTTCAACTGCTAACAGGGGGTTACGTGAATTGCACACGTACCATAAACCCCTGGACCTGGTCCGTGAGCGGTCTCCGGAACGTCCCGTCGCCCTTGTGCGACGTGACGCGGTAGCCACTGCGGCGCGCTGGTTCCAGGACAAGTTTGCCGGTGACGTTCTCTACGCTGTGAAGGCGAACCCTTCACCGTGGGTGATCGAAACCCTGGCTCAAAACGGTGTCACCGGGTTCGACGTCGCGTCGATACCCGAGGTGAAACTCGTGGCCGACCATGCGCCCGGCGCACGGATGGCCTTCATGCATCCGGTGAAGAGCCGGCGTTCGATCTCGGAAGCCTATTTCGATTTCGGCGTCCGCACCTTCGCCTTCGACTGCCAGGACGAACTGGCCAAGATCCTCGACGCCACTGGCGGCGCCCGGGACCTGAACCTGATCGTCCGGATGGTGGTCGATGCCGAGGGCGCCAACTTCTCCCTGTCGGGGAAGTTCGGGGTCTCGTCGCATGACGCCCCGCCCCTGCTTCTGGCCGCCCGCCGGGCGACCCAGGCGCAGATGGGCGTCTCGTTCCATGTCGGCAGCCAGTGCATGCGGCCCACAGCCTATCAGGCCGCCATGGCCCAGGTCGGCCGCAGCCTGATCCGCGCCGGTGTCTTTGCCGATGTGGTGGATGTCGGCGGCGGCTTCCCGTCCATCTATCCCGGCATGATCCCGCCAGACATGGACGACTATTTCAGCGCCATCGAGCGGGGCTTCAACGAGATGCCTGTCTCGGAAACCACCCAGCTGTGGTGCGAACCTGGCCGGGCCCTGGTGGCGGAATCCACCTCGATCCTCACCCGGGTCGAGCTGCGCAAGTCGGACGCCCTCTATCTGAATGACGGCTCCTACGGCTCGCTGTTCGATGCGGCCCATGTGAAATGGCCCTTCCCGGTCAAGCTTTACCGGGGTCAGGGCGAGGTCGCCCATGAGGTGGAGGGCGAGCTAAAGCCCTTCCGCTTCTATGGTCCGACCTGTGATTCCATCGACCATATGCCAGGCCCCTTCTGGCTGCCGGCCGATATCCAGGAAGGCGACTATATCGAGATCGGCATGATGGGCGCCTATGGCGTCGCCATGTCGACCCGGTTCAACGGGTTTGGCGATACCGAGACCGTCGAGGTTTCCGACGCGCCCATGGCCTCGATGTTCGGCCTGGCGCGGCGCTCCATCCCGGTGCCGAGGGCCGAGCCCAGCAATGTCGTCCGGCTGTCACGCCCCAAGAGCAAGAAGCGCCGGAGGAAATAGTCCTCAAGGTCACCTCAATTCCGCAGGCCCGTCGCTCCGTCCGGGCCTGCGGAGCATAGCCAATGGACGGGCGCTCAAAACCAAAGGGAAACCTGAAGCGATGAACGCTCCTGTTCCAAACACCAAGGCCCAGCTGCTCACCAATGTGGTCGAGCATGTCGACATCACCAGCTTCGACGCCCGGCCGATCATCGATTCCATGCGCAAGATGAGCTTCTCCAGCCGCGATACGGCCCGGGCGGCGGACATTCTCAACATGGCGCTGGAAGACAAGGACTGCTCGCCGTGGCTGATCCTGGCCGGATCCACCTCGGCCGGCGGCTGCATGCATGTCTATCGCGACATGGTGAAGTTCGGGATGATCGACGCCGTGGTCGCCACCGGCGCCTCGATCATCGACATGGACTTCTTCGAGGCCCTTGGCTTCAAGCACTATCAGGCCGCCGGCCCGGTGGACGACAATGTCCTGCGCGAGAACTACATCGACCGCATCTACGACACCTATATCGACGAGGAAGAGCTCCAGGCCTGCGACCACACCATCCTGGAGATCACCAACAGCCTGGAGCCCCGCCCCTATTCCAGCCGGGAGTTCATCTGGGAAATCGGCAAGTGGCTGGCCGCCGGCAATGCCAAGAAGCCTGGCAGCCTGATCCAGACCGCCTATGAAGAGGGTGTGCCGATCTTCTGTCCGGCCTTTGTCGACAGCTCGGCCGGATTTGGCCTGGTCAAGCACCAGAAGGAACGGATCGCCGCCAGGGCGCCCTATGTCAGCATCGACGCCGTGGCCGATTTCCGCGAACTGACCGACATCAAGATCGCGGCCGGCACCACCGGGCTGTTCATGGTCGGCGGCGGGGTTCCCAAGAACTTCGCCCAGGACACCGTGGTCTGCGCCGAAATTCTGGGCGTCGAGGCGGACATGCACAAATACGCCGTCCAGATCACCGTCGCCGATGTGCGCGACGGAGCCTGTTCGTCCTCGACCCTCAAGGAAGCCGCCAGCTGGGGCAAGGTGGACACCACCTTCGAACAGATGGTCTTTGCCGAGGCGACCACGGTCGTGCCGCTGATCGGTTCGGACGCCTATCACCGCGGCGCCTGGAAGACCCGCCAGCCGCGCCGCTGGGCCAAGCTGTTCGCCTGAACAGGTCCCGGCGCGGCGGTTGCGTCCGTGCCGGGAAAGCGCAAGATTTGGCGACCGGCCTGACAGGGCCGTTGGGAACCTGATCCATGCCCTTTCTGTCCCGCCTCGCCCTGGTTTCGCTGGTCCTGCTGGCCGCTTGCGGCAAGGCCGACAGGCCGCCGTCGGAAAAGGCCGAAGGGCCGGCCAGCAAGGCAGCGCCCGCCCCCGCCCAGACGGCGATCCCCGACAGCGGTGACGCGGTTGTTGCGGTGGGTCCGTCAGCCGCCAATGCGAAACAGCCGGACCACGCGCCCCTCTATCCCGGCGCGGAGGTAGTCAGCAGTGTGATCGGCGAAAGCGGGGTCGGCGCCGGCGGGATCATGACCTTCAAGACCAGGGCCAGACCTTCCGAGGTGATCGCCTTCTACGAGGCCAATGCCAGGTCGGCCGGGCGCCCCATCACCATGAATGCGGCCATGGGCGGCGATGTCCATATGCTGACCGCCGGCGACAGCGGCGCGGGCAAGGGCGCCCTGCAGGTGATCGCCAGCCCCGCGCCTGGCGGGTCGGAGGTCCAGATGACCTGGTCTGTCCAGTAGCGGGACCCTCCATCCTGTGGACAGGGCTCCCGGGACCAGCCCAACCGCCGCTTGCCCAATCGGGGCCCGGCCTCTACCTGTGGGCCATGAACACGCCCTGTGGCCATGAACATCATCAGCGCGGGCTGTCGGGCCAGGGCCTGACGGCGGAACTGGCCGCCGCCGACAGCCGCTGCGCCCGGGCCGGTCAGAAGCTGACGCCCCCCCGCCTGAGGGTGCTGGAACTGCTGCTGGGCGCCGGACAGCCGGTCAAGGCCTATGACCTGATTGCCAGCTATGGCCAGGACGGCGTTCCGGCCAAGCCGCCGACCGTCTATCGGGCGCTGGATTTCCTGGGTCGACAGGGCCTGGTGCACCGGATCGAGAGTCTGAACGCCTATGTCGCCTGCCGCCATTCGGCCTCCGAAACCGGCGACAACCATGGCGCCGCCTTTCTGATCTGCGACTGCTGTGGCATGACCCGGGAGATGGAGCCCCTCCTGCTGGAGGGGGTCGATCTGGCCGCCGCCCAGGCAGACTTCACCATCAAATCCGTGACCCTGGAGGCCCACGGCCTCTGCGGCGATTGCCGGTCCTGACCCATGATTCCTGAGACAAACCAGCCCGGCGCCGAGATCTGGCGGGGCGGCGTCAATACCTGGGAATGCGACGAGATGGGGCACATGAATGTGCGCTTCTATGTCGTCAAGGCCGTCGAGGGCCTGGTCGGGCTGGCGGCGCTGCTGGGCCTGCCCCATGCGTTCACCCAGCACGCCAATTCCACCCTGGTGGTCCGGGAACAGCATATCCGCTTTCTGAAGGAGGCTCATGCCGGCGCCGCCCTGCATATGGTCGGCGGGGTGGTCGATATGGGAGAGGATCAGGCCCGTCTGATCCAGCTTCTGATCCATTCCGACAGCGGCGAGATCGCCGCCACCTTCCAGACCGTGGTGTCGCATGTCACGCCTCGGGAAGGCCGGGCCTTTCCCTGGCCCCTCCGCGCCCGGCAGCGGGCGGAGGCCCTTGGCATGGCGATCCCCCTCCAGGCCGAGGCCCGCAGCGTCTCCCTGGCCGAAACCCAGAGCACCGCCAGCCTCGACCAGGCCGATGCCCTGGGGCTGACGCGGATCGGACTGGGCGCCTTTTCGCCGGCCGACTGCGACGCCTTTGGCCGGATGCGGCCCGAACTGTTCATTGGCCGGGTGTCAGACGGCATCGGCCGGCTGGTCGCCGGCTATCGCGAGATGGTTTGTCTCCATGCGCCGTCGCCGCCCGCGCGGGCTGGCGGCGCGGTTCTGGAATACCGCCTGGCCCAATTGCGCTGGCCCCGGGCCGGCGACCGGTTCGAACTGCGATCAGGTCTGGTGGGCGCCGACGCCCGGACCATGCGACTGGTCCACTGGATGCTGGACCCAGACAGCGGCAGGGCCTGGGGGTCCTCTGAAGCCGTCGCCATCACCTTCGACCTGGATGCGCGCAAGATCGTCCCGATCAGCGAGGCGGCGCATGCGGCCCTGATGGCCCAGGCCAACCCGGGTCTCAGGTTCTAGACCCGAGCGCTTCCAGCAGGGCCTGACGCGAGAGCTCCAGTCGCTCCATGGGCAGGAAATGACTTGTGCCCGGGATCATCTCGATCCGGATGCGGCCGGTGGCCAGCAGTTCGTCCATTCGGGCATCGATATTGGCCGTCGAGGCTGTCTCGGCCTTCAGGATCCGGATCGGGCAGTCGGAGTTGAGGAACCCGTCCCAGGCATTGTGGTCATGGGCGGCGAAATTGGCCGACTCCCATTCCGGCGCGCAGCTCAGCACCAGGCCGCCCTCCGGGCCGGGCTTGAGGCCATCGGTCACATAGTCGGCCAGCATCTCCGCCGGCCAGGTCCGGAAAGCGCCGCGTCCGGTATAGCTCGCAATCGCCGCCTCCCGGCTGTCGAACAGGTTTCGTCGCTTGAGGGCGCCCTGGGCCAGGGGGCTGTTCTTCATGGCGGCCACGCCCATCTCGCTGGCCATGCCTTCGGGCAGCACGACCGGATCCAGCAGCACCAGGGACCTGACCAGCTCCGGCCGGGCGCCGGCGGCCATCAGTCCGGCCGTCCCTCCCATGGAATGGCCGGCGACCACTCCTGGCGGCTGGTCCAGGGTCTCCAGCAGTCCGATCAGATCCTGTTGATAGCCCAGCCAGGACCCATGGCCGTCCCCCGGGTCGGCCGCCAGCCCGCTGCGGCCATGGCCGCGCTGGTCAATGGCCAGAATGCGAAACCCTGCCGCGGCGACCGGCGCCAGCAGATGGCGATAGGTCAGGGCGTTGAACCCGTTGGCGTGGGCGAAGACCAGATCGAACGGCCGGTCCTGCGGACCCATCTCAACCGCCGCCATGATCCCGTCGCCAGCGGGGCTCCGGATCGGAATCTCCCGACGGCGAAAATCAGGGTCGGGGGCGGCGGGATCGGACGGGACGGCTGCGGCGTTCATGGCCCCGGGTCATGACGCATCACCCTCACGTCAAGCAAGGGGCTTGGCTTTCTCTGCGTCATTCGCGCTATGGTTCCCGCAAATAGGGAGAGCACCGCCATGAACGCCATGTCGCCGATCGACGCCACCACCGCCGCCTGGACCTGTTTCAACGTCTCCATCGAGGCCGGGGTCGCCCATATCCAGATGAATCGCCCCGATGCGATGAACGCCATGAACCGGGCCTTCTGGAACGAACTGCCGGTCATCGTGAAGGACATCAGCGACAACGCCCGGGCCCGCTGCATCGTCATCTCGTCGACCGGCAAGCATTTCTGCGCCGGCATGGACCTGACCGTCTTCACCGGCGACGGCGGCACGGTCGCCGGCGGCCGTCCCGCTGACCGCGAGAATGCGGGCGAGAGCTTCCGCTACCATGTGCATCATCTGCAGGATGTCTTCTCCTGCCTGGACGAGGCGCGGATGCCGGTCATCGTGGCCATCCATGGCGGCTGCATCGGCGGCGCCGTGGACATGACCAGCGCCTGCGACATCCGCTATGCCAGCGCCGACGCCTTCTTCTGCATCCAGGAGATCAATATCGGCATGACCGCCGATGTCGGCACCTTCCCCCGGCTCTGCAAGCTGATCCCCGAGGGCTGGGTGCGGGAACTGGCCTATACCGGCCGCCGGCTGTCGGCCGAACAGGCCCGGCAGATCGGCCTGGTCAATACGGTGCTCGAAACCCACGAGGCCTGCGTCGCCCATGCCCTGGAAACGGCCCGTGAAATTGCCTCCAAGAGCCCCCTGGCCGTGGCCGGATCCAAGGTCATGATCAACTACGCCCGCGACCACACCATCAAGGATGGCCTCGACTATATCGCCGTCTGGCAGACCGGCATGTTCAGCCCGGCTCATATGGGCGAGGCCTTCAAGGCCAAGGCCGAAAAGCGGGACGGAAACTTCCCCGACCTGCTGCCCCTGCGCAGGGGCATGTAGGACCCGGTCCGGGGCCTAGCTATCCAGCTCGGCCCCGGTCAGGTCCGCGCCGGCCATCTGGGCGCCGGCCAGGTCCGCTTCCAGAAAACGGGCGCGCCGGGCGACGGCGCCCCGCAGGTCGGCCTGCCTCAGAACGGCGCGGGTCAGGTTGGCGCGCAGCAGACGCCCCTCCGACATGGCCAGGGGCCCGAGGCTGGCGCCGCGCAGATCGGCGCGGTTCATCTGGGCGCCGACAAGCCTGGCGCCTCTCAGGTCAGCGTCCTGAAGGTTGACGCCGCGCAGATCGGCGCCCGCCAGATTGGCGCCCTGCAGCTGCGCTCCGGTCAGATCCAGGCCGAAGAAGATGGCGCCGGGCGCGATCAGGCCGGTCAGGACGCGACCCCGGAGATTGCGTTGGCCCCGGAAGTCGGCGCCGTCCAGCCTCGCGGGCCGCCCGTCAGCCCCGTTGGTCGTGCAGTATTGCTGATGTTCGGCCAGGTGCTCCGAAAGCGGTCTGTCATCGATGAAGACATGCTTGGGCGGCGCCCGCAGCGTGCCTTCAAGGTCCACCGATGTCAGATTGGCGGACCGGATATCGACACCTGAGAGTACGGCGCGCTGCATCGAGGCGCCGGACAGGTCGGCATTGAAGATGTCTGCGCCGGTCAGATCGGCGCCATCCATCCGGGCCCGGACCAGACGCGCGCCAGCCATGCGGACCCCGGTCAGGATAGTGTCGGTCAGGTCGGCAAGCCGCGAGGCCGGTTCGGAGATCTGGGCCCCGGTCAGCTGGGCGCCCGCCAGGACGGCATAGTCCAGTTCCCCGGCCTTGCGATCATGGGTCAGGATTCGCAGGCCCAGCTCCTGGTCCGGCACGGCGATCCGGCCTTCTCGCAGGTCCGCGCCACTGAGATCCGCATCGGCCAGATTGGCGCCCCTCAGGCACACGCCCCTCAGGTCGGCGCGGGACAGGTTGGCGATCCTCAGATCCGCCTCGCGCAGATCGGCGCCGAACAGCACGGCGCGCGACAGGTCGGCCCGTGTCAGGATCGCGCCATTGAGACAGGCGCCGGTCATTTCCGCCTCGGCCAGGCATTCCCCTTCGAGGTCCAGATTTGACAGGTCGAAATGGGCCAGGTTTGCCCGCCGCCCGCCGGGGCGGCCCGACAGGAACCGCTCATGGGCCTCCAGGACGATCCGGATGCCGGCGGTGTCAAGCGACTGGCGGGTCTGGAGGGTGGCGGTCATGGAACGGCAGTATGCAAGGCCGGCCTTAAGGAATGATTAGACCCGTTTTGAGTGTATCCCGGTTCAATCCCCGCAAGGCGAATCCGGTCAGAGCCAGTTCTTGCGACGAAACCAGGCCAGCGGCAATATCACAGACACCACCATCAGACCGACCGCCAGGAACTCGCCCCATGGCAGATCGAATTCACCCATGAACTTGAAATTCATGCCGAAATAGGATGCGACCAGGGTCGGCGGCAGGAAGATCACGGCCGCGATCGAGAAGATCTTGATGATGCTGTTCTGTTCGATGGAGATCATGCCCAGGGTGGCGTTGAGCAGGAAGGTGACATCTCCGGACAGGTGGCCGGCATGGTCGGTCAGGGACCGGACGTCCCGCTGCAGCGAGCGGATGTGAACGGCCTTGTCTTCCCCCTCGGCGATATGGGGAGACACCGAAGCATAGACCAGCAGCCGCGACAGACTGATCAGGCTGTTGCGGGCCTTGGCCGTGACGCTCTGCCAGCGACCCAGCCGCCCCAGGATCACCTCGAACCGGGCGGTGCGACGGGGGCGCTCGAAGATACTGGTTGAAAGGGTCTCCACCTGGTTGGACGCCGCTTCAAGAATGTCGGCGATCCGGTCGACGATAGCGTCGAGCAGGCCGAGAAACACGGTCTCGCCGCCTTCGCAAAGACCGCTGCGTTCGGTCAGCTGACTTTCGAACAGGCCGATGGCCCTGGGCTCGGCATAGCGGATGGTGATCAGGCGGTCCCGGACCAGCACGAAGGTGACCGGCTCCAGTCGGGGGGTCTCGACCCCGGCGCCGGTAAGGACCTCGACCGTCAGATAGGTGGCCTGGCCCTCCCGATAGAGCCGCGACGAGGTCTCGATCTCGGCCATGTCCTCGCGGGTCGGCAGTTCCAGATCGAGATCCTGCTCGATATGCCGCTCCTCATCACGAGACGGATTGACCAGGTCGATCCAGACCGCATCGGCGGGCAGATGCCAGTCATGGGTCAAGGCCACATCGGTGACGGACCGGGCGCCGCGTTCAAGTATCCTGATCATGGCGGCGTCACTCCGGCCTGGGCGGCGTCGAGCTGCCGCAACCCAAGGCGCTAGAGCAATTCTCGCTGGATAGACAAGGCCGTCCGGGCAGAAATCCGGGTTCAGGACCGGTCAAGAGCCGGATCTGATCGGTCTGGCGAGGATGCCGCGCATAAAGCGGTCTGACGGGCGAAGCTCAGTCCGCCTTCTTTTCGCCGAAGCCCGTGGCCTGCTGGATCAGGGCGGCAATGCTGTCCGTGGTCTCTGCGGCCTGGTTCAGGATCTGCAGCGGCGAGGCGCCCGGCTGGACCGCGCTGACAACCTGTCCCGCAGCGGAACTGGCGACGAGCTGGGCCGTGTTCTGGGCCACGGCGAAGCGACCGCCGGCCTGGGCCATGGTCCGGGCCTGGGCGTCCGGATAGATGAATCCATGGGCCGGATAGACCGTCGTGCCAAGATCGCGGATCGGGTCGTACCAGACCTTGACCTTGCTCCAGTCGCCCGAGAGCGAAACGTCAACGACCGTGACGTCCTTCTCGACCTTGCCCCGGGCGCCGCCGATGCGCGACCAGTTGGCGTGGGTGACCTGGATGACGCGATCGGTCAGCACCCGGCTGACCACCGCCACATGCCCCAGCCTCATGCGGGAGGTCGGTTCGAAACACAGGACGGCGCCCATCTGGGGCGCATTGCCGGTCTGATACCGGGCGACGGCCTGTCTCCACCAGGTGTGGGCGTCGCCAAAGATCTGGATGCCCGAAAGCAGTCGGGCGAAGGGCACGCATTGCCAATAGGTGTCCGCCATCGAGACCGCCGGAATCAGGCTGATCATCAGTGCGGCGGTCATGGAACCAAGGACGGTCCTCGCCCGTTGACGCATGCTGGCGTTCTCCCCTGCGGAAACAGATTACGGCTTAGTCATCTCACAACAGAATGAAAAGACCCTTTTCACGCAGGGGCCGCGACCGATCGTCGTCCTGACCATGAATCATGCATCAATTTCATGCGGGCCCGGGCCGGCCTTTCAATCAGATGATAGCTGATCGCAGCCAATGGAACCACGGAGGCGATGAACAAGAGCCACAGGTACCAGGGCAGCCGATCGTCACTGATTCCAAGTAGTTTTGAAGCTGCATTCACAAAGAGAAGTTTCCAGGGAACGCAGATCATATAGACCGAGTAGCTGATCTCTCCGAGATAGACGAAGCCTGGACCGCTCGCGAACCCTGAACCGTGCTCGGCCATGCCCGCGAGGCAGAGGATCAGCCCGCCAAACCCTGCCACGACGAACAGGTCCGGCGCACCCGACAGGGCCGCGATCAGGGCTCCGGCGCCCAGAAAAACGGCGCCGCACTGGGCGTTCCGCAGGGTTTTGACAGCCCCCGACCGCCAGAGGCCGTGCATGGCGCAGCCCAGGGCGAAGCAGGGAACGATTCGCAAGGCGCCCCAATGAATCGTCGCCTGGGTCAGGGATTCACCCGCCAGGACCTCGTACAGCGGATAGACAAGGCCGATCAGGGCCAGGGCCAGCCCCGCGCCCAGCCAGGGCCGGTCACGCAGTCTCCAGGCCGCCCAGGCGAACAGCGGAAAGCAGAGATAGGCAAACCATTCTGCCGAGATCGACCAGCTCGGATGATTGAAGGCCGCCTGCGGCGCCAGACCCCAGGCCTGGACCAGCAGCAGATTGGCCGGAAGCGAACGCCAGTCGAGGATATGGGCGTCGATGCCCATCCCGGCCGCCGAAGCAGCCAGTCCCAGGGCCATCACGCCCAGCAGGGTGGCCAGATGCAGGGGATAGACCCGCGCCAGCCGGTTCCAGAGGAAGGCTCCGAACCGGAACCGGCCCTCCCCGAAGCCCTCGAGATAGACATGGCACAGGATGAAGCCGGACAGCACGAAGAACAGCTCCACCCCCAGATAGCCCTTCTCGACCAGGGCCGGCGTGAAGCCGATCTGGAGGTTGGCCCAGTAGTGGTAGAAAACCACCCACATGGCGGCAAAGAACCTGAGCCCTGTCAGGGGGCGGATATGGGCGGCGTCGTTCATGGTCGGGCGTCCGGCAGCTCAACGGGTTCCGTCCGCGAACAGTTTTTTCGCAGAACCTGAATCTTTGACGACCAGGCCGCTTCCGTTCGGCGTTCGGGTTCCTACCTATGCGCCACGAAGGTTTAGGGAGGCTTGAGACACAGTGGACGGCATACTTCAGGTTTTTGCGGATCCGGCGGCCTGGGCGGCCCTGATCACCCTTGTGGTCATGGAGGTGGTCCTGGGGATCGACAACCTGATCTTCATCTCGATCCTGTCCAACAAACTGCCCGAGGCCAATCGCCAGAGGGTGCGCCGGATCGGCATCAGCCTGGCGCTGATCATGCGGCTGATCCTGTTGTCGACCATCGCCTGGATCGTCAGCCTGACCCAGGCGGCCTTCACGTTGTTTGGCAACGAATTCTCCTGGAAGGACCTGATCCTGATCGCCGGCGGCCTTTTCCTGGTCTGGAAGGCGACCAAGGAAATCCATCACACCATGGATCCGGCCCCGTCCAGTGACATCATGGACAAGGACGTGGTGATCAACAGCGTCGGCGCGGCCATTGTCCAGATCATCATTCTGGACCTGGTCTTCTCCATCGACTCCATACTGACCGCCGTGGGCATGACAGAGCATCTGCCGATCATGGTCGTGGCGGTGTTGGTCGCCGTGGCGGTCATGCTGCTGGCCGCCGATCCGCTGGCCAACTTCATCAACAAGAACCCGACCGTGGTCATGCTGGCCCTGGGCTTCCTGCTGATGATCGGCATGGTGCTGATCGCCGACGGCTTCGGGGTCCATGTGCCCAAGGGCTACATCTATGCCGCCATGGCCTTCTCGGCCGGGGTCGAGGCCTTGAACATGCTGGCCCGGGCCCGGAACAAGTCCGGCGCGGCCCCGGCGGACAAGACGCTGCATTGAGAATGGACGGCGACGGGCCCGATGATTGCCGGAACCGCCGCCGGACCGTCTATTTCCCGCCGCGCGCCACGAACCAGCCGTTCAGGAACCGCTTGTCGGCCTTGGCATAGTCGAAGGCCTCGCCTTCCGGGGTCAGGACCGTGCCGCCGGCCGCTTCCAGCACGGCCTGGGCGGCGCAGATGTCCCACTCGCTGGTCGGCCCATGGCGCGGATAGATGTCGGCGGTCCCTTCGGCGACGCGGCAGAGCTTGACCGAGGAATCCAGGGCCAGCGTGCTGCTGAAGCCATAGGTCTCGGCCAGCTTGCGGACGTTCTCTTCCTTTTCGGTGTGGCTGATCATGCCGATGGCGGCGCCTTGCGGCCAGGGACGGACCTGGCAGGGCGCGGGCGCGCCGCCCTTGACCCGCTTCAGGGCGCCGGTCGGGCTGGTGTACCAGGTCTCTCCCGAAGCCGGGGCGCAGACGGCGCCGGCGATCGGCCGGCGGTCCTGGACCAGGCCGATATTGACCGTCCAGCTGGGATCACCCCGGACAAAGGCCTTGGTGCCATCCACCGGGTCGACCAGGAAGAACCGGGCGCCGATCTCGTCCGGGGTGCCGTACTGGCTGGCATGTTCCTCGGCAATGATCGGTACGTCCGGGAACAGTTCAGCCAGTCGCCGGGTGATCAGAACCTCGCCCTGGCGATCGGCCTCGGTCACCGGGCTGTTGTCAGCCTTGGACTCCACGGCGATGGCTGCGCTCCACAGCGGCAGGATCAGACGTCCGGCTTCCTCCACGATCTCGGCCAGGATTTCACCGATGTCCCGGGTCTCAGTCGCCTGCGTCACGCCGTCTCTCCTTCATGGTTCCTGGTTCGATCCTCCGCCACCGGACGACCGGCTCACCGGCCCCCATCGCACCGGAACGAGCGTTCAATCGGCGGCACCTGTAGGGATTGGCAGACGGTTGCGCCAATTCTTTTGCCGGTTCGCAGGTCCGTTTCCGCCGAATCGGGCGCTTTGGCGGCAGACCAGGGGCAGGCAGGCGTTGGCGACGCCGACAAATCACCGCAAGATTCCACGCATGACCGACATTCAGACAGCCCCTTCCCCCGAGCCTGATTCCGCCCCCGCATTCGACCCGGTGGACCTGGCGGCCCAGCTGGCCGCCCGCCTCTGTCACGACTTCATCAGCCCGGCCAGCGCCATCGTTTCGGGCCTGGACCTGCTGGACGACCCCTCAGCCCAGGACATGCGCGAGGACGCCATGGCCCTGATCGCCCAGAGCGCCCGCAAGCTGGCCAGCCTCCTGGCCTTCTGCCGGGCGGCTTTCGGATCGGCCTCGACCACGGAAGTCTTCGACAGCCGCGAACTGGAGACCCTGACCAGCGGCGTCTTCGCCAGCATGAAGCCCGCCCTGACCTGGGCCGTAGCGCCCGCATCCCTGAGCAAACCCGCGGCGCGCGCCACCCTGAACCTCGCCCAGATCGCCGGAACCGCCCTGCCTTCAGGCGGAACTGTCACGGTCCGCGCGGTCGAGTCCGCCGACCGGGTCGCGATCAGCATCGGGGCCGAGGGCCCGCGCATCCGACTCAAACCGGAAGTCGCCGGCGGCCTGACCGGAGCCCCCAAGGGAGACGCCATGGGCGGCGCCTGGATCCAGGCCTTCTATGTCCACAGCCTGGTGAAGCAGGCGGGCGGACAGGTGGCCGTCGATGTCAAGGACGAGTCCCTGACCCTGGCGGTCTGGGTTCCGGTCTGACTCTGTTAATTTTCTCGACGATCGAGGCGGAGCGATACCCTCTCTTAACCGACAGGGCGCAGAACCGTGGCTTAGGGTAAGGAGCCGCGCGTCTTGAAGACCTGCCTTGTCGTCGATGACAGCCGGGTGATCCGCAAGGTGGCCCGCCGCATACTGGAAGACCTTGGCTTCGAGATTGCCGAGGCCGCCGATGGCATGGAGGCCCTGGCCTGGTGCCGGGCGGCCATGCCCGACGCCATCCTGCTGGACTGGAACATGCCGATGATGAACGGCGTGGACTTCCTGCGTCAGCTTCGAATGGAGCCGCAGGGTCAAGGTCCCCGCGTCGTCTTCTGTTCGGTGGAGTCCGAGCCGGACCGGATCCGCGAGGCCCTGGACGCCGGGGCGGCGGAATACATCATGAAGCCGTTTGACGGCGACATCATCGGCGCCAAGTTCGCCGAGGCAGGCCTGCTGTGAATCCCGCCGACATCGAACTTTTCGTCGCCCTGGCCCGGGCCCGGGCCGGTCTGAAGGTCGATCCGGCCAAGACCTATCTGATCGAGAGCCGGCTGGCCCCCCTGGCGCGTCGGGAAGGCTTCGCCGGAATCGCCGAGTTGGCGACGGCCCTGCGGGCCAACCGTGACGACAAGCTGATCTGGGCTGTGGTCGAGGCCCTGGCCATGGGCGAGACGGACTTCTTTCGCGACAGGGCGGTCTTTGACACCTTCCGCAGCGAAATCCTGCCGACCCTGGCGCGGCTGCGCGGCGCGGCCCCCATCAAGGTCTGGAGCTGCGCCTGCTCATCGGGCCAGGAGGCCTACAGCCTGGCCATGATCGCCGAGGAGGCCGTCGGCCTGCTGCCCGGCGCCCAGGTCGAGATCTATGGCTCGGACATTTCCGAACGGGCGCTGGAAAAGGCCCAGTCGGGCCTCTACACCCAGTTCGAGGTCCAGCGCGGCCTGCCCATCCGGCGGCTGCTGGAACATTTCGACAAGGTCGAGGACAACTGGCGGCTCACCCCGCGCATCCGCCAGCGGGTGCGCTGGCGGCGGGTCAATCTTGTGGGCGACATGACCGCCATGGGCCAGTTTGACGTCATCTTCTGCCGCTATGTCCTGGCCAGCATGGATGTGCCCTATCGCCGCCGGGTGCTCGAGGCCCTGTCTGGCCTGCTGCCGCCCGACGGCCTGCTGGTGCTGGGGCCGCAGGAAACCGCCGAGACCATCACCCAGGCCCTGCAGCCGGTGCCGGGACGGGCTGGGATCTATGTCCGCAATCCTGCCTTCCGCGCGGCGGCTTGAGCCCGGACAGGCCACCCTTCCTGATCCATGCCATCCGCATCCCCAAGAGCGGATCCACCAGCCTGACCCGCATGCTGGCCGAGGCCTTTGCTGGCCGCGGCCGGCACTACCTGCCCGACACCCTGCGCCGGGAGGCGGGCATCAGCCGCTGGCAGGCCTTTCGCCTCTGGCGCTCCCAGACCCAGAACCTCAGCGCAAAGCTGGGGGTTCTGTCCCTTGCCGCGGCGCTGCAGCGGATCGAGACCAAGGCCCTGGACGGCGACCTGATCACCGGCGGCCACAGCGACCAGGCCACGGTTCAGGCCGGGCTGAAACGTCCCGTGCGGTTCATCACCCTGTTGCGCGATCCCGCCCGCCGGGCCCTGTCTGACTACAACTATGCCCGGGCCGGTCATCTGAAGAAAAAACCCTGGCAGCGGTTTGACGCCCACCTCCTGTCAAGGGCGGCGGCCCGCTTCGATTTTGCCGGCTTCCTGGACTACCAGCTGGACCAGCCCGAAGTGTTTGGCGACCTCGCCTGCGCCTATGTCGGCTGGGGCGCCGGCGAGGATCTGGAGCGCCACCTGGGCGACAGCCTCTGGGACTGGGCCACCCTGGAGCAGCCGGACGGCCTCGCGGCCCGCCTGTCGGAAAAACTCGGCCGCACGGTCACCTTCGGCCGCCACAACGCCACCGACCGCTTTGCCGCCGAGACCATCACCGCCGCCGACCAGGCCCGGATCGAGCGGCTCTATGGACGGGACTATGAGCTCCATGCCCGGTGCCAGGCCGAGAACGGCTGAACGGTCCATAGGCTGGACTTGGCGTCGGCCCGGGTGCAGCCTTGCTGCCCACACAGGAGAGCACGCCCATGGCAAGACCGCTGACAGGCCTGATGGCCGCAGCCCTGCTTCTGACCGCCGGGCCTGTCCTGGCCCAGGACGGCGATATCGGCGAGATCGTCGTCACCGGATCGCGGAGCGAGGAGTTCGACGCCGCCCGGACCCCGGCCGTGGTGCTGCGCAAACGGGCGGACAACCTGATCATCCTGGTCAATGTCATCTGCGACACCCGCGACGCCAGCCAGAGGCGGGATGAGCTGAAAGCCACCCTGCGCAACCTGATCCAGGCCGCCGCCCGGGATCCGGCCATTGCGCTCGGTCTGGGCGAAGAGGTGGTCGGGGGTTTTGACGAGACCATGATCGACAGCCTGATCGGCAGCGCCAACAGGCCTGACACCAGCGCCGCCGTCCTGCTGATCAAGACCGCCGTGACCCCCGCCGACACCCTGGATTCCGCCACCGGCCGGATCGAGGCCTTCATAAAGAAGACCGCCAAGGCCGGCCGGACCGAGATTCTCGTCCAGGGGGACTGGAACCTGACCCTGATCCGCCCGGAACAGTATCGCGGCGAGGTCATCTCCCTGATCGCAAAGGATGCCCGGGCCACGGCCGCCACCTTCGGCGACGGCTATGGCGTCACTGTCGAGGGGCTGAACCTGCCGGTCACCTGGTATCAGGCCGGCCCGCTCGATCTGGCCCTCTACATCCCCTACAAACTGCAGATCGCGCCCAGGCCCTGAAGTCGGGCGCGAAAGCGGCGTCCTACCGTCCGAACACCTTGCTGAAGAACATCGTCTCGGCTTCGCGCTGGGCGTCGATGTTCTGCTTCTTGCGGAAGCCGTGGCCCTCGTCGCCGGCCAGCATGTACCAGACCTCGCCGCCCTGGCCCCGCACGGCCGAGACGATCTGCTCGGCCTCGGTCCAGGGCACCCGCGGGTCATTGCGGCCCTGGATGACGAACAGGGGCTTCTTCATGCCCGAGGTCAGGTTGAGGGGCGAGATCTGGTCGAAGATCTTCTTCATCGCCGGGTCCCGCTCATCGCCATATTCGGCCCGCCGCAGGTCCCGGCGATAGCCTTCGGTATTGGTCAGGAAGGTGGTGAAGTTGGAGATGCCGACGATGTCGACGGCGCCCGCCAGCCGGTCGCTGTAGGCGGCCAGGGAGGCCAGGACCATGAACCCGCCATAGCTGCCGCCGTAGACAACCACCCGGTCCTTGTCGAGGTCGGGCTGGGTGGCGATCCAGTCCAGCAGGGCGCCGATGTCCTTGACGCTGTCCTGGCGCTTTGGCCCGTTGTCCAGCTTGATATAGGTCTTGCCATAGCCGTCCGAGCCCCGGACGTTGGGGGCGATGGTCACGGCGCCCAGTTCGGCCGCCCAGTATTGTCGGCGGGTGTTGAAGCCCGGCCGGTCCTGGCCTTCCGGTCCGCCGTGGATATCGATGATCACCGGCGCGCGGCCGTTGATCCTGGCCGGCCGGTAGACCCAGGCCGGGACGGTCAGGCCGTCAAAGGACTTGAAGGTGGCCAGGGTCGGTTCCGACAGGGCCTTCAGGTCAAGGCCGCCCGCCTCGCTATAGGTCCAGCGGACCAGCTCGCCCCCTTCCGGCTTGAAGACCCAGACATCGGCCGGCGAGGTGGCGGCGTTCAGACCAATGGCCAGGCTCTGGCCATCCGGCGAGAACTTCAGGGCGGCCAGGACCCCGACGGGCAACTGCGGCTGCGGCAGGGCCCGGCGGGTCTTCAGGTCCTGGACCACGACCCGGGAGCGGCCGCCCTCATTGACCGAATAGGCCAGGATCCGGCCGTCGGGGGACAGGTCGAAGGTCTCGATATCCCAGGTCAGGTCCGTCGGACTGACCGGCGTCATCCTGCCGGTGACCAGGTCCATCTGGACCAGCCGCTTGAAGTCGGAACCCTGGTCGGTGGTCAGCAGGAGGGACAGGCCGTCCGGCGTGAACTGGCCGCCATCATAGGCGATCTCGGTCTTGGACGGATTGATTTCCTTGGCTTTTCCGGTGGCAAGATCCAGCAGATAGAGCTTGCTCGAGGTGGCCGACAGATAGCGGCCCAGCAGCAGGGTCTTGCCGTCCGGCGACCAGGCCACAGGCGCCGTCGCCCCCGTCCCCTCGAACACCGTCCGGCGGCTGGCGGGATCGCCGACCGTCATGGTGACGATGTCATAATCAGGATCGCCCTTGCCCACCCGGGCCCAGGCCAGGGTCTTTCCATCCTTGGAGAACTGCAGCGACTGGTTGCGGGTGCCGGGCTCGGTGAAGACCGTCTCGCCGCCGGTCAGGCCGGACAGGTAGCCCTGGAAATACTCGTCGCCGCCGGTGTCCTTGGTGAAGACGAAACGGTCGGCCGAGCCGGGAATGGCCTCGGCCCCGGCGACCGGTTCGTCAAAGAAGGTGAGCTGGGTGCGGTCCGCGCCGGGGCCGGCCACCCGGTGCAGCTGGGCCGTCTGGCCAAACCGCGTCGAGATCAGCATGGAGCCGTCTTCCAGCCAGGTCTGGAAACCGGCGGACCGGGCGTTCTGATAGCGCCGCAGGGCCTCGCGGACGGCCGCCGGCGTCTGGGGCACATTCTCCAGGGTCAGGGTCCCGACCTGCCGTCGCTCGACCGAACCGGCCGTTGCGGCGGCCGCTGCGACAGCCGGGCTGATCAGCGGGCCGACCAGGGCGGCGATCGCTCCGGAGACCAGAAAGCTGCGACGAATCATGGCGGAGGCTTCCTTGGAAAGTGATCTTCAGACGGGATCGTATTCGCTGACGAAGTGGCCAGCCGCCACCTCTTTCAACTGTGGACGGTAGATCGGCTCGCCCGGACGGCCAGGGCGGCGTGACGGCAGAAACCGCAGGGCCGCCAGGGGATCCATGGGAGAAGGCGGCTCGCCGGTCAGCCGGACCCGCTTGCGGCTGCGCTCCACCGCCGGATCGGGGATCGGGGCGGCGGACAGCAGGGCCCTGGTATAGGGATGGTTCGGGTTGGCGTAGAGATCGTCGCGATCGGCCAGTTCCATCACCCGGCCCATATACATGACCATGACCCGGTGGCTGATTTCCCGCACCACAGCCAGGTCATGGCTGATGAACATCATGGCCATGCCCATCTCCGCCTGCAGCGAGATCAGCAGGTCGATGATCTGGGCCCGGATGGAGACATCGAGGGCGCTGACCGCCTCGTCGCAGATCACCAGTTTCGGCGACAGGATCATGGCCCGGGCGATGCCCACCCGCTGGTTCTGGCCGCCAGACAGTTCGTGCGGGTAGCGGTTGATGAGATCCGGGGCCAGGCCTGCCCGCTCCATCATGGCGGCGGTCTCCAGGTCCCGGCCCCGGCGGTCGAGGTCGGGGCGAAACACCCGCAGGGGCTCGGCGATGGAATCGCCGATGGTCGAGCGGGGATCGAGACTGGCCAGGGGGTCCTGGAAGACGATCTGCAGGTCGCGGCGCTGCTTGCGCATGGCCGCTTCATCGGCCTGGCTGATGTCTCGGCCCAGGACCGTGATGGCCCCGCCGGTCTCGCCGCCCCCCGTCGGCAACAGTCGCAGGACCGCCCGGCTCAGGGTCGACTTGCCACAGCCGCTTTCGCCCACCACGCCCAGGGTCTCGCCCTGGCGGATGCGGAAATCGACCCCGTCCACGGCGCGCAGCAGGGTCTTGCGGCCAAGAAAGCCCTGATGGACCGGAAAGGCCACCCGGATGTCATCGCCGCTGACCACCACCGGGGCGTCGGCCGCCACGGGCGCCGTGACCGGCCGGCCGCCCCGGTCGCTGCGATCCAGACGCGGAATGGCCTCCAGCAGGGCGCGGGTATAGGCCTCGGCCGGACGGGCGAAGATATCGGCGGCCGGGCCGGATTCCACATAGGCCCCGTCCTTCATGACGCAGACCCGGTCGGCCAGCCGGGCGATGACGCCCATGTCGTGGGTGATCAACACCAGGGCGGTTCCGGTTTCCCGCTGCAGGTCGGCCATCAGGTCGAGAATTTCGGCCTGGACAGTCACATCCAGGGCCGTGGTCGGCTCATCGGCGATCAGCAGTCTGGGACCGCAGGCCATGGCGGCGGCGATCATCACCCGCTGGCGCATGCCGCCCGACAGTTCATGCGGATACTGGTCCAGCCGCCGGCCTGCCTCGGAAATTCTCACCCGGTCCAGCCAGTCCCGGGCCCGCTTGCGGGCCTCGGCCGACCACATGCCCAGATGCCGGCGCAGGGGCTCGGCGATCTGCTCGCCGATCCGGACATGGGGGGTCAGGGCGGTCAGGGGGTCCTGGAAGATCATGGTCATCTTCGACCCGCGAATGGCGTTCAGCGCCTTGGGCCTGAGCCCCAGAAGCTCCTGGCCCTCGAAGATCGCCGAGCCGCTCGCCCGGCCATTGCCGGCCAGCAGGCCCATGATGGTCATGAAGGTCTGGCTCTTGCCCGATCCGCTTTCGCCGACCACGCCCAGGCATTCCCCGGCCGCGACATCGAGGGAGACGCCCTTGACCGCCTGGACCACGCCATCGGGCGTGTCAAAAGCCACCTGGAGATCGCGAACGGACAATACGGACGGGACTACGGACACGACGGGGGCACTCCGGAAAACGGGCATACGATAGCGGTCCCTTGCGCCGGCGCAATCGGACGTCCTGCATTGAGGGCGATTGACGCATTTTTGGCCGGACCGGCGTCCGGCGCCGGCAGTCCCCGTTCGGAAACGGCGATGCGCGCCGCCTTGCGGGCGCCGGTCCGCCGCTGATAAGCGTGATGGCCTCAATCACCCGCGCACAGGGCGGTCATGGCCCAGATTCCCCGGATTCCGTTGCCGCTTCTGGACCTGCCCTTCCGGTCTCCCTATGGCCATGGCTTTGTCCGGGTCGCCGGCGCCGTCCCTCTGACCACGGTCGCCGATCCGCAGGCCAACGCCGCCCAGACCCTGGCCCTGGTGCAGCGCGGCCAGGATGAAGGCGTAGCCCTGATGGTCTTCCCGGAACTGGGCCTGTCGTCCTACGCCATCGACGACCTGTTCCATCAGGACGCCCTGCTGGATGCAGTGGAAGCCGCGATTCTGGGTCTGGCCGAGGCCAGCACAGGCCTGAGCCCGGCGTTCGTGGTCGGGGCGCCCCTGCGGGGTCAGGGCCGTCTCTACAATAGCGCCGTGGTCATCCAGGGCGGCCGGGTGCTGGGGGTGGTTCCCAAGTCCTATCTGCCCAACTACCGGGAATATTACGAGAAGCGCTGGTTTGCCCCGGGGCTGAATGTCGTCGGCCAGAGTCTGGACCTGGCTGGCCAGACCGTGCCCTTCGGCGTCGACCTGCTGTTCGAGGCCCGGCTGGCCGGACAGCCGGGCATGACCTTCGCGGTGGAGATCTGCGAGGATCTCTGGACGCCCGATCCGCCCTCGACCGCCGCCGCCCTGGCCGGAGCGGAGGTTCTGCTGAACCTGTCGGCCAGCAACATCGTCATCGGCAAGGCCCGGGAGCGGCGGCTGCTCTGCGCCTCCCAGTCCCTGCGGTGCCAGGCGGCCTATGTCTATTCGGCTGCCGGTCCCGGAGAATCCACCACGGACAATGCCTGGGACGGCCAGGCCTCGATCTTCGAGCTGGGCGCCAGCCTGGCCGAGAGTGAGCGCTTCCCGACCGGCCCGACCCTGGCCCTTGCGGATATCGACATCCTGCGCCTGCGCCAGGAGCGGCGCCGGACCGTGACCTTCGGCGATACGGCCTCGCGGCCGACGCCCAGGGTCTGGCGCACCCAGAGTTTCGACCTGGCCACGCCGAAGACGGAACTGGCCCTGGCCCGGCCCCTTGAGCGCTTTCCCTTCGTGCCCAGCGATCCGGCCCGGCTGGCAGAGGAATGCCACGAGGCCTACAACATCCAGGTCCAGGGCCTGGCCCAGCGCCTGAAATCCACTGGCCTCGAACATCTGGTGATCGGGGTCTCCGGCGGCCTGGATTCCACCCAGGCCCTGCTGGTCGCCGCCAAGGTGATGGACAGCCTGGGCCTGCCGCGCAACCGGGTCCTGGCCTGGACCCTGCCGGGCTTCGCCACCTCCGAGGGGACCCTGCGCAACGCCTGGCGCCTGATGCGCAGCCTGGGGGTCACCGGCGCCGAACTGGACATCCGCCCGGCCGCCCGCCAGATGCTGGCCGACCTGGATCATCCCTTCGCCCGGGGCGAACCGGTTCATGACGTGACCTTCGAGAACGTCCAGGCCGGCCTTCGCACCGACTATCTGTTCCGCCTGGCCAATCATCACCGGGCCCTGGTGGTGGGCACCGGCGATCTGTCTGAACTGGCCCTGGGATGGTGCACCTACGGGGTTGGCGACCATATGAGCCACTACAATCCCAACAGTTCGGTCTCCAAGACCCTGATCCAGCATCTGATCCGGTTCGTGGCCGACTCCGGCGAGGTGGATGCCGACACCGGCCAGCTGCTGAAGGACGTCCTGGCCACGGAAATCTCGCCGGAGCTCGTTCCAGCGGGGGCGGACGGCAAGACCCAGTCCACGGAATCCTTCGTCGGGCCCTATGCCCTGCAGGACTTCAATCTGCACTATTTTGCGCGCTACGGCTTTGCCCCCTCCCGCATCGCCTACCTGGCCCATGAGGCCTGGGGGGACGTCGCCCGCGGCGCCTGGCCGGCAGCCATCCCGGCGGACCAACGCCGGGCCTATGATCTGGCCGAGATCAAGGCCTGGCTCCGGTTGTTCCTGAACCGGTTTTTCGCCAATCAGTTCAAGCGGTCCGCCGTTCCCAACGGACCGAAGATCTCTTCCGGCGGCGCCCTGTCGCCGCGCGGCGACTGGCGCATGCCGTCCGACGCCCGGCCGGACGTCTGGCTCCGCGAACTGTCGAGAAATACCCCCGAGGCAACCTAGGGCAGGAAAACCACGGTCCGCCGCCAATCCCCTACGGAAGGCTGGAAAAACGTTGCGATATCGCCTACAAAAAGTCGACGCTTCGGCGATGGCGTTTTGTCAGTGGCTTAACTGCGGCGGGAACCCAATGGGTTTGACGGCGTTTCGCTGATGTCCGTGGCCCGATTGTGGCCTCATTTCAGCCTTGCGACCCCGGTCGCGCAGGAGGGGTGGGGCGCCGGAAGGCTGCGCGGGATATGAACCATGCCGGGCGATGGCGCGCTGGCAGAGACTTGGAGTGAGGGGATCACCTTGAACAAGAAAGCACTGATGCTGGGCGGTGTTGTCGCTGCCCTGCTGCTGGCGCCGCAGGCCATGGCGCAAGACGCCGGCTGGTATGGGGCCTTTGACCTTGGCTACCAATGGCCAGAGGGCGTGGACGCCAAGTCGTCCAATGCGGCAGCCGATGGCAAGCCCTACGACTATAATTTCAAGTCGGAAGACGGGTACTATCTGGGGTTTGTCCGCCTTGGCTATCAGTTCACCCCCAACTGGCGGGTTGAACTGGAAGGCGGCGCGCGCGGCAACAAGATGGAATCCATCACGGGCAATCCGGCGCGACTGGCGGTTCCGGATCAGGTCTGTTCGACCAAGACCCTGGCCACCTGCAATTCGCCCGGCGCCTACATGGCCGCCTACACGGTCATGGGCAATGTCATCTATGACTTCTTCCCGGACGGCAGCTTCCGTCCCTTCATCGGCGCCGGCGTCGGGGCCAACTATGTCGACGTCGAAGTCGCGGGCCGTTTCGACAGCCCCAACACCGGCTTCCTGCGGATCGACGACGAAGACACGGCGTTCGCCTGGCAGTTCCTGGGCGGCCTGGCCTTCGACATCACCGACCGGCTCAGCGGCGACCTGACCTACCGCTACCTGGACGGCAACGATATCTCGGTGGCCGCCCAGCCCCAGGGCAAGGCGGCTCCGGATCCGGGCGTCTTCACCGGTCCCTATGTGGACCAGTCG